>ERZ795062.1762-NODE-1762-length-14938-cov-9.965531_pt1 | contig 14938 bp, 11 predicted proteins | sample MGYA00375146_ERZ795062 | MGnify/ENA primary metagenome ERZ795062 (study PRJEB30191, sample SAMN05720281) | activated sludge metagenome | isolation source: Anaerobic digester | place: USA | collected 2015-07-16 ... | reverse complement strand
AATGCCCGTGCACGATCTCTTCCATATTCTTTTTCAATGTATGTGAAGGCCTCCTGCATATAAGGCTTTCGTTTGGAAAGATTGTGCATGTCGCTTGCCACACAGGTGACCAGATCATTATCTAAAAAGTATTGCACGCGTTTTTTAAAGGGTTTGGCAACATCTCCAATCAAGCTTGGTTTTAAGACATGATTGCTATTCACCTGAGTAAAGCACCCCTTATCGATGAGTTCGGCTACCCTTTCTCCCTTGAATGCCAAGGCGTCGTAACGCTCGATATGGGCAATCACAGGAGTTAATCCTAACAATATGATTTCATTGACTGCCTCTTGGATCTCCTTCCAAGGGGTATTCATACTAAATTCTACCAATACCTGTTTCGTACCATTCAGGGTTGGTAGTTTCTTGGCATCCAATTTGCCAATAATATCCTTTGTGTAGTAGAGTTCACCACCATAACAAAGGGTCAATTCTGGAAACCGTTCGGCTACTACTTTTTTTAGCTCTAGATAATTGGCCATGATGATTTTCTCGGGCGTTTCAAACATCCCTTTTCGTCGATGAGAGGTCGCAACAATCATGCGAACACCCTGACGACGAGCTTCTTCGATTAATCCTAGGCTTTCTTCGAGCGTCTTGGGACCATCATCCACATCAAATATGACATGGGAATGAATGTCTATCATTTCGTTGCTCCTACATTTTGGAATTGATTATGATGACTACTAGGCTTTTTTACCGTAGTTCCCATAGTTACCGTAATTACCATAGGCTCCATATTTTTCCGAAGCCACATCATATTTATTCAAGATAACACCTAAGAATGGCGTACCAGTTTGCTCTAGTTGTTCTGCGACTTTCTTAACCCCTGACCGTTTGACACGACCAGCCTCTGCGACAAGGGCCATACCATCACACTTCTGTGCAATGATGGCTGCATCAATGACCAATCCCAAAGGTGGGCAGTCGACAATGACATAATCATAATAGCGACGGAGCGTTGTGATGAGATTATCGAAATTTTTGCTTTGCAACAAGGCTGTAGGGTTCGGTGAAGCCTTACCAGATTCGATGACTGTTAAGTTCGGAACATCTGTATCACATAAGCCCTGTGACAGGTCAGTTGTTCCCGCCAGATAGTCTGTCAGACCCGTAATTTTTGTCGTGGGCTTAAAGAAACCAGACATGACTGAATTACGAATATCAGCGTCCAACAAAATGGTTTTATAACCTGAGCGAGCATAGGCAATCGCTAGACTGGCTGCAGTCGTACTCTTTCCTTCATTTGACTCGGCTGAAGTTATCCCGATGACCTTTAATTCTGAACCACTCAACTGGATATTGGTTCGGATGGCGTTAAAGTATTCCTCGGTCTTCTTGATGAATCCACGTTTATTACTTGCTAATTCTAAAGTTGCCATGTTTCTCTCCTATTTCAATTTCTCTGCCTGTGGAACCACACCTAGTAAGGTCATCCCTAAGCCTTCTTCGATATCTTGTGGTCGTTTCACACGATCATCCAACACTTCGAGGACAAGCACCAAGGCAGTTGCAAGGAAGGCACCTACGATAAAGCCTAAGACAAGGTTACGTTTCGTTTGCGGTGTCGATGGTTTTTCTGCTGGCAGGGCTGCTTCCAAAGTAGTCACATCACTTACCTTGGTCACCTCAATAATCTTTTTAGCTGCTTCATCACGAAGCGTATTAGCGATGGTTGCTGCTTGATTCGGATCACTGTCACGAACGGTGATGGATAAGATACGGGTATCGACTGGGATGTTAACAGTAATTTTTTCTTTAATATCGTCAGTAATTCCTAAAGTAGTGGTCACATTTTTCAAAACATCTTGGGATAGGATGATTTCCTTATAGTCTTTTACCAAGAAACTACCTGCTTGTAAGTCTTGGTTGGTGATACCAGCTCCGTTATCACTACTTTGAGTGACTACATAGAGACGTGTGGTTGAATCATACTGAGGAGTCAGTAAAAAGGCACTGTAGGCAAATGCTAAGCCAGTTGTCAATATAGCTGTTAAGAGAATCAGGAATTTCTTTCTCCAAATCGTTCTCAATAGTGATAAGACATCAATTTCAATTGTATTTGCTTCTTGGTTATTCATCATTGCTCCAAAATTATTCCATTTCTATCGTTTTATTGACCTGCTAAGGTCGCATTGATTGCTGCTTTTGCTTGTTCCAGGCTATCTGGATTGAGTTCCATCATGTAGAGGGCATATCCAGGCATGGCATAGGATGGAAGAACTCCAGTACTTCCTGTTCCACTTACAGCTTGTGAAGTTACAGTAAAGTTTCCACCAGTTTCCAACTGTTGGTTGACCAACTCCATCATGGTTTCCAACTGCATATCAGTCTGGATAGAGTCAGAAAGTGATTGCATAATTTCCTGATAATGAAGCAGGTTTTCAGGCTGGGTCAGCTTGTTAATCAAGGCTGCAATCACCTTTTCTTGGTTCTTACCCCGGTCATTATCCCCATTGGCAAGTGAGTACCGTTCTCGAACAAAGCCCAAAGCTTGATCGGAGTCTAAATGTACCTGTCCTACTGGGAAATAATAATTTCCATGCAAACTTGTAAATTCTTGTGTATTTTCTACATCAACCCCACCCACAACGTCGATAAGCTTCAAGAAGGAAGTAAAGTTGAGTCGGGCATAGTAATGAATGTCAATACCATAGAGTTGTTCCAAGGTTTGGACGGAAGTATCGACACCATAGATCCCTGCGTGCGTAAGCTTATCTTTTTGGTTTTGACCAGCTCCTGGAATGGTAACATAGGCATCCCGAGGTGTTGTTGTCAGCAATATCTTTTTGGTATCCCGATTGATGGTCATAATGATATTGACGTCAGACCGAGATACGGATGAGATTGATCCAAAAGTATCAATACCGCTGATGTAGATATTGATGGCATTACCCGTTTCTTGATTTGTACTTGAAGATTCGTTTTTAATTTCATTGGTCATAGAGTACAAGACCTTGATTTTCGAATCAACCTCTGGATCTTCTGCACGAAGCATTTCTAAGAAGACACTGTTCAAGACCATTGCATCTCCTTGGCCAGCCATCATGGCTTGATAAGCATCCATATAAGAGGCTGTTGGAGTCGGTGTCAAGGTAACGTTTTTTTCTGACTGTAAGCTATCTAAAAGCTTGGTAATATTGTCTCCGTCATTGTCAACGGGAGCAAGCAAGCTCGTTACTTGGCTCACATCGCTAATCGTGCTGTCTGCTGGTACAATGATTTCCATATCATAGCTAGAGTAACTAGCGTTTTTATTGACTGTAGAGCCCAATTGTACCAAGCTTTGTACTCCCCAGATACCAAATCCAGAAAGGGCGATACCAATAATGAGGAGGACGGTTGTCCATTTTTTTGCCTTTTTCCTAAGAAGCAGGAAAACCCCAACCACTCCTAGGACAGCCATTGCCCCTACTAAAAAGTGATTGAGGTTACGAAAGTTAAAAATCTGGTACCGATAAATACTGTAGGCTAAAAAAACAGCGGAAACGCTGTACACTACAAAAAGACCCCAATTCAACAGGGTCAAAACTGATTTTTTCTTATTTTTCTTATTTCTCTTAGTTCTTCTCGATTCCATAGTACTCCAAATTGTATCCAATCCCAATATATTCAAAATGTTCACAAAAAACTGTTGTAATAATTATACACTATTTTTAGTTTTTATTCAAGTAAAACAAAGTTTTTTTGATAATGAAAACGTCTACATTTTTATTTTCCCGAACGAGAACAACTAGCCTCTTAAAACGTTTGCGTATTTCTGTTAAAAATGACAGGAAATCGACATATAAAAAAAACAAGCACCCACCATTTGAGGCCAATGGAAAGGTACTTGTCTGTTTATCATTAATCAATAGATTTCAGTGCTTCCAGCATATCAACCTTTCTCAACTGGTGGTTGACATACCAACCAAGGAAGGCTAGAATGCCCACAATCGCTAAGATAGGTATGAGATAGACCTCTACTCCTACTTCTGGATTGAAGCGGATGCTATCAGAGCCAATCATATAGAGCAAGAGGCGGTGGAGATAGAAGCCACCAATTAGCCCAGCCACAATCCCGATAGTAGACAAAGCTATGGTTTCACGATAAATGTAGAGGGTTACTTCTTTATTATGAAATCCAAGTACGCGAATGGTGGATAATTCGCGGATACGTTCTGACATATTGATAATGGTCAAATTGTAGAGAATCACCAGTCCGAGTAAGATGGACAGTACCACCAAAATGGTCATGACGCTCTGAAGAGAGGCTGCCATTGTCGTTAGCATGGCCATGAGAGATGTATTCTGTACTAGACTTTTGACAGCAGTCATATCCAATAATTGGCTGGATACTTCTTGTACATGTTGGGCACTATCTTTTTTGAGTTGGACTAGGTAGGCGTTTGCTAATTTTCTGCTACCCGTCACCTCCTGATAGTATTCATCCGTCATAAAAATAAAGTGTCCAGCATACATGTCAGCAATACCATCTACTCGAACTTCAACTTCTTTGTCATTGAGGGTCAACTTAAGCTTATCACCAAGGGCAACATCATATAATTGTGCGAGTTTTTCAGTCAGAATCACGCCTCGTCCTGTTAGAGTGAGTTCTCTTCCTTTACTGGTTTCAAGCTCTATCAAATGTCCCATATCTGGTCTATCCGTGATATAGAGGCTGATGGATGCTGTTTTTTCTTGGTCATTTGAGGTGATTTTTTCTGTTATTTGTTCAAATGCCACAGGTAAGGATTGACGAACTTGGTCAGACTGTAGAAAATCAGACAGTCCATCTAGTTCTTCCTCAGAAGCTTTGCTATTTTCCACCACCAACATATCATAATGGATCAGGTCGCCAAACTGTCGGTCGACGACACCAGAGATAGAGGAACGGATGCCCAAGCCGCCAAATAGGAGTGCAACTGTCCCCGCCACGCCAAAGATGGTCATCAGCATCCGCAGTTTGTAGCGGAAGATGTTGCGAGCTGTCACCTTATGGGTGAAACTGAGACGAGACCATACAAAGCGCCAGCGCTCCAGAAGGATTTTTGAGCCAGATACTGGTGGTTTGGGTAAGAGGAGACTGGCTGGCTTTTCAAAGAGTTCGCGTTGCGCGACCAGATAGGCAGGCAGCACCGCGGATAAGAGCGTTAAGCCGATGGCTAGACTGGTCCACAGTGGGTAGAAATATAGGGTGGATGCGCCGATAACCGTTGTCTCAGTAATAATAGAAGAGATGAGTGGAGATAGGACTGTGTTTCCCAAGATGATGCCAACGATTGCCCCTGCAAGCCCAGCGCCTAGTCCGTACAAGACAAACTTAGCCATGATTTGTTTATTGGTGTAGCCTAAGGCTTTAAACAATCCAGACTGGGTGCGTTCTTCATCTACAAATCGTGCCATTGTGGTAAAGGTCACCAAGGCAGCAACCAGATATAAGACGACAGGGAAGACATTTCCAACTGCTGCGATGGATTTGGTGGCATTTTGATAGGTTACATAGCCATCACTGCCCGGCAAGGTCGAGCGTGTGTAGACTTGATAACTGGATTTTTCAATCTTACTCAACTCTGTCTTAGCGTCTTCAATTTCGCTCTGAGCTGCTGTAATTTCTTTTTCAGCTTGTGCTTTTTGAGTGGAGAATTCTTGACTTGCCTTGCTTAGTGCTTCGTCCGCCTGATTGAGTCTGAGTTCCTCTTGGTTGAGGGTCAGGCTGGAGGATTGCAATTGTTGGACACCCCATTCATAATTAGCAACACCTTTTTGATAGGCAGCGTAGCCATTTTCATATTCCGTCAACCCAGCATTATAGTGTGCAAGCCCTGATTGGTATTCCACATTCCACGCTTCATATTGCTTTTGTCCTGCTTGATATTCGGCTTTTTTCGATTGTAAGAAGTCAAAGCTAGCTTGATAGCCTGCATGAGCTTGCTCAAATTCGGTTTCCAATTGATCCAAACGGGCCTCTTCAGCATCTAGGGCTTCTTGGCGCGCCAGCAATTCAGGATGGTCGGATAAACTCTCACCTTCCTGCACTTGGCTTTCTACTTGGGTATTAAGGTCGTTTTGCTCTTGAAACCATGCATTTCTACCCGAAGAAATGGTGGCGCCTAGATCACTTAATTGGGCATTTTGTTTGTCTAATTCTTGTTGGGCTGTTTCCAATTGCTGAGCGGATTGTGAGAGTTCAGCTGCGCTCGCATCCAAGAAGGATTTAGTTTGATCTAATTTTTTCTTGGATTCATCCAATTGCTGTTTGCTGGCCTCCAAGCGAGATTTTGTGTCAAGTAAAGTTGCATATGCTAATCTCAGCTCGGATTCAGACTGTATGATTTTAGCCCTTCCACGCGCAAATTCTTCCCGACCTGTTGCCAGCTGGGCATTGCCTTCTTGGATATCCTTCTCGGCATCTGCTAATTCCTGTTGGGCTTTGGCAATTTCTTGCTCTCCCTTTGAAATTCCCTCTTGTCCACCTGCTTGAATGCTTGCAATTCGCTGTTCATCATTATCAGCGACAAGCGATTCCAGTTGCTTTTTATGGTCCTCCAGCTTTTCCGTATAGGCTTGACTGGCATAGGAAAGACTTGCTAAATCATCGTAGGAAATCCGTGCAATCATATAGACATCTGATTGGAAGACAGATGGCAATACGACCCCATAGCCTGTCAGCTGTCCTGTACCACTACTAGCCATTCCCATGGTGACATTGTCCCAAATCTCAGAAGAAGCTACAAAACCTACAACTGTGAACGCTGTTTCTTTTAGCACTGTAGCATTTTTATCAGGTTCTTTGATACTAAAAGTATCTCCAATCTGATAGCTTGCTTGAAGTGAGGGAGATAAGGCTATCTGATTTTCAGCGGTTGGAAAATTTCCCTCCACTAAGGTGTACTGGGATAACTCTTCTGGTTTTGAAAACACTCGAACAGCCTGATGGTCTTCTTCCAGGACTACATCCTTGAAATACCCTGCCTCAACTGTTGCATTGTCAATCGTTTGGAGCTCTTTCACATCGTCTTGGGTGATGCCAAGTTCGGACATGACAGCTAAATCCATGGTTCGATTGGCTTCTATGTAGGCCTGAGCAGTCCGCTCCATGTTTGGAGCAGTTACCTTCAATCCTGTCAGTGCCAGCGAGCCCAACATCATCAAGCTAAAAATAGATAAAAATCGCCCTTTGGAGGACAACATGGATTGTCGAATGTCCTTCCAATAGATGGTCTTTTTCATAGTATCTCCTAATACTCTAGACTGCTAATGTCCTGTGGTCTCGGGTTTATTTCAATTGAATGAATTCGTGCATCCCGCATACGAATCACTCGATCTGCAATTGGAGCGAGTGCCGCATTGTGCGTCACAATGATGACTGTCGCGCCTTCTTTTCGAGACATATCTTGAAGGATTTGCAAGACCTGTTTTCCTGTCTGATAATCCAGGGCTCCTGTTGGCTCATCACAGAGCAGTAATTTGGGCTTCTTTGCCACGGCACGCGCAATGGCCACACGTTGCTGCTCCCCTCCTGACAATTGAGCAGGGAAATTGTTCTTCCGATCTCCTAAGCCAACCCTTTCCAAGACTTCTTCAGCATCAAGAGCATCTTTCACAATCTCCGCAGCCAATTCTACATTTTCCTTGGCAGTTAAATTGGCTACTAGGTTATAAAATTGGAAAACAAAGCCCACATCATCTCTCCGATAATTGGTCAATTCATGGCTTGATAATTTGGCAATGTCTACACCATCAATGAGCACTTCCCCTTCATCTGCTTGATCCATTCCACCTAAGATATTGAGCAAGGTAGATTTACCAGCTCCTGACGAACCTAAAATAATTACTAATTCTCCCTTTTCTATATCAAAGGTCACATCTTTATTTGCCATAATCAGCGCTTCACCCATAGGGTAAAACTTGCCTTCATTTTTCACTTGGATATAGGTCATATGACACCTCTTTCTACCTATGATTATAGCATAAAAAAGACAACCCTTCGATTTCCAAGGGTTGTGACTTTAGTAACGATTACAAGATAGAACAACCAACCCAGTCTCGTATTTCCGTGAAGGAGTAGTTTGGGTTTTACTTGGTCGTAGTGAAATTGGTCATAGGCACGCCACGCTCGCTTGGTCGCTTCGCTATTTCATAAAATCGTCATCATTATGACAAGTAGCTATCTTTTTATCAAAAAATGAAGCCACTACTTAATCCGTTTCAGTGCAGAACTGTTTAAGTAGTGGCCTTTCCGTATCTGGCAAAACAAAAGCTACAAGGAAATGAGCCTGAGTGCCTTGAGCAAGCACATTTAGTGTTGCACATTGAGATTATTTTGTCATGTCAAACAGTTATTCCTTTAGTTGGTACGGTCACAAAACAAGCGTTTTTCTTGGTTTGAGCGTTTACCCCAATTCCTTCACCACTTCGATGACGGATTCATAATCAGGGTGTGTATTGACATTGTCCACGTACTCAACATACAGAATGGTATTGTCACTATCTAGGACAAATACAGCTCTTGCAAGCAAATGCCATTCTTCCATCAACACCCCATAGGCTTTTCCAAATGCATGGTCATAATAATCCGATAAGGTCACAGCATTTTCTAGGCCTGCTGCCCCACACCAGCGTTTTTGAGCAAATGGTAGATCCACTGAAACAGTGATGACAGCTGTATCTTCATTGAGTGCCAATTCTTGGTTGAACCGGCGAGTTTGTGTATCACAGACACCTGTATCCAACGATGGAACGACACTAATCACCTTTATTTTCTGACCGAAGTCTGAAAGAAGTTTTGCCTGTAAATCATTATCCATCAACACAAAATCAGGCGCTTTATCCCCTACTGTCAAACGGGGGCCAATCAAAGTTACAGTTTGTCCAATAAATGTTGTCATATGCTTTCTCCATTCCTTTTGTTATCATTGTAGGCGTTTAAGGAATTTTTAGCCACTAATTTGTTTGGGAATATTATAAGCATAGAAAGAACTGAGGATTCGTAACGGAATTTAAATCCCAACAAATCCCTTATAAAACACGTCCTAAATCAAACACCCCACAGACGAAAAAATCATCTGCGGGGTATTTTCATATGTATAACATCATTACCGTCAATCCATTAGAGGCTATCAATTCGGGTGTTTTTCAATCGCAGAGCATTCAAGACGACTGACACTGAGCTGAGAGCCATGGCTGCTCCTGCCAACATGGGGTTGAGCAAGGGGCCACCAAATAGGTGAAGGACACCCATTGCAACAGGAATTCCTATGACGTTATAGGCAAACGCCCAGAATAGGTTTTCCTTAATATTTCGAATCGTTAATTGACTGAGTCGAACTGCTCTTGGTACATCTAATAAATCTCCATGCATCAATACGAGGTCAGCAGACTCAATCGCTACATCTGTTCCTGTTCCGATAGCAATTCCAACCTCAGCTTGGGCCAAGGCAGGGGCATCATTGATTCCGTCACCAACCATGGCAACTTGTTTTCCTGATTCTTGGATGCGTTTGACCTGTTCTGCCTTATCCTCTGGCAGAACTTGACTAATCACTCTGTCAATACCGACTTGCTCCGCAATGGCTTGAGCTGTTTTGGCATTGTCCCCTGTCAGCATAACAACTTCCAATCCCATTTGGTGCAAAGCCTGGATAGCGGCCTGACTAGAGGGTTTTACTTGGTCCGCGATGGCAATCACGGCAACTAGTTCCCCATCTGCTGCCAAATAAACAGGCGTTTTGGCTTCGGAGGCGAATTTTTCCGCGACGGCTACTGCCTGGTCAATCTCAATAGCAGATTCTGTCATTAATTTGGCATTTCCGAGTAAAATGTGTTGCTCTGCTATTGTCACAGATAAGCCTCGGCCTGAAAGTGCTTGGAAATCTTTGCTGGCAAGTAAGGGAATTGATTCCTCTTCTGCTGAACGTAAGAGGGCTTGAGCCAATGGATGCTCGGAGTATTGCTCACTGCTTGCTGCTAGTTGAAGGGCTTGTTCATTTGTGAAATTTCCGAAAACCTGAATGTCTGTTACGACAGGTTTCCCTTCAGTAATGGTTCCAGTCTTATCAAAGACGATGGTATCAATTTTTTCAAGGACTTCTATCGCTTGTCCGGACTTAAAGAGAACGCCGTTTTCAGCCCCCTTACCTGTTCCAACCATGATAGCAGTTGGTGTCGCAAGTCCCAGTGCACATGGACAGGCTATAACAAGGACAGAAATTGTAATCGAAAGGGAGAAAATCCAGGACTCTTGTCCCAAGAAGTACCAAGCAAGGCCAGAAAGGACGGCTAATCCCATTACAATTGGAACAAAGACTGCTGAGACGCGGTCAGCCAACTGCGCAATCGGAGCTTTTGAACCCTGTGCTTCTTCCACCAAGCGAATAATTTGGGACAATGTGGTATCTGCTCCAACTTTTGTCGCTTCCATTTGGAAAGCACCATGTTGATTGAGAGTCGCACCAACGACTGTATCCCCGATGGTTTTTTTAACAGGCAAACTTTCCCCTGTCAGCATGGATTCATCAACAGTCGATTGGCCTTCTACTATTTTCCCATCAACTGGAATCTGTTCACCAGGGCGGACTTGAAGGACATCTCCTACTTTGACTTGGTCTAAGGGCAGGGTCACTTCTTGACCTTCACGGAGAACGCGTGCAGTTTTAGGGGCGAGGTTCATCAGTTTACTGATGGCTTCTGAAGTACGCCCTTTTGATAATGCCTCCATGTATTTTCCAAGAGTGATAAGGGTTAAAATAACAGCTGCCGATTCAAAATAGAGCTCAGGATGTCCATGTTGGGTATCCACTTGATTGGTAGCAATCAAAATCGTCATAATGATCCCTTGAACCAGGGCTGCACTTGTCCCGACGGCTATCAAACTATCCATATTGGGATGTCCTGCTAGGAGTGTTCTAAAGCCTTTTTGATAAAATGCACGACCAACATATACGACTGGTAATACAAGAATGAGCTGAACTAGGGCAAAAACTAGTGGCTGGTGTAAGATAGCTGGCAAGGGTAATCCACCACCTGGTAACATTGGACCCATAGCGATGTACAGCAATGGAAGCGTAAAGACACTAGACCAGATAAATCTGCGCCACAAATCATTTTTGTGTTGTTCTTTTCCGCTCGGTTGAGCTTCTGACTCTTGTGTTTTTGGCAGCACCGCTTTATAACCTGCTTTTTCAACAGCTGTCTCGATTTCTGATAAGCTCAGATGGGCTGGATCATACTGAATGGTTGCTTTTTCCGTTGCTAGATTTACACTGGCGTTCTGTATTCCATCTAGCTTATTCAAGGCTTTTTCCACTGTAAGGGCACAGGTTGCGCAAGTCATTCCTTCAATAGCAAGCGTTTGGCTCTGGTAAGGATTTTCCAATTCATATCCAGCTTTTTCTACAGCCATCTGCAAGTCTTTCATTCCAACTTCCTGCTCATCATATTCAACAGTTACTTTTTCAGTCGCAAAATTGACTGTAGCCTTGGAAACTCCTGCTACTTTTCCAACAGCCTTTTCAACAGTTAATGCACAGGTTGCGCAAGTCATCCCATTGACATTATAGATAGATGTTTTCATAATACTGCTCTCCTTTTGACTACGTTTGTAATCATATTATATACTTTTTGATTACATTTGTAAACGATTTTGATTAAAAAAATAGAGATCATCCCTATTTCTTTCGTGCTAACATGGTCGCAAACCGCATCTTAAGGAAATTGCCATTTTCATCCCGCTTATGGAGTTGACCAAAATCTTCATTGTACTTGACCAGTTCCCAGTCACGGTAGTATTCTTTCAACTCACCTGCTCCAAAAGTAAAGGAGAAATTCATAGGACATGGCGCATCTTCTGTATCCATGGCCGCCACAATTAAGTTATAACCTCCAGTGCGTGTTCTCTCCTGTATATTGTGGATAATGTCCGATACCCGATTTCGCTCTAAGAACATAAAGACGACTGTTGAGATAATCCAGTCATAGTCCTGCTCCAGACTGGCTGAATTGATGTCATATGTTCCAGCTTGAAGCTCCAGATCTTCCACTTCCTTGACCTGCAAGAGTGTCCGAATGCTCGGTACATCTTTATCTACAGCTGTTACCTCAAACCCCTGCTGAGCCAAATAGAGACTATTTCGACCATGCCCACAGCCTAAATCTAAGACCTTACAAGGCTCAATTATCTTCAAAGCCTCTAAGACCTCCGAATGGGTTCGCGTATAGTCATACTTTTTAGCAAAATAGTCTTCTGGCTGACAGAAAAATTCCAAGAAAAACTCCGTTTCCTTTGTCAATAGGGTCACACGATGCCAGGCCTGCGGTTCCACAAAGGGAATGTCATCGGTTGGACTGTAGATCCAGGTAGCCAAAATCTGACCCTCATCCGATAGAGCTTCAAACTTGAGTTGACCTTTTAAGACCTTGATCTTCGCCCAGGTACCCATCTTGGTATTATGCTTGGTTAAAAAATAATGAGGAACAGTTTCCTGATTCCAAATTGGCATTCGTTTATAGGGGACTAACTGTTTCATCCTATCTCCTTTTCTCTAGTGGATGGTTTTTTAAGTAAGATTCAATGACTGGACAATTGATTATACAAACCAATTATTATGTTAATGATAGTGTATCATAAAGTCAAGTGATAACAAATGCAATTTTCCCCTTGACTTGGAGTCAACTCCAAGGTGTATACTAGAATTGTTCAATAGAAAACCCATTGGGTTGGCTATTAATTGACAAGGAAGGAGTTCTACTATTAAGACAAGTAGAACAAGGTATTCAATATGAAGACTGCTATTTATGAAAAAGCTGGTAAAATGACAGTTACAGATGTCGAGAAACCAAGCATTCAAGCGAAAGATGATGTCATTATCAAGGTTGTTCGCGCCTGTGTCTGTGGTTCAGACCTCTGGAACTATGGGGAACATATTCATCACGATCATGGTGATACCAATACTGGGCATGAAGCCATTGGTATTGTAGAAGAGGTTGGCGAAGATATCACTACCTTTGTACCTGGTGATTTTGTTATTGTTCCATTTACACATGGGTGTGGGCATTGCGATGCCTGTCGTGCTGGCTTTGACGGAACTTGTGACAACCACCCTGGCTATACGAACTGGGGCAACAATTACCAATCACAATATATCCGTTTCCACTATGGCAACTGGGCTCTTGTAAAAATCCCTGGCCAACCGAGTGATTATTCTGAAGGTATGATCAAATCTCTTCTTAGTTTGGCTGACGTGATGCCAACTGGCTACCATGCTGCGCGTGTTGCAGATGTCAAACCTGGTGACAAGGTTGTTGTCATCGGTGATGGTGCAGTTGGTCAATGTGCTGTTATTGCTGCAAAAATGCGCGGGGCTTCTCAGATTATCATGATGAGCCGCCATGCTGACCGCCAGCAAATGGCTCTTGAATCAGGTGCTACTGCCATTGTAGCAGAACGTGGTGAAGAAGGTATTGCTAAAGTTCGTGAATTTCTTGGCGGTGGCGCTGATGCTGCTCTTGAATGTGTCGGTACAGAAGCCTCCATCGAACAAGCCCTCGGTGTCCTACATAACGGTGGCCGTGTTGGTTTCGTTGGCGTTCCTCATTACAATAACCACGCGCTCGGCTCAACCTTTGCTCAAAATATCATCATCGGCGGTGGATCTGCTTCCGTCACAACCTATGACAAAGAAATCCTGCTCGATGCAGTTCTCAAAGGCGACATTAACCCAGGCCGTGTCTTTACTCAGACTTACAGCCTAGACAATATCGACCAAGCCTACAAAGATATGGCAAACCGCAAAACCATTAAAGCAATGGTAACAGTGGAGTAAGAAAATAGAACAAAACCCCTGAAGTTTACATAAACTTTGGGGGTTTTCGTATAATTAGTAGAAAGATAAAAACGGAACCATCCCACTCATTAGAACTACTAATACTCAATGGAAGTAGAAAGGTCCAGTTTCAACATTTGCAATAACAGAAGCAAGTGTTAAGCATGGATCTTTTTATCTGCAATTGCATCCGTGAGGGTCTGTGAGAAATTCAATCCTAGTTCACGTCCTAGAGTGTCTGCCCAGCGTGGGATAGTGAGTGTTTTCTTTACTGGCTCTTGACTGCCCAAATACTTTGCAACATCCACCATCACCATGGAGATAAAAGACTTGCTAGAATCGTAAACCATCTCAAAATCCTCATCACGGAAAGGGTTATTATCTACTAATGACAAAGTATTTATAGAAGACGGGGTAGGAATGTCTCGTCCATTCTCGATATAATCAGCTAAGTTCATGCCTAACCAATCGCTAGCCATTGCCATAGCGTCCGCCATATCCTCGCCTTGTGTTGCTGAATGCTCAAAATCAGGGAATGTTACAAAGTAGGGTGCGTTAGCTCCGTCTGTATCATCAAAATAAAATAAAGCTGGATAAGTGACAAGCATAGTTTACCTCCAAATGAAAACAAGCGGTAGGCTGTTGTTATAACAGCCCTGCTTGCTTTTTGATACCCCTTTCGGTGTATTTGTTTATTTCACCGTGGGGAATGGTTATGGGTCGCTCGCCTGCTTTTTCAAGTTTCACGTGTGACCCCTTACCGCCCTTGGTTTTTGTCCAACCATGGGCGGTAAGTAGCTTAACCATTTCTTTTTGTGTCATAGGCATAGCGCTTTTACCTCCTGACAAGATTATTATATCATACGTATTACACGTGTTCAACTATAAAGAATCAGAATTCGTCTGAAATTTGCGACTGATACTCAATGAAAATAACCTCTAAACTCTAGTTCCGATACTCAATGAAAATCAAAATCAGACTTGCTCCAAAGGTTAGGGGAACCTTTGGAGGTTGGAAATAGGGGAACGTAGTTCGCTTCGCTCTGATGCAGATAGAACTCTATTCCTTTTATATTTCAAGGGAACTGGCTGTTAAG
>ERZ795062.1759-NODE-1759-length-14949-cov-10.217134_pt1 | contig 14949 bp, 4 predicted proteins | sample MGYA00375146_ERZ795062 | MGnify/ENA primary metagenome ERZ795062 (study PRJEB30191, sample SAMN05720281) | activated sludge metagenome | isolation source: Anaerobic digester | place: USA | collected 2015-07-16 ... | reverse complement strand
AGCAAACAGCCTCCATGGAAGAGATAGCATCAGCAAGTGAAAGTTTAGCAATGCTTGCAGAAGACCTTCAAATGCTTATAGCAGAGATAAAAATGTAATAGTGGGACAAGGGGTTACAAATGGGACACCGGGTCAGACCCCCTGTCCCAAAACAGGGTAGGAAAACCACCTCTTTTTTTATCCTAAAATGGCGAATAAATAAAGGAAAATAATATAAAATGTAGAAATATATATATAAGGAGGTGTTAGTTAGTATGCCTAGATATTTACGACCAAAATCAGCCACTGGAATATATCATGTGATGCTAAGAGGCGTTAACAGGATGAATATTTTCTTTTATAAAGAAGATAAGCTAAAATTTTTAGACACATTAATAAGGATGAAATCTAATGGAGAGTACATATTGTATGGTTATTGCATAATGGACAACCATGTACATTTATTAATAAAAGAAGAAAAAGAGCCATTATCTCAAACAATGAAACGGATAGGCGTTAGCTACTCACTTTATTATAATAAAAAATATGAGAGAGTAGGGCACCTGTTTCAAAATAGATTTAGAAGTGAATGTATAGAGACAGATGGTAGATTACTAACATGTTTAAGATATATCCACAACAATCCTGTAGAAGCCCATATGGTAAAAGATCCCTCAGCTTATCCATGGAGTAGTTATAACATATACATAAATAAAATGGAAAATAAGTATAATATCATATCACCAGAACTAATATTAGATATATTCTCTGAAAACAGAATAGAAGCAATAAAAAAATTTATAGACTTTTCTAGGCAAAAATGTGACAGGACTTTTGTAGATTTAGAAGAGGTAGAAGAAAAATCAAAAAGCTCCTATATGAAAAAAACCTTAGATATACTTAAAGATTATGATTTAAATATAGAAGATATAGCTAAATTAAAAGATAGGAATATTAGAAATCAAATAATAAAAGAAATACACCAACATACTAATATGTCCGCAAGAGAAATGGCCAATATAATTGGTTGGAGTAAAAGCACAATAGATAGAGCATTAAAGGAATAAAAATGGGACAGGAGGTCAGACCCCCTGTCCCAAGACCCCCTGTCCCACAAAATATGGGACAAGGGGTCAGACCCCTTGTCCCACATTGTCCCAAATCTGACCTCTTGTCCCAGACCCCTTGTCCCAATCCATTATGGGTAGACTGTGTATTGATTTTCTGGTTGGTCTTTGTCTCGAATTATTATCTTTACTAAGTTTTCTTTAGTAACTACATCTGGTAATTTGGTGTTGCCATCACTAGCATTCATCCACATAGTCCTAGAGCCATCAGGCAAGGTTATTCTATACCACATTTCATCAGTACCATTTTTCTTATATCTAACTGCATATTCCATATTGGTAGTAGTTCCATTTAGTTCCATTGGATGAACATAATCGCTTAATCTTATATGTTCTAGTGGGAACTTATCTTTAATTTGTATTACTGTTTCTTGACTTTCTAATTCATTATCTGTTGCTTTAAATCTAATTCTTAGTAGCTTGTTATTAGTTAAATATTCAGTTTTTAAGTATCTCCCACTAATCCATGGTCCATTGTCTATATTATATTCAAATTCATCCCAATTGCCATTTCTGCCAATTCCATTTATAGATTCAACTATGTTTTCTCCATTATTAATAATTACATTTGGAGGAGAAGCTTTGGCTTTTATTATAGCTTTTTTAACTGGTTGAGATGGCAAATAATCTTTATCTCCTTTTAGTCTAAATTCCAATTTTCCTGGTTTGAAAACTATATTATAAGCTAATATATTTATTTTATTTGGTTCTAATTTTATATAATCAATATTTATCCAGTTACTATCTCCATTTCTATACTGGAGATTTTCTACAATTTCTTGCAGTGTAGATAAATCATTTTCTGCTTTAATCCATATGGTTCTATCCTTTACACTATATCCAATATTTTCTTCTACAATTGCTGGATCTAAAGTTCTTTCTTCCATAGGACTGTCAGTTAATTTTCTAAAATTGCCAGGTTTTTTAGCTTCTCGTATATATACATCCATTCCTGCCTTTAGAGGCACCTTGGTATTAGGAGAATTACATTTATACCATACCCCATCTAATCCATTGGTACTATTTATACTGTATTCCATATCGCTAGTAGTATTCATAATTATGCTTTTCCCTGCATCTATATATACATTAGCAAAGCTTAAAATTGGTGTAAATTTTATAGTTTGAATTTGGCTTGCTAGTTTTTCTTTAGTAGCTTTAATCCTTATTTTAACTTCATCTCCAGCTTCAAATTGAGTAGAAACCTCTCCCGATTTCCATTCTCCATCATTTATTTTATATTCATATATAGCTCCTTCAGTAGTACCTATTTTTTCTATAGTATAATTAACATCATCATAAGATAGTTCTGGTGCAGGTGCTGAAGGTTCTATTGTAGCTTTTATTTTATCTGGGGAAGGTAAAGTAAGGGCTGTGCCTTTCTTTCTAAAACGCAATTCTCCAGCTTTAAATTCAATATTTTTACCATCTCCAACATCCTCCCAAGGATCATTGGCAATTTTATATTGTAGCTCATCTAATCCAAAATCAGGTGAATTAATTAATTTAATTATTCTTTCTCCAATATGATAATCTATATTATTTAATTCATCTTCACTAAAGCTTTCTTGTCCAACACTACCTAAAAATCTTTTATTTACTGTGTTGCCTCTTTCTCTAATCCAAACTTCATCATCTTTTGCAAATTTTACAGGGGTATCTCCATTTTTAGCTTGTGTAAACTTATTTCCACCATCAGTGCTGTATTCCATTCCTGTAGTGGTATTTTCAATTTTCCCTTCTGCCACATTTAAATTTACATTTCCTAAATATATGCCATTTAGTTTTCCAGTAGATTTAGAAGGAAGTTCACCCATATTTCCTAAAATTGCTGCTTTTCTAATTCTTAAATCTAGATTTTCTGAAAGTTCTATTATAGTGTTTGATTCATATTTATGCCAAGTATTGCCACCATCAGTGCTATATTCATAATTAATGTGAGAGTCTATTCCATCTAGTGCAATTATGGAATTTACATAATCATAGTTGCTAATAGTTATATTCTTTGGAGCTTCCTCTTGGGTTAATTCACCTACAAGGCGAACTACTCTTGGTTGGGCTTTTTCTCTAACCCATATTTTCATAGGTTTAGCTTCTCCAATTAATAAACTTGTATCTTCTGCAGCCAAAGTTATCTCTTCCCAAGTACCATTTATTCCATTGGTAGAATCCACACTATACTCCATTTCCTCATCTATATTTGTCAAATATACATTTAGTATATCCCCATCTTTTTGGAGTCTATATTCTACATTATCTAATACTTTAGGTTCACTTAATTTTAAAAACACCTTTATATCTTCAGAATCCATAGAATTAAGTTCTTCTACAGCAGTTCCCTTAATTCTAATGCTTACTGTTGCTTCTTCAATTTTAGTAGCTGCAGTTCCAGATACCTTTATAGTGATGGTATTTTCATCAACATCTACATTTTCCACATTAGCCTTTAATCCCCTTGGGAGCCCAGCTACTACTATATCATTATTGGTTATATCTTCCTTTAAAGTACCAGTAGTAACTTTTATTTTCCATGTATCCTTAATAGTTCTTGGGACTTTCCCATCAGGTGCTTCTAAATATACAGTATTTTCAATAGCTTCTCCTACTACTTGCAATATATTAGGATAAAGGGTAAAAGTAGGAGTAGCCACTATATTTTCTTCTGCCCCTTGTACCAAATTCTTTGGTATAGTTAAGGATATAGTCTCCTTATTAACTCCAAAATCTACATCTTCTACTTTAGGCAGAGTAATAGTTAATTTTTTACTAGAATTTCTAACTATGTGGGAAGGAATAATTTTTTCAGCTATTTTATGCCAATTAGTATCTTCTTCATCTACGCCAACCACTTTAAAGCCACTAATTAAAGCATCCCTATCTATGTCTATTACCCAATCTCCATCTTCTAGTTCTATTACTATAGTTTTTCCACCAGCTTTTATATCATTTTCTCTAACAGTTGATTTGACTACATCTCCAGATATAGTAGCTTTAACAGTAGGTTTAATTACTATATTTCCCCTAGCTTTAATAGGGTTTATAGCATCTTTAATAGCTTCAGCTGGTATAGTTAAAGTGATTGTTTGTTCTTCATTTATATCATACCCCTTAGCTTCTGGTAAGGATATGATAAGGGTAGCATTATCCTCATCTACATCAATAGCTCCACTACCATCAGCAATAAGGGCATCTATTACCTTATTCCATTCCGCCTCTTCCTTTTCTGCTTTAAATCCATTATATAAAGCATTTCGTTTAGTGCTATTGGTTTTGATATCGTCAGCCCAATAAGCTCCATTGGATAGTTTAATTTTAATTTTTTCTCCTCCAATATTTATACTTCCTTCTAGTATTATTTCTGGGCTTACAATTTCAGCTTTACCTCGTTTAATTTTTTCCTCATGTTCACTTATTTTGAAAGTTTTAAAAGCCTTAATTTTATTTGCTTCGTCTAATGCAAATATAGTTAAGTATTGGTTTAATCTTACTTTAATGTCTTCTTCCATTATATAATCTACCCCGCCATTTAAAATATCATCTTTAGCAGGAGTAGGATAAGGAGCAGTAGTTAGCATTATTTTATATTTACTTGTCCCTTCTGGTACATCATTGGAATTAGCTAATTTAATTTTTACAGTATCTACATTATATCCTTCTATCAATTCTACATTTAATATTGGAGCATGTTCTTTAACTATATTAGGTGTAATTTTAATTTCTGCATATCCTTTAGTTCTACCACTACTATCCACAGCTAATAGGAGTATATAGCCATATCCATTGTTCATTTGATTTACTTCTATATCTTGTCCCACATTAATAGGAATAGCTCCTTCTATTATGCTGTTTAAATAAGGCTTTTCTCCTTCAGGTAGCTCATTTTCTAGTAATTTGTATCTCCATCTAATAGTGCCTTCCATTCCCATTGGTAGCAATTTATTAAATCTTGTAGTTCCAGGTCTAGTTCCTTTTTCTAAAGCATAATTATTGTCATCTAATATCCTTGCAGGACCTCCACGAATATTTCTTTCTGTAAGTTTAAATTCCCTATAGCCTTTAACTTTACCTTCATTATCAGTAGCCAATAGTAGTAGATAATCATCAACAGAAACATCTACAATATTATCATTAATATTAGAATATTCTAAAGCATTTTCAATTACACTATCCAATTCTATATTCCCAAAAGACTTATCTCCAATTTTATACATCCATTTAGTAGCACCAACTATATTGGTACTAAAATCTAAAAATTCAAATTTAGTACTATTTTCTACACTTCCTGGCTTAGGTTCTATATAGTTGGTATTTAATATTAATAAAGGTGCATTGGGCTTTCTTAAATTTGCTTCATTTAATTGAATTTCAGCATAAGCCTTAATTCTTCCAATTCTGTCAGTAGCAAGTAACAACAGCCAATCCCCTATTTCAGCTCTAATATTTTCCCCTTCCCTATAGACAGTGGTTTGAGATATTATAGAGTTTAATTCAATGGCTTCTCCTTCTATCAAGTGTTTTTCATTACTTATTTTAATTCTCCATTGTTCCACATCTTCAATACTTAAATGTGTTAATTTAGTTATTCTAGTAGTGCCAGGGCTAGTACCCTTTTCTGGGGTAGAAAAATGTATCCCTTCTATCAATTGAATAGCATCGGGCATTCTTATATGGGGCTCCATAAGTTTAAATATAGCATAACCTTTAATCTTATTATCATGGGTTGCTAATAGTAATAGATATTTACCTGGAACTAAATTTTCTCCAATATCATCTCCAGCTTCAAAAGTAGTCTCTGTAGCTTCCATATTAAATTCAGGTATTTCTGGTTCTTCATCATATATTTTATACATCCATACAGGATTTTCTCCTATAGAAGTACTGCCAGATAAAGCTGTAAATTTGGTGGTGCCTTTTTGACTTCCTTTAATAGGTCCAATGTAGTGGGTGGTTTCTTGAAGTAGTATTGCTGGTGGATCCTTTACCATATTTTCAGTTAATCCAATTTTAGCAAATGCTTTAACTTTACCTTCAGCATCAGTAGCTAGGAGCAATAGGTAATCTCCTACATTGGCTTTTATATTTTGTCCAGCATTATAATCTTTACTTTCTTCCACTACTTTATTGAAAATAGGATTATTTAAATTTGTTCCCACTTTATACATCCATTTAGTTGCTCCGTTTATTCCTGCTAAATTTAGTGAATCTATCTTTGTAGTTCCTTGTACTGTTCCCTTTGTAGGAATAGAATAATTGTCTTCAGGTAAAATAGGTGCAGTTTTACCTTTTACCATATTTTCTGTTAATTTAAATATTTTGTATCCTTTAATTTTCCCCTCATTATCAGTAGCAGTTAATAGTAGATAATCTCCCATATTAGCATAAATTTTTTCTTCTTGGGGGTTTATTATATTATCTCCCAATTCTTCTATATTTAAATTAAGTTTAGGAACATGTATAATTTTATTACTTACTAGTACTTTCCAACTAGTAGCTTCTTCCATATTTTCATCTTTATAAGTTCCAAAGTATAATCCTTCAAACTTTGTAGTACCATCTTCTTCCCCTGGTACTGGTCCTATATAATGGGTAGTTTGTTGAAGCAAAGTAGGAGGTGTAGAAATATAACCTTTTCCTATTTCAAAAACATTGTAGCCTAGGGTTTTACCATCATTATCAGTAGCTATAAGTAGTATATATTTCTTAAAGCTTTCATCTATATTGTGTAGTTCAGATTCATCTGCCACAATTATTTCAGAACCAATAGAGTAGTCAAAAGCTTTGTCCCATATTTGTTCTTTATAAACTGTATTTATCATAGTATTAGATACTAATACTTGCCATTTAGTGGCATCTTCAGGTAGCTTATCTTCTAAACCTTCAATTATTACAGCTCCTGCATATTTTTCTCCTTTTTTGATATTTCCTACTTCTATTTTTGGAGCTAATTCTTTAGGCGTATTTATCATGTTTTCTACTATTTTAATATTTACAAAGGCTTTTAGCCTATTTCCATTATCCACAGCATACAAGGCTAAAACATTCCCTGGAAGAACATCAATATCCCTTCCACTATAATAAGGAGTGGCATTTTGAATCAATGTATCTTTTTGGAAATCAGAAATTGCATCATCTTCATCATCAAATACTCGGATTAGCCATTTACTTGCTCCAGTAGGAAGTTTTAGTCTAGAGATTTTAGTAGTACCTTCCTTAGAACCTGGTTCTGGTGTAGAATAGTTATTTTCATCAAGAATTAAGGGACTCGATACATATCTATAATCCGATGGCTGTCCCTTATCTCCAGGGATTTCATCAAAGGTTAAACTATCAATAGGTATATTATTTAGCAATTGTCTAATTTCATCTTCATTTTCAATTAAATATCTTTGAATTTCATAAGGATCAGTTATACCTTTCTCTGCAAGGAAATTTTTTATTGCTTCTAGCTGTTTGTTTTCTTCTTCTACTAAATTTACATATTCTCCATTTTCAATTTTTCGATAGAATTTTTCTACAAAATGTGAATCATCAACATGTTTTAATATATCATCACTTAATTCCTGTAGATCATTAGGTGTATATATTTTTTTAAGCCCTGTATGGATAATATCCCCTGGATTTCCTGGTCCAGTGTTTTCTGCTAAAGCATAAGGGATATTTCCCATAATCATAATAACAATAAGTAATATAGCCACAATTTTATTTTTCAACTAAATCACCCTTTCTTGGGACAGGGGGACAGTTCTCTTGTCCCAAAAATTTCATTTTAAATCTCCTTCTAATACTAACTGTCCATTATTATCATATACCCTATATTTGTATCCCATTAGCTTAGTAGTTACCCTTGTATCAAACCCTGATATACTAAAGTTTCCTTCTTTATTTAAAGTTATACTTTTCAAAATCTTTCCATCTTGGGCCCAAAGTTCCACCTTATATCCGCTAAAATCATCTAAACCTACTAGTTCTCCAGAAAATATTCCTGCAATAGAGGTGTTAAAAAATATATTTTTTATATCAATTTCTTTTATAGCAGACATATCTACTGAGGGTATATTTTCCTCTATTTCAAAGTCTTCAGGGCCCTGATTTTCCATATCAAATACTTTATTTAATGTATCATAGGCAATTTTTCTAGTTATTACTTGATTATAAGGTATATACATATTTGCCAATCCTATTTCTAGTGCCTTATTGTAATAATCCTCTGGATATTTTTTAAAATCTATTCCATCTTCATATCCTAAGGATCTCATTATTACTGTAAGTAGTTCCACATAAGTAATATTTTTATCTGGTTCAAATTTTCCTTTTCCAGTACCTTTCATAATGTCAAAGGTATAAGCTAAATTGATATAAGGTTTAGCCCATCCTTTTACATCTTTAAAATAATCTTCATCCTCATAGAATTCTACTAAATTTTCAAGTTCATGTATCCTTACCCCTACAGTAGCCAATTCCTTCCTAGTCATGTATTTATCTAAATCTTTGTATTCCATTATAGGAGAGGTAGCAAATACTATAGTAGGGAATAGAAGTATCCCTATTAATACAACAGTTAGTCGTCTATCCATACAAATCCTCCTTTGCTAGTTTTGGGACAAAGGGTCAGACCCTTTGTCCCAAAAGACCCTTTGTCCCACCATCTGGGACAGAAGGTCTGACCCTTTGTCCCAGATGACCCTTTGGGACAGGGGGTCTGACCCCCTGTCCCACCAGGACCAAGACCCCTGTCCCATCAATTATAATATATTGCCATCTTCATTTTCAGGTAGTATAACTCCATTGGGATCAACTATTTCGTATTTAAATCCAATTATTTTATCTATAATGTCAACTTCATTTGGAGGTATTATTATTTCAAAGCTTCCATCAGGGTTTACATTAGTCGTTTTAAAATGTTTCCCAGCTTTAGACAACAGCTTTACTTTGTACCCATTGAAGGTACCAATATTATCCCTAGTCAATCTCCCTCTAAATATTACAGATATTCGAGTGTCAAAGGTATATCCTGGTGCTAGCCAAACCTCTGGTGCATCCATTTCTTTTCGTCTAACTATTATGGTATATACTCTATCCCTTTTTCCTTCTTCTTTATGAGTTATGGTTATTTGATTTTGGCCTACTACAAGGGGTATTTCTTTCCTTTCTTCACTTTCTATATTTTCCCCATTTACTTCAATGCTGCCTTTACTAGCCTTAGGAATTATGATTAAATTTTCTACAGTATAATTAACATCTACAGTATAGTTAAACACCCTTCTATTAAATTCTGGTTCTAATCTGCCATTTACCACAGTTAAATTATCTAATCCACTGGCTATATTTTCATCTTCTACTACTGTATATTCAAAGGTGGAAATAGGGCTGTCTTTTAAACCTGTTTTTACAGCATAGGCTTTAATTATGGTATCCTCATTTATTACAATAGGTCCAGTATATAAAATCCTATTTGATGGGGAGGGGGCACTTCCATCTAATGTATAATATATAGTGGCTCCAGATGTATTAGTGTATAGGGTAACGGTGGAGCCTTCTACTATTTCCCCAGAAGGAGGCTCTGCATTTACCATTTGAACTATATCTTGGGATATAACCACTTCTTTAACTAAATTTTGTCCCTTATCATAGGCTTGAAGAAATATATTCATATCCCAAAGAGCTATCACTTCAGAAATTACATCCTGTAAAAATGCTCCTAATAATTCATCCATGGTTTTATTCCATCTACTGTCATTTAAATCAAAATCCATATATACTAGTAGTTTATAATCATCTAATGATATTTGGTGGAGTTTATATTTCATGGGGATTTTGAAAGTTTTTGCTGTAAATAGTCCATATTTATTGTTCAAAAATTCTTCCGTTTCCTGTTCTAATTCAGGGGAACGAAGTTTCCCATTTTCTATTAAAAATTTTATATCATCTCTATTTACACATTTTACTAATCCATTTATACGAAGTTCTGGATAATAATTACTCAATATATAATTTATCTCTTTCAGAAAACTTATCTTAGTATAAATAGACCATCTATCAGTAAAAGTTCTATTATCGTAAGGATATACTACTAATTCTAAATCATATCCAGATATTCGTGCTGAATAATCAAAGTATTCTCTATTGTACCTTCCTAATTCCCTTTTCAATAAATCTTCAATAAATACAGGATCTATCTTTTCCTTCATATCCAATCCACTATCTATGAATTTAAATACTATATTTCGCATATAAGTATTAAATTCTACATAATTTTGTCTAGTAGTATAAGGATTTCTAATCTGTCCTTGAATTTTAGCCTCTTCATCATATAGGCTAGTGATGGCTACAAATATATCCCATACATAGCTCTCCACATCTCGTCTAGAAATAGTTTTCCATTTATGATAATTATCTCGCCTAAGGGTTATATCAATGTAATACCAAGAATTACTTCCTTCAATAATACTAACAGATACAGGCAAATCCTTTATATATCCTAGATGTCTATTTAAATATCTTTCCATATCCTGCAAATTTTCTACTTTTTCATAAGGTATTTTTACATCCATTAGGATTTGTTTTTTCTTTTCTAGTTCAGCTAGTTGTCTATCTAAGGTTTTATTCATATTTTCTCTAAAGCTAATTAATTTTTCAATACTATTATAATAGGGCTTTTTAACTAAAATAGCATTAGCATCTATATTTACTATATTTTCATTAATTTCAGGAGTTATATATAATACAGGAGATATAGCTATTATAGATACATATACATCATCATTATATATTAAAGGCTCTTTTTCTAAGTATATTTTTTCCCCATCTAAAAATACATCTATATCAGAGAAGCTTACCTTTATATTTCGTACCAAAGCATCTACTTTTTTTGATGAATCATTAACCCTTTTACCTTCAAATTTACGGATTTCTTCATCTAATTCTACAATTCTTCTTTCCTTAGCCTGTATCTCATATCCCCTTTGATAGGCTATAGGCTCTAGGGAAGTATCTTTTATATTTATTAATTTACCCTGGGAGTTTAAATTCAATATTCGCTTATTTGAATTAAAAGTACATTCCATTTTTAATGCCTTAGCCAAGTCCTTCATAGGAACCCATAGTTCTCCATCATATATAAATACTTCCTTATGGGAAATATAATTTCCCTCCACTTTAAGTTTAATATCAGGAAATAGAGCATCTATTTCCATAACTTGTCCTTTGGCATAAATAGGTAAAGGAATAGATGAAAACAAAATGAGCAAAATCATTACAGATAATATAAATTTATTTTTCAATATTTCTTCCCCCTTTAAAATAGATAAAAATCTACATAGTTCTAATATAATTATCGGCATATTTATGAAAAAATATAGATTATAATGTATAATGAGTTTAAGAATATGTCTGTATTTGCCGATAATACCATTAGGCTTAATAGGCAATTATGGGACAGTAAGGATCCTCCCTGTCCCAAAGGAAAGGGGAATAGGAGAATGACAAAATCTAAAATGGGAAACAAAATATTATCTATACTTCTCATATTATCATTTATAATACCCTTGATAGGACCTATAGGGGTATTTGCTCAATCAGAAAATAGAATAATTTATACCTATAAATCTGGTATAGGAAATGAGAATCAATTGGAATCCATATTCATAAGGGTTAATACTATAATGGATACATCAGGACCTAAGGATGTAACCATAATAACTGAAGAAGGCACCCCTCAAATAATAGGAAGAATAACAGTAGAAGAAGGAGAAGTAGGCAGGGAAATTGCTAGGAATTTTTGGATAAATAATCCTAAAAGTAATATGCGAATAATCTCCATTATAATTGGAAATTTTGAATTAAATTTATCTCCTGCTCCTAAAATAGACAAAATGGAGGTTTATGATATAAATGTAGGAGAAGATGTAAGTTTTACAGGGGAAAGACTAAACCAAGGGACCATAGAAATTTCAGGAGAAGGAGAATCCTTTTATACACAAGATTCTAACCGATTCACTGCTACTATGAATGGGACTACTGGTTATAAAAATATAACTTTAAAAACTACTGACCAATATACAAACACTACCCAATCTGCTGTATATCCTAATGCTTTCAAACTGTTGGGAAATATGCCTCAACTAGGAGAAAAGCTAGAGATTATTCCCAAAATGGGAGCCAAAGAAAGTATTGCTTATATAAAAGCAGATGGAAACTTTACTATAAAAGATGGTGAAGCTCAACATTCTGTATTTTTCTTAACAGACCCTACAGATAGATATACTGCTAATAATATGGCAGAGATAGTATCTGCCACTAATAAGATTTTGAAGATAAAAATTCCCAAAGAGATTGAAGACTCTAAACATTATGATGTAATAGTTACCAATAAAATAACTAATCCAAAGGGAAATATATATGAACAAATTATTGCTACTAAAAAAGTAGATGGTAGATTTTTTGTAATAGGAGCAGACAAAGGGCCAGTACTTACTAGAATAGATCCAGATAAGGGGCCAGATACTGGAGAGACAGTTCAAATTACTGGTAAAAAATTTGACGAGATGGATTTTATAGATGGTATAGAAAATCCCAGTGGGCTTACAGTAGGTAAAGTAAGTGTAACTGATAAAATCCTAGACGATATATTAGAAGGTATATTAGATACAGAAATAGGAGATGTGGATAAAAAAGAAGATAAGGTATTTCATATTGAATATGATGTAGATAGTGCAAAATACAATAACAGTTCTATAATAAGTGCAGACAGATATATTGCCACTTATGTAGGGGATAGGACTACTCCTCATGTAGTAGATGAAAAACCTGTATATAGATTTAGTGAAAACTTTGATAACATAACTGTCAAACTGCCTCAGACTAGTGTAGACAAAGAAACAAAAGTAAATGTAGTGGTGGTTATGCAGACAGAGATAAATACTTATTCAGGGAAATTTACCATAATCAATATAATCACTAATGATAATGTAAAATATACCATAATTCCATCCCATACCCCTCCAAGTATAAATAAAATAGTACCAGAGAAAATTCAAGTAGTTGAGGATAGAGTTACTTTAGACTATGGGCTAAAGGAAGATATGGTAATAGGAATAGAGGGGCAAAATTTTAAAGTAATTAGAAGTAAAGATCCAGATACAAAAAAGGATATAACCAATTATCCAGTAGTAGGTTTAGGAGCTAATATGGTAAATCCAGAGGAAGGAATGGTTCTAAGGATAAACCCAGAAAGAGAAGGGCAGGTTGAAATATACAGAGATGGCAAATGGACTGTTCTTCCTGGTGCAGATATGGTGGTATTAGATGCCAAGGGAAATATAATAGATGGAACAATAGATAAGGATACAGGAAGTAAAATTATAATAACTATACCTAAATCTGCAGGGGTTAGAATCCCTAAAGAATCTGTTACCACTGATTTAAAAAATCCCATACCTAAACCAGTATATATAATGAATCCCATATTAGGTAGCAAAGAGCCAGGCTATCCAGTATCCAATGATAATGTAACTTTAATGTTTATAGACTTAAAGGATAGTCTACCTCCCACTATAGATAAGGTAGAACCTAATGTAGTTGCCATAGATTCAGGAGAAGAGATTAGAGTAACTGGTTCTAATTTTCAGCAGGGAATTAGGGTATTTGTAGGTGGAGTAGAAGTAACAGGTGTAAAACAGGAGCTAGACCCATCAGGCTTACACACAGTACTTAAATTTAATGCACCTAAATTTCCTCAAATAATAGAAGGGCCTACAAAACTTATGGTGATGAATCCCGATGGAGGTCAAGCTTCTAAGGACTTTACTTATGTAAAATCCCTACAAAGAGACCCAGTGTTAATGGACTTTTCACCTAAGAAGGGTACTTTAAATACAATAGTAGTAGTAGATGGGGACAATTTCTTAGCACCTAATCCAGCAGTATCTTCTACTTTAGGTATGGATATATATAAATTAATAGGTAGTAGAATATTAATGGATGGAAAAGATATAAATGAATACAATATAGATTCTAGTGGAAATATTAGTTTGGAAAAATATAAAAACGACAATGAATATTTAATAATCCAGGAAGATACTACTGTAAAACTTTCTAGTTATTATCACAGTATAATATTAGAAGACAAAAATAGAACAAACAACTTCTACATTATATATCAGGACAATAGAGGAAATATAATCCTCTCCGATGGAGGCTCTAGTAGGGATGAAAGTAGTATAATAAATGAATATTATATAATGGATAGAGATGGTAGATTAATAGCAGAAAAAGATGGACAGGAATATGATGTTACTATTACATCTGAAGGAATAAAATTAACAAAAGATGGACAAACTTTAGAATTGATTATGAAAACCCCTTATAAATTTATAGAGAATGGAGAAATATATGGTTCAAGAGTTCATGTAATAGACAAACATAGAATAGAATTTAAAGTACCTCAACTAACCTCCAAATTACCTGATGGCTATAAAATTACAGTAGAAAATCCAGATACTAAAAAATCTACAGCAAAGGATTTATTCTACTATTATGAAACTGTATCTATTAAACCAGAGATTACAGCTATAAAGCCTAGTATAGGCTCTATAGAAGGAGGCTATCAAATCTTAATAGAAGGGAAAAACTTTGAAGATGATTCTAAAGTATATATAGATGGATTATTAGTACCAGCCAATGATGTAAAAAGGGAAATTAGGTCAGGGGTAGATACCCTAATCATCACCAAGATGCCCTCTTATAGAAGGAATATGGCTGAAGAAGGTACAGATAGAAAAGTAGTACCAGTAGTAGTGGAAAATGGAAATGGAGGTACTGCTTTAGGTAGATTTACCTATGTAAT
>ERZ795062.1758-NODE-1758-length-14952-cov-126.057528_pt1 | contig 14952 bp, 15 predicted proteins | sample MGYA00375146_ERZ795062 | MGnify/ENA primary metagenome ERZ795062 (study PRJEB30191, sample SAMN05720281) | activated sludge metagenome | isolation source: Anaerobic digester | place: USA | collected 2015-07-16 ... | reverse complement strand
CAGTGGGTGGTAAAACCTGTCTTCAACTTTGTTGATTCTTTTTCCGAAGGCCTAGCGAAGGTCGAATCCTACGGGAAATGGGGCTTCATCGACCGGAGCGGCCAGTGGGTGGTAAAACCTGTCTTCAACTTTGTTGATTCTTTTTCCGAAGGCCTAGTAGCGGTCGAATCCGGCGGGAAATGGGGTTTCATCGACCGGAGCGGCCAGTGGGTGGTAAAACCTGTCTTCGACTCTGCTTGGTCTTTTTCCGAAGGCCTAGTAGCGGTCGAATCCGACGGGAAATGGGGTTTCATCGACCGGAGCGGCCAGTGGGTGGTAAAACCTGTCTTCGACTCTGCTTGGTCTTTTTCCGAAGGCCTAGCGAAGGTCGAATCCGGCGGGAAATGGGGCTTCATCATGCATCCACGTCTTGAACTTCAGTGTAAGACGCAGGATTCGGATATCATACCAGCAGAGTTCAGAAGAGTTCTTGAACTATATGAGTGCAGAGACGGATACAGCTTCTTTGGAAACCTTGAGGATTGGCAGGTCAAGACGATAAGGAAAGCCTTCGACATTGAGAATGAAACAATGGTCCTTGCCTTCGTGGGGGTTCTGGATGCAGTTTACGACAGGGGTATTGTTTTCACCGATCAGTATGCCTGCATATTGACGCCCAAGGGCTGTACGCGAATCGATTATGGTGAATGGTCAGCAAAGAGGATGGATTATGTGCGGATACTGGCGAAAAATACGCAACCAGGTTCCGATAACGGTTTCTCAATGCTTGAATTCTGGCAGTTGCTGGAAGGAATCTTGGGAATTTACATGAAGACAGATACAGAAGGTGTTCGTCAACAAGGGAAAACGGATATACGAGAAATCTCAGAGGATGGTAAAGATGAGGTTCTAGACAGGGTTAAAGAGCTCATTGAAGAATTCTTCCCAAAATCTTCGAAAAAGCCTCGAAAACTGTTTCGGTGGAATTTTCGCGTTTTTTGATGATCCTCCCCTAGAGAACACGGTGGGAATAATCCTCCAGTCGGGCACAGTTTCGGCAAGCAGGCTGCAAAGGCAGCTCAGGATAGGATACACTAGGGCGGCCTGACTGGTGGACGCAATCGAAAAGATGGGGATAACCGGGGACCAGTATGGAGCAAGTAGAAAGGAGATTCTTGTTGACGAGCGAGACGGAGGCAAGCCAGATACTGGCACATTATTGGTCAGACGTTTAATCTGAACGGCGCTTAGATCCAGGGCAAAAAGCTTCAAAATTGCTGGGATTAGTTTTATATTAACGCTTGTAACCTTTTTGGCGGAATAGTTTTTGCATGTAATGATTAGACTCGATTGATTCGGTTGTCCGCGTTTTTCATGCGCCTTTACTTAGAACCCGGAATCGTCGATACCAATCGGCCTTTTTCGTTATAAATGAGGATTGAACCTGATGGACTTTTTATTGAAACACTTGAGTCAGTAAATCCGTGCAATTTGCCAGGCACAGAGAATATGATACTACCTTTTTCATTATAAACGTTGACTACAGGCCCACGCTGAACTGCAGTTGCAATAGCCATAACCCAAACCTCCTCGAATTCTTTTAATTTTAATTCTGGCTCATGATTAAGATAGCCTAGTATGAAGGTGCCAGAATCCAGTCATGACAAAGAAAATCTGAGCGCCGTTCAAATTTAAAGCATAACCAAGCTGAACAGGAACACCGTCAATGGTTCAATCTGAGCGATCCCGCCGCGGAGGGAGCTCCCTACGATATGGAATCCGTGGGCCGCTTCGCCGGGATCGACCTGGAGAAGGAAGACGAAAAACAACGCCAAAACCTGTGACCCGGATGAGAGTGGATCACGTCTTCGGCATCGTCAAAAACATATTTGGTTTCGTCAAGGTGCGGTACAAGGACCAGGCTAGGAACACGAAATATTTTCTGCGTCCCTTGCGAACCTCTTTATGGTGATAAAGAGTTTAGTCGAACGCCCCTCAGGGGTGTAGACCCTTCAAAGACCGACCAAAAAACTAGATAAAGCACAACACTGACGAACAAGCGATCTGAAAACAGATGCTTCAAGCAAAATTACTCTAGTGTACTTGCTGTTGCTGCTTTCAAGTGGCTTTGTTCAAAGGTTCATGAGCAATGTTTATTGGCTCTTTTTCTTTTACTGAGGTCTTTTCCTTCTATTCCTGTTCCTCCTTCACCTCCCGGAATCCGGTGCCGATGACACCTGAATGATCCTGGATAGTCACCTTAAAAACCAATAGAGCTCGCTATCAATCTATTCTGTAAGTACAATTATTTTTTCTTTAAAGTACTCACCGTCATCCTCAACTTGATATCGAAGATAAACATTTCCATTATATTTACCACTTGAGTTTAAGAACTCTCCACCCCCCTCTTCGTCAGAAACTACCTCAATATAGGCTGGCATCTCCTCCAGTTCTTCCATGAAGAAAGCCCAAGCATCTGCTAATTTTTGGGGTGTAAGGAGACTTCCATGACTCAACAGAGGTTCAGTTATTTCTTCGATAATTTTCTTATACATCGGGTCTTTGCTATCGAAGAAATTTCCAGTCTCAACTGAAATCTTGTTTTCAAGACATGTAACATGAGAGTCGTCATCTTCATCGATTGAGAGTGTGAGTTCGTTCCCGCCAAAACTATCCGGGTCGCCTACCATGATGTAGTGCTCGGAGCAATCCGCAGGGATTACGCCAATAGTTAATAAATGTTTCATTATTCTTACTCCTTTTTGCCACTGCTAATTTGGTTGGCTCTAGTTTAATTTATAATATCATAGAATCTGAAATTTACAATATTATGATGGCTCTATTTCAAATAGTGTGGAAACACTCCGGTGGTAAGAATCCCAACATTATCTTTTTTGTGTAGACCTCTACGTTTCTAAGACCAAAGGAGATTCGTTTTAGCATCTTCACCTTCGTATTACATCCTTCGGTATAGGCATTGGTAGTTTTGTTGTCGAAGTAGTTTAATATAGGTTGTCGCCACCGTTTTAGGGTATTGCCCCACCTGTACAACTCGGCATCGTCAGAAGCCTTCAGGTTCATGATGATCAGGTCTAAAAGCTTGGCTGCCTCATTCTTGTCCTTCGCTCTATATACGTCCCTTAAGCGTTCCTTGGCCCAGTAAAAGCCCTTGAGGTTTGGATAAGTTTTTAAAAGCTCGTCTACCTTTTGCCTTCCTCTGTCGCTTAAATTCTCCCTTGCAATTAAGAATATCTTCTTTGGTATCCTTACCTTACCCTTATGCCTTACGTCCTGCTCAATCCTCCTGGCTTCGTCCATGCGCTTATTGGCATCCGCTATCATGTGGAAATGGTCTACCACCACGCTGGCCTCAGGGAAGAGCTTATTGGCCGCCTTCCTGAAGGCCTCCTTCATGTCTATGCAGACTTCCTTGACCTTATGGGCAGGGATCTCGGATAAGAAGGCCTCCAATATGGCTACGCGGTCGTCTTTCAGGACCTCAAGTGTCAACGCCGGCTTTAATTTGACCCATCTGTGCCGGTTTAAAAATGACCCACCCCGGCCTTCAACTAAACATTGGCTTGGGGGTTTTTATACAGCCCCGTCTTCGCTCTGTCCTTTAGGCGGTAGCTGTTTCCCCTGATGTTAATGATATGGGCATGATGTAACAATCTGTCCAGCACTGCTGTCGCTAGTACCGGATCGCCCAGCAGCTCTCCCCATTCCCCAAATCCCTTGTTGCTGGTAAGTATTATGCTCCCCCTTTCGTAACGTGCGCTTATAAGCTGGAAAAACAAGCTTGAACCAAGGCTATCTAAAGGTAAGTATCCTACTTCATCTATCACGAGCAGCTTTGGAGATGAATATACCTTCATCCGCCTCATTAAAGATTGATTTTCGTATGCCCTTTTTAGGTCTTCTACCATCCTCATAAGGGTGGTGAAGTACACAGAGATACCACGAGAGAGCGCTTCCATTGAAAGGCCGACAGCGAGATGCGTTTTGCCTACCCCGGGAGGGCCTAAAAGTACTACGTTTTCAGCTCTGTGGACGAAGGCCATGGTGGCAAGCTCCTTGACGAGTTTTTCGTCTACACCTGGTTGGAAATTAAAGTCGAATTCCTGCAAGGTCTTCTTGTGCGGCAGTCTAGATAACTTAGAGCGCACCTCTATGTTTCTCTTCTGTCGCTCTGCTACCTCCGCCTCGAGCAGCTCATTTAAGAACGATAGATAGGTGTAGTTTTCGCCTTGTGCCCTCTCCAAGAAGGCATCAAGGTATTTGGCAGCGGCAGTCAGTCCTAAGCTTTCCAAGTTAGCTTTTGTCATTTCAAGCTCTATCATTTCGTATTCACCTCAGGATAGGACGTCGTAAACTACAAGCGATCGCCTTTGGACTTCCAAAGACGCAAGCTTCGTCGCTATGGGTTTGGGATAGAGGCGTCCTTCTGCTTCCCTTATTCCCTGATACTGACCTTCAAGGTGGCACGTGCTCCTTGAGGTGTAGCGCTTTTGATGTGAAGCTATTACTTTCTCGTCACAAAGGATCTCTATCGTGCCGCTTAATTCTCTTACCATGACCTCCTGTCCGCTATACTGCCATGAAACGTCATACCTTACGTCGTAACTTACGAGAGCGTCTTTTTGTACCTTCCTCGCCTACGCCCAAGAACATGCGGTATTTATTGAAAGTAGGAAGAGGCTTTAGGTTTTCTTCCTTCAACCTGTCGATGGGCCTTTCGCCCAAAGTTCCATGTATTCGTCTGTTTTTTTCATCACACCAGCTTAAAGCCTGCCGGTTCAAGTCGCCGTAGTCCGAAAAGCGCCTACCTGCTAAGAAGTTGCCCTTCACGAACTCTATGCCCCGTTCAACCTTGCCCTTCGTCTGTGGACGATAGGGCCTACACACCTTTGGAGTAAACCCTAACGTTGCCGCCAGGTCGGCAAAGTTTGCATTCCATATGGGCTTTCTGTCGTCGTCGGTACCCAAAATTACGGTCTTCATCCTGTCTGTAAGCAGTACGTCTGTAACGCCGCCGAAGTATTCAAAGGCATGAATAAGACAGCGGTTAAAGGCATTGGCGTTACAGCGGTTGGCAAATTCCGTGTATATGGCTCTCGAGTATCCTAAGATCATCACGAAAAGGTACAGCTTTCTCACCTCGCCGCTTACTTCGTCGATGTACGTATATTCCCCCCAGTCTGCTTGTGCTTGCTCTCCAGGTTTCGTCTCGTATCGGCGTACGGCAGGCGTTTGCCTGGGTGGTCTAAAATCCTTTACGTAATCCCGCAATATCGTGCGTCCGCCGGCATATCCTTCTGCCTTTATCCTTTCGTAGATGACTTCGCAGTTGAATACGCCTTGATCCATTAGCTCTCCTACAGTTTTCTTATATGGATCGAGCTTAGAACTGCGCCTGCGATGCGGCTTCCTCTCCGGGATCCCTTCGACCCTCAGATACTTTCTCACAGTATTCCTCGAACGGCCTGTTTCTCGAGCTATCGCTCGAATGCTCTTGTCTTTTGCTCTTAGTTCATGTAGCATGATTACCGACTCACTCCTTAGCATTTATTTCCCTCCGATCTGAAGCTATCTCAAGAGGGATTATTAGCTAGGGAGTGGGTCATTTTCAACCCGTTGATACTGGGTCAATTATATGCCGGTGGTGACATCAAGCACCTTCTTTGCCTTCACGTCTGTTATTATGAGCACCATCTCCTGATGTTTGAAGCTATGCTCGTCTATCCCTAAGTGAAGCTTTTCTGCATCGTTTATTGCTGACCGCAAGAGGTCTGGTATCGCTTTTGCCTCCATCAAGATCTTTTTAGCCTTGCCGTAGGAGATTTTAAGCAGCTTCGATATTGCCTTAAAGCTCATCAAACTCAAAAGCCACAAGACCAACTTTTCTGCATAGTTGGTAAGCCTGCTACGAGGTTTTATTATCTTAAGCTCCTGCGTAAATGTGCGGCCGCAATGCTTACACTTCCATCTCTGCCTGCCATGTATCTCAAGATATACTTTCTTTCCGTTGAACAATGCGTGCAGCACCTTCCTCGGTTTGGCTTTGCCGTGCCTGTAGAAATCTTTTGAGTTACACTCGGGACAAACTGCTGTCTTGTCGGGTTTAACTTGCACCTCAATCACAAAAGCATCCTCTTCCTCACGCGTATCCGATATCTTGAAGCCTTTAAGTCCGAGCATTTTGGTGATATTATTATTATGGCCATTGGCCATGGTGGTAAGAGCCTCCTTTCTTCATGGGTTTGGTTGGTTCTTACCACCATTATATTTTCAAAGCCAAATTCCACACTGAAGATCATAGAGCCTGGTTTGTATTGACAACTTACATACAAGTATTTTAGTATGCGTGCAGCTTAAGTGGAGCTTAAATTTAGCAATGAAAGGCATTCGTTGATTTACGCTTCATGAATCACACCGACAAACCGAAACTTGTGATTTTTCATGTAGCATGATAGACAAGATCGCACCAGCTGTTTATGGCAAAATTATAGTGCTCCCAGGAAATGAGACATGAAAAATATGAAAGAACCGAATACAATGGTGAAATGGAGAAGAAAAATACCTATAACCCAGAATTCAAAACGAAAGTCGTACTGGAACTGCTCAGCGGACAGCACACGCTTAATGAACTTGCCGAAAAGTATCAAATATCACCGGCGACCTTGAGCAGCTGGCATAAGCAATTCCAAGAGCATGCTGCTGAAGTTTTTCGGCGAGGTGCAACGGACAGTGACCGCGAAGCAGAGGCTAAGGAGCGTGAGATCACAGTCCTGCAGCAGAAGGTTGGCCAGCTCACGATTGAGTGTGACTGGCTCAAAAAAAAATATGACGAAATATTTGGTCCCGAAGGAGCGCCTAAAACTCGTTTCACCAGAAAACAAAAAACTGACGGTTAAAAGGCAGTGCGAACTTTTGGAAGTCAACCGCAGCGGTGTGTATAGAGAGCAGATCTGAGATCTTTTTGATCCGACCCATGGAGAATCCCCGGAGAACCTGAACATAATGGAGATCATTGACAGGACACATTTGTCCAAGCCTGCCTGGGGATATCGCAAGATGACTGACTATCTGAAAAAATCATTACGGCTGCAAAGTCAACAAAAAACGAGTTCGCCGCCTGATGCGTCTGATGGACATTATTGCGCTGTATCCGGGACCCAACTTGAGCAAACGGTATCGCAAACAATATGTAAGGCCATATCTGTTACGCAATCTTATAATTGATCATGAGGACCGGGTATGGGGCATAGATATAACGTATCTGCCGTTTAAGAAAGGTTTTCTGTACTTGTTCATCATCATCGACTGGCATACTCGCCAGATCGTGGACTATGAGGTCAGTTACACATTGGAAAAGGAATTTGTATTACGCTGTCTCAGGCGTGCCCTCCGCAATCGCAAACCTGAGATCATCAATTCTGATCAGGGCAGCCACTTCACCAATCAGGCCTACCTGGATCTGATGGAGAGCAACGGCGTAAGGATATCCATGGACGGCAAAGGCCAGGCACTGGACAATGTTCACACAGAACGTTTTTTTCGCAACTTGAAATACGAAGATATCTACATCAACGAGCACGTCACACCTAGGGAGATGATAGCTGGCGTCAACAAGTACATACTTGACTACAACACTATACGCCCGCACGCATCGCTGGGAGGACTTACTCCTAATGCTTTCTGCCAACAGCAGAAAACACACGCAGCCTAATGAAAGGAGCTATTCGGATTATTAAAAATTTCGTGTCTTGACTTTGGGGGGCACTTTAATCCTGGCGGCTGGCACTGCCCACCAGGAGGTATTTTATTACTCAAGAGCCATACGCAAAATAGGTTACACTATCTGTCGTCCCCATATTATCTTTCGTGGTGCAAATATAGCAATTTATCGTAGATATATAAATAGGGCGTTAAAATATAACTGGTTTGTATTGACAACTTACATACAAGTATGGTAGTATGCAAGCAGTTGGAGTATGAGGTTCCTTTTTAAACCATTCAAAACGCAGGTGATGTAGAGTGAATCTTCGCGTGCAGGATTTAAAAAAAGGCAATGAATGGCAAGAAAAAGGATACGAACTGCCCAAGTTCGATCTGCGGGAAATGAAAAAATTGACATCCCAGGATCCGATATGGCTTCATTTTGGTGCCGGAAACATATTTAGAGCTCTGCCGGCCGCACTCCATCAGACGTTGCTTGACAATGGCCTCTGTAACAGCGGAATAATAGTTTGCGAGGCCTTTGACGAAGAGATAATCAGAAAGATTTACGATCCCTACGATAATTTGAGCGTTGTCGTATCAATAAAATCCGATGGCTCCATGCAAAAGAAAGTCATAGGAAGCATCGCCGACGCTTTAACGGCAAGCGACAACATTGATAGGCTTACTAAGATTTTTACCTCCCCATCACTTCAGATGGTAAGTTTCACGATCACCGAAAAGGGTTACTCTTTAGCTGGTTCTAACGGAGAATATTTTCCCCAAGTCCTCCGTGAACTTGAAAACTTCCCAAGCGCACCAAAGACCATAATGGGCCTCGTGGCCATGCTGTGCTACAAAAGATATCAAGCAGGAAGACTACCGATTGCCCTTGTAAGCATGGACAACTTCTTCCATAACGGCGACAAGCTATATGAAGCCATAAATACTTTCGCGACGAATTGGGCAAAAAACAGCTTAATTGACCCCGGCTTCGTAGATTACATCAACGATCCGAAACTTGTGACTTTCCCCTGGAGCATGATAGACAAGATCACGCCAAGGCCCTCTGAAAAGATAAAGGCCCTGCTTGTATCGGACGGTTTAAAAGATATGGAGATCATATGCACATCCAAAAATACTTACATTGCGCCCTTCGTAAATACCGAACATGTCCAATATCTTGTAATAGAAGATACTTTCCCAAATTCTCGCCCTCCACTTGAAAAGGCAGGGGTCATATTTACCGACAGAGACACCGTCGACAAAGTGGAGAGAATGAAAGTCTGCACCTGCTTAAACCCCCTTCATTCGATGCTTGCGATCTTCGGATGTCTATTGGGTTATAAAGCTATCTTTGAAGAGATGCGTGACAGCGACTTAAAATCCCTGATCGAAAGGGCCGGGTACGACGAAATGTTGCCCGTTGCAATAAACCCGGGCATTATAGACCCCAAGCAGTTCATGCGCGAAGTCATAGAAGAGCGCCTTCCCAATCCCTTCGTTCCCGATACTCCGCAAAGGATAGCCTGCGATACCTCTCAAAAGATTCCGATCCGCTTCGGAGAGACGCTTAAGGCACACATCTCCAAAGGACACGACATCACTGCTTTGACCTATATCCCTCTGTTTTTTGCGGGATGGCTTCGCTATTTGATTGGAATAGATGATAAAGGAGAGGCATTCGAGCTCAGCCCCGATCCGATGGTTCCCGAATTACATGAAAAAATGAAGCACATATCTATCGGCGACAAAGGCCCCTTTGACGATATACTCAGGCCTATCTTATCCAACAAATCAATTTTCGGGATCGATCTGTGCGAACACGGCCTTGCGCCTAAAATTGAAGGAATGTTTGAGGAAATGTTGACAGCACCCGGCGCTGTGCGAAGGACGCTTAACAAGTACGTAAACATGGAGGTAGATATGTCGTGAAGATGAGCTTTCGTTGGTTTGGAAAGGGATATGACCATATAACGCTTGAGCAGATCAGGCAGATTCCCGGGATGGAGGTAGTTGTAACCAGCTTGCTTGACATACCGGTTGGCGAGGTGTGGCCATTAGAACGCCTCAAGGCCCTAAGGGAAGAAGTCGAAAGCTACGGCCTAAAGCTTGAAGTGATAGAGAGCGTAAACGTACATGAGGATATTAAGTTAGGGCTCGAAACGCGGGACAGTTACATAGAAAAATACATAAAGACCATGAAAAACCTCTCCCAAATAGGCGTGAAGGTGATCTGCTACAACTTCATGCCCGCCTTCGACTGGCTTAGGACGGAGTTGGAATACCAATTAGAAGATGGCTCCAGGACCATGGCATATAGGCACGATTTCGTCTCCAAGATAGATCCTGAAAACTTCGCCGAACAGTTTATGGAACAGTCGAAGGATTCAGAGCTACCCGGTTGGGAGCCCGAAAGGCTTAAGGAAATCTCCAAGACCATAGAAAGATACAAAGAGATGACGGAGGACAAGTACTGGAAAAACATCAAATATTTCCTCGATAGCATAATACCTTCCGCAGAGGAGTGCGACATAAAGATGGCTATACACCCCGACGATCCACCGTGGCCGGTGTTTGGCTTGCCAAGGGTCATAACGGGAAGGGAGAACATACGCAAATTTCTGGACCTGAACAAAAGCAGGTACAACGGCATAACCGTTTGCACCGGTTCTCTGGGCGCTAACAGGCAAAACGACATCCCTGCCATCATTAGGGAGTTTGGCAAGGAAGGCAGGATCCATTTTGCGCACATCAGAAACCTCAAGTTCACCTCCGACAGGGATTTCTACGAAAGCGCACACCTCTCCAAATGCGGATCCCTTGACATGTTTGAGATCGTAAAGGCCTTTTACGATGTGGGATTTGACGGATACATGAGGCCGGATCACGGCAGGATGATTTGGGGAGAAACAGGCCGTCCCGGTTATGGGTTATACGATAGGGCATTAGGTGCAGTTTACCTGCAGGGCCTGTGGGAAGCGATAGATAAGATGACAAATGAATATAAATTAAAATAAATAACATAACAGGAGGGATAAGAGAAATGAAGAAAATATTGGGGGTAATATTGATCAGTCTTATCGTAACAGCGTTTATTAGCTTTAGTTCTGGCATGAGCATTGCAAAGGAAAAAACATATCTTTTAAAGATGTCAACGCAGCTTAACGAATCACATCCAATGGTTGAAGGCTTTAAAGAGTGGGCTAAAAGGGTCAAGGAAAAAACAAACGGAAGGCTTGTTATCGAAGTGTATCCTTCCGCACAACTGGGAAGCGATGAAGATGTTATCGAACAGGCTTTAGTCGGTGTTAATGTAGCCGTTTTGACGGACGGGGGTCGTATGGCCAATTATGTCAAGGGAATAGGGATCATTGGGATGCCGTATATCGCTGATAATTACGATGAAGTTCGCGCAATAACTGAATCTCCAACCTTCCAAAGTTTTTTTGAAGAGTTGGAAAAAGAAAACGACATTAAAGTCCTTAGCTTCAATTGGTACGATGGAGCACGCCACTTTCTCACCAATAAACCAGTTAGAACACCTCAGGATCTAAAGGGATTACGCATTCGCACCCCTGGTGCTCCGGTATGGTCAAAGTCCGTGGAATCCTTAGGCGCCACTCCTGTAGCTATGAGTTGGCCGGATACCTATAACGCCGTACAAATCAAAGCAATTGATGGCTGTGAAGCTCAACACACTGCTTCATATGGCCTTAGGTTGTATGAAGTATTAAAATACATTAACAAGACGCGACACTTTCAATTAGCCAATGGAATAATAGTTGGTACTAAATGGTTCAACACTTTACCTTCAGACCTTCAGACAGTCTTAGTTAATGAATGTAAGGCCGTGGGAAGAGAAAACGCTGCCCTTGTCGCAAAGGTTACTGATGATTATGAGAGAAAAATGGTAGAACACGGCATGCAGGTTATAGAGCCCGATATAAAAGCATTTAAGCTTGCAGCCGAGTCAGCTTACAAGGTCCTTGGTTATACGGAGCTTAGGAACAAAATATATTCTGAAATCGGGAAAAAGTAGGTAAAATTTAAAAAAGGGGAATGCATAGCGATATGTTTACTAAAATATATGGATATTTATGCAAAATAGAACAAACAATTGCAGGGGCATTTTTATGCCTTATCGCAATTTTTGTTTTCATCTCAGCCATAGCGCGATCTATGCATCATCCAATAAATTGGGCAGAAGATCTGTCTATGTTGCTGTTTGCATGGGCTGTATTTCTGAGCGCTGATGTAGCATTGCGCACTAGGGGTTTCGTTGGAATTGACATGATAGTCAGCAAATTTCCAGCTAGATATCGTTCTTTTCTGTTCTACCTTTGGAGCGCTCTTGTTTTAGTTTTTCTCGGAATTTTAGCATGCTATAGCATTCCCCTTTGTATTAATAACTACAAAAGGTTATTTCAGGCGTTAGGTATTAGCTATTCATGGGCTACAGCTAGCGTACCTGTAGGAGCACTTGCCATGTTTATTACAAGTATTTTAAAAATTATTGATCATCATAAAGAAAACAAGTCCAAGGAGAGGGCAAGATAATGTTTATTGCAATCGTTGTGTTCCTATTGTTTTTATTGCTCGGCATGCCAGTAGCGTTTGCAATCGGAATTTCTGGAATGTTCTTCTTTTTGATAACTCCCGAGCTACCTCTATCTATTGCCGTTCAAAGAACTGTCGCTTCTACGCAAAACTACACCCTTCTTGCAATTCCCTTATTTGTATTTGCTGGAAACTTGATGAACAATACGGGGATAACAACACGCTTAATTAAACTGGCTAATGCCCTTACCGGTCATATGTACGGCAATCTTGCACAAGTATCGTGTGTTTTGTCCACGTTGATGGGAGGCGTTAGCGGTTCGGCTAATGCTGATGCTGCAATGGAGACCCGAATATTAGGCCCTTCAATGACTAAAAGAGGATATGCACCAGGGTATTCTGCGGCGGTGAACGGTGTTACAAGCCTTATCACGTGTACGATACCTCCAAGTATGGGATTTATTATCTATGGCTCTGTGGGGGAGGTGTCTATCGGTCGTTTGTTTGCCGCAGGAATAATTCCAGGCTTGTTGATGATGATTGCATTAATGATAACGGTCCGCATCACGGCAAAAAGACGCGGATATATGCCTGAAAGGCAAAAACGCGCCAGTATAAAGGAGATAGGAAAGGCAACACTTGAAAGCATCTGGGCATTAATATTCCCGGTTATTTTAATAGTTGGCATCCGATTTGGCGTTCTTACACCATCAGAATCGGGAGCATTTGCTGTGGTCTATGCAGCTTTTGTGGGTGCCTGTATTTACAAAGAACTTACATGGCAGGCTTTTCTACAGACATTGAAAGACAGTATTGGTGATATTGGAGTAATAATGATCTTAGTTTCTTTATCTGGAATTTTTGGATATGGTATTGTCTATGACAGTATTCCCCAAAAAATAGCTTCTTTTTTGCTCGGAGTTACATCTAACCCTTATATATTACAATTTATAATAATGGCATTATTATTTATATGTGGCATGTTTATGGAAACAACTGTTGTTGCATTGTTGCTAACTCCAATTTTATTGCCAATTATAACGAAGGTGGGAATCGATCCAGTGCAATTTGGAGTTGTTATGATGACAACGGTCACACTTGGCATTATGACGCCCCCGGTGGGAATTGCATTATATACAACCTCAAGTCTCATGGGGTGCAGCCCCGAAGAGACAGCTAAAGAATCTGTTCCTTTTATCATAGCGGTACTTGTGGTGGTAGCTATATGCATCTTGTGTAAAGATTTAGTTTTGTTTATCCCTAATATGATATTTGGTGTATACTAAAATTAACATAATAATTTACTAAGTTTAGAATTTGTAAACAATAATGCTGACATTTATATAATATAAAGCGGGTGCTGACGAGTGCTGGAAGTTCTGGAAAGAAAAAAAAGGGAAAATGCAAGGGAATATGTTGCCAGGGTACTTAAACATAATATCATAAACTTAAATCTTAAGCCGGGACAGGCGATAAGTGAAAATGAGATTGCCGAGTTGCTAGGTGTGAGTCGAACGCCTGTCCGCGAGGCTTTCCTTGAGCTTGCCAAGATGTCATTGGTGGAAGTGTATCCCCAAAGGGGCACATATGTATCGTTAATCGATGTGGAGATGGTCGAAGAGGCTAGGTTCATGAGGTGCGTACTTGAGAAGGCCATCGTGGAGCTTGCCTGCGATAGGCTCACGAATCGAGATTTTATTGCCCTGCAGCACAACCTTGAGCTGCAGGAATATTGCGTGGTGCAAAGGGATTACAAACAGCTTTTAAATCTCGACAACCAATATCACGAATATCTGTTTAGGGCTTGCGATAAAGAGCGGGTATATGATGCCATAGGAGGTATTATGACACAATTTGACAGAGTTCGTATCCTCAACCTCGCTGAGATGGACATGAGGAAGACTGTCGACGAACACAAAGCTATACTTAGTGCTATAAAAGATAGGGATAAAAAGAAATCGGTTGCTTTAATGGAAAAACATCTCACTAGGGTATTGTTCGATCAGAGTTATCTCGCAAAGCAACACCCGGAATATTTTAAAAGGCCTAAGCCCAGCCCTGCAAATGAACAAAATTACAGCGATGTACAATATGACAATGAAAAAACAGGTATCCATGTTAGTTAGCTTTTTTAGAATGCTAAGCCAAATATATTAAGAAAAATCCTAGTTCCATGTACAGAATTTTCGCCCGATCTCAAAAAATGGAGAGCATACCTTTAATGAAAAAGAATGCAAATCTTTATGATCCATCATCAGCGTCGCTTAGCGAGGAAGTCACTGAAACCCTTTACGTCGACGAATGGGTGCGCATAGAGCGCATCATTTCGACAGGCCAGGCATCTCCCGAGGGGTTTTGGTACGACCAAAAAGAGAATGAGTGGGTGTGCGTCCTCGAAGGACAGGGAGCTATCCAGTGGGAGGATGGCAGCACAAAAGTGCTCGATAGGGGAGAATGGGTCTTAATTCCCGCTCACGTCAGACACCGCGTCCTTTCGACAAGCGCCACCCCTCCATGTATATGGCTTGCCTTTTTCTGGAGACGCTAATCCCTATTTAAGATCATGTTCACTTACAAATACCAGCAGCCCCATCAGCAGTAAATTCGCTTGGTAAACAATTTACCTTGCAACTGCTATAGCTATCCCCTTCGTGCCTTGAGGCATATAATTAAGGTACAAGTTCGAGTCGAACC
>ERZ795062.1751-NODE-1751-length-14995-cov-4.222624_pt1 | contig 14995 bp, 10 predicted proteins | sample MGYA00375146_ERZ795062 | MGnify/ENA primary metagenome ERZ795062 (study PRJEB30191, sample SAMN05720281) | activated sludge metagenome | isolation source: Anaerobic digester | place: USA | collected 2015-07-16 ... | reverse complement strand
TCCCTCTCCCCGATTAAAATAATCCAACCTGCAGGGGCCATCGATACCTTCTATGTCTACTCCCAGTATGTCTGAGAGGACAGGTTTAGCTCTTTTATTGCCCCATTCATCATAACAGGATGTCTCAAATGTTGCTATCAGTGTCCCTCCATCTTTTACCCAGTTTTCTATGTTCTTTGCAGTATCATCAGATAGGCAAGCCACGTTGGGAAGAACCAGGGCATCATATTTGTTAAGCTTTTCTTCTATCCCTTTTTCATCCAGTACATCAAAGGGTATATGACTCCTTGTAAGTACTTCAAAGTATCCGGTGAAAGCCTTAAAGTGATCGCCAGCTCTTATATATCTTGTAAGTCTCTCTCCTTCTTGAGTAAAATCAGTAACTGGAACCGTTGCCCTGTAATAATCAGCAGTCTTTATCGACCACATAAGAGCAACTTTAGCCACTGATTTTGTCTTCTCCAGATAATCCTCGTTTTCCTCTATAAACTTATTCATCGCGCCAGCTGCCTCTGCGCCTGGATCGAATATATTATCATAAGATTCTCCATACCAGGGGGATGCTCCATGAGCTATGGTGTCTGCATATAAAAGCTTGGTTTCTTCAGGGGTTAGTGCATAATTATCCCAGCCACAATTTTTACCTGCGATAAATATCACAGTGGGCTTACCTGAAGCTTGAGTTTCCAATAACTTAGCAGACATAGCAGGTTTCCATAGTGGAACCTTACTTAGGTCTCCTCCTATAAATCCACCTTCTGCTCCAATAATATCCTGATGAGGGGCAAGACGTCTATTGTCTCTGCCATTAGGCCAGCTAGGCCACAACCCCTGTCCATTCATATAGATTATCGCATCAGGCTTTATCGACTTTAAAGTATTATAAGCATCTCTCATATAGTCTGTAATACTCTGGTATCTGAACTCTATGAACTTTTTCCATAAAGAACTTTCCCAATCTTCTTTAGCAGGTAAATCTTCTCCGAACTCTGATTTAAATTTTTCCCTGCAGGCATCACAGTAACATCCGCTGGCTATAAAAATAGGACCATCTAAAAAGATACCATCTATGTCATATTGAGCCAAATCCTTTATTACCTGGAACGACCATCTTCTATAGTCAGGACTATTTACACAGGGGGACATTCCTAACCCATAGACATCATCTATTACACTTCCGTCTCTTCTAAGCTGCAACCAATCTTTATGTTTATTCGCAATGGTAGGACTCAGCCAATGGACGTTGAAATATATTATTACCCTGATTCCCTCTCCATGCGCAGCTCTCAGATATTCATTAAGTATATCCAATTGGACCTGTTCAGCTACACTGGATTTAAAGTAAAAGATGCCTTTTTCTCCACCCTCATAACCAAAAGCGCTGAAATGTTCACAGTTAAAGTGTAACTCCTTTTTTCTCTTTACCGCTTCTGCTATCCTTTCCAGTTTATATTCTGGTAGTCCTATGTCTACTATACGAAGGGGTTTTTCCCACCATTTTCCCATAGATATGCACCTCCTACTTTTTATTTATATTGAAACTCGAGAATAATTCTTTTACTGTCTTAAATATCTCATTCTCTTCACTTGCCTTAGGTAAACAGTAAGTAACAATGCCATCAGCTATACCTTCCTGCATAAGGTTTAGAGAAGTACTTATTGTTTCTCTTAGATACCCGGCATCCGGGGGTATGGTGGCACTAGACAACTTAGACGCATATATCATAATAATTAGCGATAATTTGTCTCCTGATGTTGCTCTTACAGATCTTACCTGTGGATCTAATGTAGATGTAGTTACAGTATCGATATTAGGTTCATTTCTAAATGGAAATATTACCCCATCTATAATCTCTCCATATTGGGCTAAAAATGTGTCAGTTATATCTCTATAATAAGACACGGTGAATAGCCTTAAAGAGGGATTTATGTTATTGATAGTTTTCTTTATCTCTTTAATATAAGAGGCGGTGAAGAAGCTGGTATTATAGTTAAAGTCATCTATAGCAATGCCTACAAGTTTAGAGTATCTCTGAGATAGCTCTCCTATGGCCTGAGCCCATTCTATGTAGTTATACTCATATGGCTTTGGAGATGGTGGTTCCGAAGGCGGTACTAGATATACTATGACGTTGATATCTTCTTTTTGAGCTAAAGGCATAAAGCTCTGGCATAGATCCTCCCAATCGTGGGGAGAATGCCATATCAGATAGGCATATGTGTTTACCCCTAAAGATTTAAGTCTTTTAATAAGAGCCACACTATCAACCCTTCCAGAGGTATCTCTAACTTCTGCATCATAATCCCCTAGAATAATCTCTTTAGATTTTCTTTCTTTAATAGTCTTGGGTTCTTCAGACACTTTATCCTCCTTTCTATCTTCTTTCATTAAAAGATACAGTGGTATAGCAATACCAATTCCATCCCCGTACCAGATTTCTATTACATTACTTCCAGCTGTTTTATAGTAAGCTCCATCAGGGGATTGCCGACTAAGTATTGTTTCAATACATCTTTCAATAATATCACCGTGGTCGGTCTTAAATGTCCTATCATATAAAACATAGAATGATATTACTCCTCCAATGGTCTCAGTACAGTCTGGCGCATCATTATTATAATAATAGGCACCTGATGGTAGCTGATACCTTTTTACTACATCCAGCATACCTGGAAGTTCATTCAGAAAATAATTATATTCTTCGGGGAATATTGTCCTTATAGCCTCCTGATGTTCAAGAAAAGATGCCATTTCTCCCAACTGGTAGCTGGCACTATGACCATCATAGAATCCTCTTATATACTCAGCTGGCGAATAATACCACTTCTTTGTACTGGGATTATAACCCTGCATAGCTATATAATAGGCAAAATCAGCTGCTTCTTTTAGCTCTTTATTATAATCACCTGTGGTATATATGTACTCGGTTATCATCACAAAAGGATAAAAGAAATAATTATATGCAGCGGTTGAACCTATAGAGTATAAGAGTTCTGGTAGGGAATAGATAGTCTTTCTGGCAAAGTCCATATACTTTTTATCATTAGTCAATCTATAAGTATAAAGAAAAAGCTCGGTAAACTGGCAATTATAAAGGGATACTGGATCTTGCGTAAACTCAGATCCATCATAGAAATACCAGGTCCAATCATCATTTCTAATACTTTCGGCGGTATCAGCTATGTTTGTTACCTTGTTTTTATAATATTCATCCTGTGTAAGTAGATACAGTCTGTAGTACATCATCCCAAATGTATATAGATACATGGGATATCCTTGAGCCAGTTTATAGCCATACTTAGGATTCTCATTTGTTCGAACATACTTCTCATACTCTAAAAGAGACTCGAAAAGTTTATTATCCAGTTCTGAGGCCACCGCAAAAGAAGAATTGCAAGTGTTATTTAAAATAAAAATAGCTAATAGAAAAACTATCTTTGAACCATATGACAGGCGACAAAATGCCCTTCGCATATCTCCTCCAAAATAGGAATTTCCCTCTCACATATATCTTCTTTGTTAGGACATCTAGGATTAAATGGACATCCTTTGGGTGGATTTATAGGATCGGGAGGTTCTCCTTTAAGCTCCACCTCTTTCTCCTCTCCTTTTATAGTTGGAACCGAAGATAGCAGGGTGATGGTGTATGGATGGAGAGGATTACTGAAAAGTTCCTTCTTATTCGAGAATTCAACAAGATTTCCCAGATACATAACTGCTATAGAATCGGATATATGTTTTACCACTGCCAGATCGTGGGATATAAATAGGTAGGTAAGACCAAGCTCTTTCTGCAAATCCTCCAGGAGTTTTATTATCTGAGCCTGTATAGAAACATCAAGGGCAGATAGAGGCTCGTCACATATAATAAATTCACTTCTAAGGGCAATAGCTCTGGCTATACATATCCTTTGCTGTTGTCCACCACTGAATTCATGAGGATAGGCATCCTTAAAACTTGAATCTATACCAACTTTTTCTAATAATTCCTCTACCCATTCTTCCTGTTCCTGTTTTGTTCCGATCTTATGGATAAGAAATTGTTCTTTTATTATCGTCCCAACAGTCATCTGGGGATTCAGTGAAGATGCCGGGTCCTGGAATACGATCTGCATACGTCTCCTGAATGGCTTTAACTCCTTTTCCGATAGCCCAGTTATGTCTACTCCATCAAAAATAATATTCCCCTCATCGGGGTCTATCAATCTTATTATTAATCTTGCTACTGTAGACTTTCCACTTCCACTCTCTCCGACAAGGCCGAAAGTTTCTCCCTTCCTTATATTAAAAGAGACGTCTTCTACCGCGTGAACTATATCTTTATTTCTGGGGAAATATTTCTTTAGATTCTTTACTGATATTAAATTTCTATCTTCCATCATTTCCTCCCATATAACCAGCAGGCAGAATAGTGTTCATCCCCAACAGAAAACAGAGGGGGGGTTTCTATTTTACATATATCCGTACTCATGGGACACCGGGGGTGAAATTTGCAACCTTCAGGTGGATTTATAGGGTCAGGGGTTGTTCCCGGAATAGGGACCAGTTCTTTATCAGCTTCTATGTCAGGAACAGCGTCGAGTAAAAACCTGGTGTACGGGTGAGAGGGGCTATTTAAGATATCTTTAGTTCTCCCAGTTTCCATCATATTGCTGGCATACATTATTATGAGCCTATCACAGAAATTTGAAGTTAGGGCTAAGTTATGGGTAATAAGTATAACAGACATACCTAACTCAGATTTCATATTTTTTAAAAGCCTTATTATCTGAGCTTGAGTAGTAACATCGAGAGAAGTAGTAGGTTCGTCTGCTATCAGAAGTTTTGGATTACAGATAAGCGCAATCGCAATCATAACTCTTTGTCTCATCCCACCACTAAACTGAAAGGGATACTCTTCCATCCTCTCCTCAGGGGAGGGGATACCTACCATACCTAACATTTTCTTGGCCCTATCAGAAGCTTCGTCCTTGCCGTATAGATTATGCCAGAGTAAGGGCTCCATAACCTGTTGTCCAACAGTAATAACAGGATTTAATGAACTCATTGGGTCTTGAAATACAAATCCTATGTCTTTTCCTCTCACATTTTGTAGCTCATCTTTGGATAGTTTTAGCATATCTTTCCCGTCAAAAAAGATTGAGCTATTCGCTATTTTAGCGTTGGAGGGTAAAAGCCTCAGTATAGAAAGGACACTGACACTTTTCCCGCTCCCGCTTTCTCCCACTATTCCCAGTACTTCTCCTTCATACAAATTATAAGAAATACCATCAACTGCTTTTAAGATCCCTTCTGGTCGATGAAAATAAACTCTCAGATTATCTATACTTAACAGTGGATTCATATACCCTCCTACTCTCTAGCAGAAATAGCATCTCTTAGACCGAATGCTACAAAATTAAAGCTTAGGATTGTTAAAACCAGCATACCCGCAGGGGCGAGTAACATATACGGGTTATATAAGAATTGCCCCGTTCCTTCAGATATCATAAGTCCCCAGCTCGGCATTGGTGGTCTTACACCCAAGCCTATCAAACTTAATCCTGACTCAACCAACATAACCCCGGGGATACCACTGAATATTGCATATATTATGGGTCCAATTGTATTGGGCAATATATACCGGAACATGATTCTACCGTTACTTGCCCCGGAAGCCCTGGCAGCCTCTACAAATTCCCTGCTCTTAACAGAAAGGGTCTGTCCTCTAACTAGTCTTGCCATACCAGCCCATCCAGTTGCAGCAATAGCCACAAATATGGAGAAATAACCTCTCCCCAATACCAAGACCAGAATAATATTTAGAAGATAGCTAGGAAAAGAGTAAACTATATCTACTATTCTCATAAGTATGTTATCTGTTCTTCCTCCATAGAATCCGGCTATGAGTCCTACTGCTAGACCAATAAATACTATAAAAGCTTGTGCGCCAAAACCGACTATGATAGCATTTCTTAAGCTGTACAGTAAACGACTGAATATAGCTCTACCCAGTTGATCTGTTCCTGCTAAAAATTCTTTACAGGGTGGAGTCCATACCGCTTCATAATGAACCTCATCATAAGGGTATGGAGCTAACCAAGGAGCAAATATACCTAAAAACACAAGTACAAAAACAAAGATCAAACCCAATATAGCTAGTTTATTTCTTTTAAATTTTCTCCATATATTGGACCAGTAACTTCTACCAACTCTATTTTTATTCTTCATTATGATTCTTTCCCAGATTTTTTATTCTTCATTATGATTCTTTCCCAGATAATCTAATTCTTGGATCAAGGAAAAAGTATATTATATCCACTATAAGATTCATTATCATCAATATCAGACCAAAGATAACGGTCTGAGCCATCATCAATGGATAGTCCCTGCTCCCTGCTGCCTGTGAGAAGTATTGTCCCATACCTGGAACGCCAAACATGCTCTCGACAAAAACTGTCCCCAATATCAGCTGGCTTATCATAGGACCAAGGATAGTAACCAGAGGTATTAAAGAGTTCTTCATCGCATGACCAAATATTACATGTCTTTCTGTTCCTCCTTTAGCCCACGCGGTTCTAATATAATCTTGCTTTAGGGTGTCTAATAGAGATGTCCTCATATAGCCAGCTATACTGCCTATAGGTCCAAAGGACATAGCTAAGACAGGCAGGATATAGTTTTTGGGTTGCCCCCATCCATAAGTGGGCAATATTGGAATCCAGAAACTAAATAAGAAGATAACAAATACCGCCATTACGTAGTTAGGGATAGCACTCACAATCATAACAAGAGCAGATACTAGATAATCTATCCAGCTATTCTGTTTAAGGGCAGCCAAAACCCCCAGAGGTATACCTATAAAGACCGCTATAGTAACGGCCAGGATAGCTATTGTAAATGATACGGGGAAAGTCTTGGCGATTATCTCCTCTATAGTCTGGGTTGGCCATCGGAATGACGGACCCATATCCAGGGTAACTAAACCTTTTATAAATGTCAGATATTGTTTCCACAGAGGTACGGTTTCTCCCCACCTTTTCATCATCTCCGTTTCTACTCCTTTAACCTTTTCTGCTTCAGCAATCGTAAGACCTGTTGCTGTTGTACCCGCCTGACCAATCAATATTTGAAGTTCTAAAAAACTTCCAGGAACATTTTTGATAAGGATAAAAGTTATAAGACTTAATATTAATAAATTGAAAATTATCCAGCCGATACGCTTTATTATATATGACGCCATCTTATCACTCCTTCTATTTAATATCGGGGAAGCTTACCGCTTCCCCGATATTAAAAAACAAGCATTAGATGTTTTACTTGGTCTTAATATATGCAAAATTCACAGGAAATCCGACCAGATACTGGTTGAATGGAACCTCAAAGTCAGACTTAACCAGCCTTGCTGCCATGGGTTGGATAAGAGGAAAACTTCTTGTCGATCCATAACCATACATATTCAAGTCTCTTATCTTATTAGCTTGTCTGTATAGCTCTAATCTCTCGTCGGGATCTGCAGTCCTTTGAGCCTGTTCCACTAAATTCATCATCTTCTTAGCTTCCGGAGAAGCCTTAGCATATGTTATATCTTTTATCTTCTCAGCTAACTCTGTTGCTTTCTTAGTATCTCCTGCCTTTAAGGCTTCTGTTTGCTGTACGCCTAATTTTGTTATTTCTACCACATCTTTACGCTTCAAACTTCCAGCCAAAGCACCCTCTACATAATTCATAGTAAGCGGGGCTGCTGGGTCGGGATAAAGTATAGATGCTCCAGAAAAGGACACTGTTGGTTCATCATGAACCTGCCATATCTTTACACTCCATACTCCTACTTCTAGATTGTCTATAACCACCTTTATCCCAAGGTTCTTCTCCCATTCGGATTTTACAGCCAGGATTAAGGGGTCGCTAGCTTGCCCGGTGTGAATCAAAAAATGTATAGTTGGGAAACCTTCTCCTCCTGGATATCCAGCTTCTGCTAGAAGCTCCCTGGCTGCTTCTGGATCGAATCTAAACTTTTCCACAACTTCTGGATCATTGGCCGTTGATCCTGGTATGAGGTCCGTAACCCAGCTATAGGCAGGTTTTGCCAATCCTCTGTAAACAAATTTACATATTTTTTCCTTATCTATAGCTTTCTGTAGTGCTGTATATACTCTAATGTCATCAAATGCGGGATGATCAAATGCATGAATATATATCACATTAACTGTACTTTGTGGGAAAGTTATTAATTCCTTTTTTAATACCGGATCTTTCTCTATGACTGGTAATTGTGCTGCCCCTACATTAATGAGGTCAACCTCGTTTCTTTTGTACATCAAGAATGGATCTCCACCCAATTTACCTACTATTTTATCTATCTCCACCTTGTCTGCATCATAATAGTATGGGTTTTTTTCCAGTACATACTCTACATTAGGGGTATAGGCGGCTAATTTATATGGACCATTTGTTACCAGGTTTCCAGCATCAAAAGCTTTATTGCCAAGTTTCTCTATAGATGTTTTGTGCATTGGATACAGTGTTGGTAAAGAACATGTAGTTAAAAAGTCAGGATGTGGACCATCCAGTGTAAACTGTATTGTATGCTCATCTAACACCTTTATACCAACCTGATCAGGGTCAGGTATCACAGCATTAGCATAATCCTTAGCATTTTTTATATACCAGGCTCCTCCAAAGAAACTACCTTTACCATTTTTAGGGTCAAGAATATATTTTATTCCATATTCAAAATCGTGAGCAGTTAGTTTGTCTCCATTAGACCACTTTGCATCTTCTCTTATCTTAAACGTGTAAACAGTACCATCTTCAGATATAGTATAACTATCTGCCACACCCTTTACCAGGTTCATGTCCTTGTCCCACTTCATCAAACCTTCAGTTAAGCCCATCATATGGACCCATATGAACCCCTGATGAAACGACAAGTCCCAGGTATTTCCCCAGGAACCACTCCACCTGAATACCTTTTCTGCATGAGCAGTGCCTAAAAAACTACCGGTTAAAATAGCTAAGCTCAGAATCAATATTAAAAATCTTTTCGTTTTCACAATTCCCACCTCCTATTGCAGTACCAATAAAGCATCATCATACCAGGCTATGCCTTGTCCATCAAATTCAAGGATAACCTTTATACCAGTTGTACCTTCAGGAACTTCGTCAGTAATAGAGAATTTTTTCCAGGAGTTAGTCCCGCTGAGATAATCTATGGTCCTTTCTCCTATCTCTTGATCATCGTTTACATATACAATCTTAGCTCTTGCCCCATTACCCCTTACCAGTTCCGTCTTTATCCATATCTCGAAATTTAAAGTGCTTCCAGGTTTTGTTTCTATAACTTCTGCATAGCTTACTTTAGATACAACCGGGTCCCAGGTGGCTATTTTTAGAGAGCCATAAGTATTATGTCCCACATCACCATCCCAGGTTACTATTTTGTTCTCTACTTGGGAAGGGTCTTCTACATCCCAGGCTGCTGGGGTGCTGGTTGCGGTGTCTATAGCTCCAAAATCGTAATTAAACAAAAGATTTTGCTGAAACTCCTGTGCGTATACAACTGACAAAAAACTTAATAAAACTAACCCAATTCCAAAAACCTTAAACCCTTTTTTCATTATGATTCTTCCTCCTTTTTTAAAGTTGTTCTGACACTAAAAATAAAAGTCCTATTTAATTACAATCACCTCCTGCTTTTTGTTTAGGTGCCTCCTATAAACTTATCTGTATTCTACCCCTTTCATATTTTGTTATCAAGACTAACGGGCTGAGGAGAGCATATTTTCCAAACAAAAAGAGAGACAGAATTGACCGGAAAAAGGCGTAAAACTCCACAGGGGAGATGAGCGAACAGTTGTAGCGGCTTTTGTGGTGGGCTATAATTCAGGGAGTAGTAATTACAGGATTAAAGGGGTGATTATGTGACTGACCGGGAACGGTTCGGGAAGATTATGGAGTCCAAGCCGGTTGATAGATATCCTAATTATGAGTTGGGTGTCTGGGGGCAAACAATAGAAAGATGGTATGGCGAGGGACTTCTCCAAGATGTATGTTACTGGGACTGGTTTGAAGGAGAGCCATATTTTGAGATAGACAGGAGAAAATTCATACCGGTAAATGCGGGTATGATTCCCCCTTTTGATGAGGAAATCATAGAAGAAAATACGAGATACATAGTGTTTAGAGATTCTACGGGACGGTTAAGAAAGGCCATGAAAGAAGGAACAGTATGGGGAACGAGACCCTCAATGGACCAGTATCTTGATTTCCCGGTTAAGGATAGAAAAAGTTTTGAAGAGCTTAAAAAACGGTATAATCCTCACTCCCTCATAAGATACCCCCTGTGGTGGGATGAGATGGTAAGGTGGTGGGAAAATCATGATTATCCTTTATGTCTTTTTGTCAATGCTCAAATAGGATTTTACTGGACACTGAGAGAATGGGTGGGTACGGAAAACCTGTCATATATGTTCTATGATGATCCTGATCTGGTGCACGAGATGTTAGATTTTCTGGCCGATTTTATTATCGAGGTAAGCACCAAAGCGCTTTCCAGTGTTCCAATAGATTATTTCAACTTTTCAGAGGATTTTGCTGGTAAATCGGGTCCTCTAATATCTCCCAAGATGTATAAAGAGTTTTTTGCCCCTCGAGTTGAAAGAGTGATAGACCATTTTAGAAAATATGGGGTTAAGTACTTCTGGGTAGATAGCGATGGAAATTTTGAAGTTTTGATTCCTTATATGATTGATGCGGGTATTACTGGTATCTGGCCTCTTGAGCAGGCCGCAGGAATGGACCCTGTAGAACTGGGCAAGAAATATGGTAAGGATTTAGTATTGCTCGGAGGTATAGATAAGAGGGAACTTACTAAAGATAAATCCGCAATAGAAAAAGAGCTTTATAGCAAAGTTCCCTATTTACTGGAACAAGGGGGCTACATACCTCATCTGGACCATACCTTCCCTCCTGATATATCTTACGAGAACTTTATTCACTATATGCAATTAAAGAAAAAACTTTTAAGAGGAGGCTAATGTAATGTTAAGTGATAACGAGTATTACGATAAGGTTTATGGATGTTGGCTGGGGAAAAATGCCGGTGGCACATTGGGGACTCCCCTTGAAAGTGGATGGGGACAAGAAGAGATGTTCGATGTATGGTGGTATCCCAAGCTGGAAGAAGGAGGGCTTCCCAACGATGACCTGGAGCTCCAATTAATATGGCTCCAGGCCTTAGAGGATAGAGGGCTTCATATCACCGCGAGAGATTTAGCTGAGTACTGGTTAGACTGCATAGCTTATAATTTTGATGAATATGGACTAAACAAGACCAACTTAAAAAAAGGACTGGTACCTCCTGTATCGGGGTATTTTAATAACTGGTTTAAGCATTGTATGGGGAGCCCGATTCGCTCTGAGATATGGGCCTGTATTGCGCCAGGTCTACCTAATGTAGCTGCTAAATATGCCTATGAGGACGCTATAGTAGACCATGCCGGAGGAGAGTCTGTATATGGAGAAATATTCAATGCTGCAGTAGAGTCTTCCGCCTTTGTCATATCTGATAAAATGAAATTGCTGGAGATCGGGCTTTCCTTTATCCCTGAGCACTGTGAGACTGCAAAAGCCATAAGGAATGCCATCACTGCCTATGAAAAGGGTATGGATTGGAAAGAGGCCAGGAATTTCGTATGGAGAAATTCTTATAGCCCTATTGCTCAGTATTCTCCGGTAAATCTGGGATTTCAAACCATAGGATGGTTGTACGGGGAAGATTTTGGAGATGCCATATGTAAGGCGGTAAATTGTGGTTATGATACAGATTGTACTGGTGCCACTTTGGGCGCCATGTTGGGGATTATCCTGGGTAGAAGTGGACTTCCGGAAAAATGGGTAGAGCCCCTGAGTGACAGGATAGCTACTAATTCTTCCTGGGGTGGGATAAAGAATGTAAGAGAGCCAGAAAATCTGGATGAACTTACTCGCAGAGTATGTAAGATAGGTAAAAAGGTATTAGCTCTCTTCGGTGATGACTCAGATCCATTTATTCCTGAAGAGGAGACCAAAAAATTGTGGTACTTACCTCCTACAAGAATAGACTATGACCTGAAGACAGTGTCTGCAGGTCTAGACTATATAGATAGCCCTGCTATTCAGGTGGGAAGTGAGAAAAAGTTCAATCTTATCATTAAAAACCCTCATCCGGAGACTCTGGAGGCAGAGGTGTCTTGCCGATTTCCAGAAAAGTGGGATGTCAGTGCTGAGGATAAAAAAATTGTACTCAAATCCGGTGAGGAAATTACAATTCCCTGCAGTGTAAGGGTTGGCGATATAAAATCTCTACAGACATCTAACCGGGGAAGTATTTCTATATCCGTAAAAGAGAGACCTCAGATACCAGATATCCCTGTTGTGTATTTAGGTTCAAACAGATGGTTAATTTCTAAAAGATATGATGGAAATATCAATACAGAAACAGAACTAGAGAAAGACCCCAACCCCAGTGGGCCAGGAGAGCACTGGAGGGTGGTAAATTTTGATGATAACGAGCTTAATATTGAACCATACTTTGAAGGTAAACCGGGTATAATCTATCTGAGACATTACATATATACTGCCTTTCCTAGACCCCTCAGGGTGGGTTTACCATCCAACTGTCCATTCCAATTATGGCTCAATGGAGAGAAAATTCATGAGGTGGAGAGTGAAGGTATACTCAGGCCAAATTATGGAGGAGATGGAAGAAGCTATGTGGTTTCTGATTTCAGGGAAGGATGGAATCAGATCTTAGCCAAATTAGAGAGAAAAGATAAACCTGTGGAGGCTCATTTCATACTTGCAACTGGAGATAAATTCTCTCATGGAGTTGTCGACATTATAGAATGTAAATTTCCCTGGGAGATATTATAGGGCTAAAAATTGACAATAGGGGGGGTTCTTTCTCCCCCCTATTACCCCCCGAAAAGCAAAAAATAAAGACTTAAAAAGAAAACCTCGTTGAGAAAGAAAAGATGCCTTTCTCAGTGCAGAAGCATATGATACGATTTTCGCAGGTTCCCCAGTGGGAAGGTACAAGTGCTGCCTCAATTGCGACTTTTTATCTGAATCGCCATATGTACAGATTTACTGGTTCTACCCTTTGTGCCTATCACTCACTCCTCAAGTAGTTCTTCTTTGAGCTCCAGGGCATTTTCCCACATGGCGGTATTATTAAAAAGACAAAATATCTCTCCTTGAGCGCTTCTAAGCTTTTGGGCTAACTCTTTTATCTCTTGAGGAGTGTAGCGGTAGTGATAGCCGTCTCTCCCGTGGAGGCGAAAGTAGAACATACTTTGAGTCACCGCCAGGTTATAAAAGGGATCCACGATATGGATAAGAGAAAGGTCCTGGCAGATTTTTTTAATGGTTTCGTAAGACCACTTCCCTCGAGGTTCAAACCCCCATATCAGGCTACCTCTTTCTAAGTTTTCAAAAAACTGATAAAGATGAGCAATATTCACCGAAGTGGGCTCAAAAGAAGGAGGACACTGCACTACCACGAAATATGCCTGTAGAGCTTTTGCTTCCTGAACGGTTACTCGGGCGCTTTCTTCTACTTCAGGAGTGGGCTGGAACAAGCCTAAATTTTGGGGAACAAAATGAGGAGGAAGTTTGCTTCGTCGATAGGTGGGAGAAGAAAAGGGATGAGTGATGCCTTGAAAAGCTTTCATGGTAAAGAGAAATGAGGAAGGAGCTTTTTCTCTGAGGCGGAGAAGACTTTTTTCGGAGATAAAATTATAGAAAGTTTTTTGTATCTCAATCACATCAAGATGGCGGAAAAGCCGGTCTTGAGAGACGGGAAAGCCACATACTCCCACCCGAATAGAGTTTTTGCCCACCATTAAATCTTTTATCTCCTGAGGTGCAGAGGAAATTAACTAAAATAATGGTAGCACAAAATAGAAAATTTTCCACCGGGGAGAGGAGAAAAGAGAGATCGCCACACTGAGGGAGGTTTTTTCTCCCTCAGTGGGTTTTTGCTTTTTATGTTTTTAATCCTTTTCTTTTTTGTTTACGCCGTAGGCCGTCTGCTTTCCCCGCCAGTAGGTTTTTATTCTTTTGTCTTTTATTTTTTGTTTTTCCGGGGGTTTATAAGGGGGTCTTTTTCTCCCCCTTATAGTCTGGATTCCTGGTTGGGACATTCAGGAATGACGGATACGGAGATGATTGAGGCATTCAGGAATGACGGGTAAAGGATTCTTGCGGTGACGGAAAAGAAGAGGTTTTTTTAAGGAAAGACACCCTCACCCTGACCCTCTCCCGTCGAGGGAGAGGGAAAGAATCCATAAAGGGTTTTCTCTTCTCTTATTTGGATTCCTGATAAATACGTTCAGGAATGACAGTAGAGGGCGGTTATTGCGAGCCTCGTATCTCATATGACGTGGTCCCAAGTGGTCATTGCCAGGGTCGTTTGTTTCGCTTCCCGTGGCAATCTCGTTTTTCTTTGTCGAGGAGAATCCAAAAAGCGATCACCACACTGAGGGAGGCAAAGCCTCTTTCAGTAGTCTTTTTCTTTTCTATTTTATGTTTTTCTTTTGGGGGGTGATAGGGGGTTTCCCCCCTTATCGTCGATAGAGTGTTCAGAAATGACGGGACAAAGGGCCATCGCGGAGAGGGAAAAGAAAGGAGTCGATAAGGGGGAATTCTTTCCCCCTTATACCGAGGAAGTTTCACTTCCTCGGTGTTTTTGCTTTTTAATCCTTTATCTTCTGTCTTTATGTTTTAGTCCTTTGGGGGTAAGGGGGGTATTTTCCCCCTTATACTGGTGGATGCTTTTCCACCAGTAGTTTTTGTTTTTTAGTCCTACGCCGTAGGTAGTTCTGTTTTTCTGCATTTTTAGTCTTTTTCTCTTACGTCGTAGACTGTCTGTCTTTTGTATTTTTTCTTTTGGGGGTTATAAGGGGGGTATTTTCCCCCTTATACTGAGGAAGGTTTTTTCTTCCTCGGTTAGTTCTTTGTCTTTGTATTTTT
>ERZ795062.1749-NODE-1749-length-15014-cov-11.028077_pt1 | contig 15014 bp, 20 predicted proteins | sample MGYA00375146_ERZ795062 | MGnify/ENA primary metagenome ERZ795062 (study PRJEB30191, sample SAMN05720281) | activated sludge metagenome | isolation source: Anaerobic digester | place: USA | collected 2015-07-16 ... | reverse complement strand
TCAAACACGCCCTGCGACCCGAACAACCATGAAAAACACCCTTCTCGCTATCCTTCTGGCTTCTGCATTGCCCCTGACAACCTCGGCCGCCACCTACGATGACCTGATCAACGCCGCAAAACTGGGGGATACCAGGGACATCGCCAAGCTGGTTCAGCGCGGCGCGTCGGTTGATACGACCGACAAGGAAGGCAATACCCTGTTGATGTTGGCAGCACGGGACGGCCATACGGAACTGGTCGAATACCTCATCAAACAGCGTGCCAAGGTCAATGAACGCAATGCAGTCGGAGACACCGCCTTGCGCCTCGCAGCATTCCGCGGACACCTGAAGGCGGCACAACTGCTGGTTGCCAACGGCGCCGAAGTAAACATGAGCGGGTGGACGCCGCTGACTTATGCGGCATTCAACGGCCACACGGACATTGTCCGGCTTCTGGTTAAGTCAGGCGCGGACGTCAATGCAGTGACAGAGAACGGCATGACGGCGCTGATCGTTGCCGCCAAGGGTGGCCACATCGAAATCGTCAAACTGTTGCTTGCCAATCGTGCCGATCCCAACAAGCGACTCGACAGCGGCGAGACGGCACTCGATCTCGCGCTCAAGGCCCAGAATACCGATATCGGCGATCTGTTGCTTCGCGCCGGCGGGAAATCAGGCAAGACCGTCTCGATCGAGGTAAGGTAGCTGTCCTTTCCAGGGGGTACCAACCGCGCTCTAACGAAATATTCCTGACCAGTTTGCAGGCTCAACTTGTTAATTATAAATAGTTTTTTCTTGTTGGTGGGAAAGTTGAGTATCTCGTAATTTGACGAGACGAGGGATGGACAAGAAAGGGGCGAGTCATCGCCATCGACGGCAAAGCCCTGAGTGGGTCGGTGCGCGCCAAACGTGGGCTGTGGGCGTTGCATCAGGTATCGCGGCCTATGCCACCGACTATGGACTGACCCCGGGACAGCGCGCCTGCGAAGAGAAATCGAACGAAATCACGGCGATCGAAGAACTGCTGCCGGCACTGGCGCTTGAAGGCACGGTGGTGACGATCGATGCCATGGGCTGCCAGACGGCAATCGCCGCACAGATCACGGAGGGCGGTGGCGACTACGTTCTGGTTCTGGCAGTCAAGGATAACCAGCCGCATCTGGCTGGAGCACTGCGGGACTTCTTCGCGATGCTGAACACCAGGGCACTGCCGACGGCAGGTCTCGCTGCACGAGACGGTGAACTCAGCTGAACGGGGTTTCGTGAGCGGCAAGTGCGGCCGGCACGAAACGAAGCCAGCATAACACGCAGTAGGCGAAGCGTGGTCTCCGGGGATGCCGGCAACGGCGAAAGTCCACCGGATTATGTCAAGTGGGGTTTTTCTTTCGGGAGTGGTCGGAAAATGGGCAACGGTGCTTTTTTTGTGATGGTTGATTGCGCATAATTTGCATTATGTAAAATTAGCATTCCTACGTCATCTAAAACAATTCCAATTGCATGGGCTTTTCGACAGGTTTATGGAAGGCTTCTACAAAGCGCTTGAAGCGGTTTTCCCGCGTAGGGTTTGCCAGATATAGGGCATACAGCCTGACGACCTCTAACGCATACCCAAGGCCCGCTAGACGGGCCTTTTCTTTGGCCGCTTTCCTGTACCAGTTGCGCCGACGGTTCAGGGATCGCATCATGCGAATTCGATAGTACAGATTACGGAGTACAGAGGCATGAGCAAGAAAATCAGTCATTGGAGCGCCTTGTTGTTTTTGGTCATCTGCTCAGTTGCCCAAGCAGACGGAAAAGCTTATCGCTGCAAAACACCTGACGGAAAGACGTTGATTCAGAACATGCCATGCGACAGCAAAAAGCCTGACAAAGAGACACCAGCAAAGCCAGACTATCCCGAAATCGTGAAATGCTCACTGATAGACTCGATAGAGCGTATCAGCAAAAAATGATGGGAATGCAGGAAAGCAGAAAAAACTGCACCCCCTAAAAACCGGCGAATGCCCTGCGGGCACCGAGTGCCGCCACCCTAGCCGGATGTATCCGTCTATCCCACAAGGGGACATGGGGTTATGCCCTCTTTCGCTTTCGCGATCCCCGCGACCAAGGGGAACCCTTGGAACCCAAAAGCAGGAAGTCAAGAAACCTATGTTTCATAGAACCGGTTAGGTTTAGTCCCATATATAAATTTTTGTGCGCTTGAATCAAAAGCGCGTCGAACGACGCCAAAAGTTCAAGTCCCAACACTTCCGCCAAAGCGACCGTCACAACGGTATGGCATTCATGAGAGCTTCGCTACGGCTCCGCGGATCAGGCCGACGGCGATGCCCTCGATGGCGAACTCGACCTCGCCGGGCTTGACGATGATCGGCTCGAAATCGGGATTTTCGGCAATCAGCTCGATGGAGCCGGCACGATGCTGGAGACGCTTCACGGTGACGTCTTCGTCCAGCCGCGCAACGACGATCTGGCCGTCGCGCGCCTGGCTGGTCTTGTGTACCGCGAGGAGGTCGCCGTCGAAGATACCGGCGTCGATCATCGACAAGCCGCGTACCTTGAGCAGGAAATCGGCGCGCGGATCGAACATCCCGGCATCGAAGGCGTAGCGGCCCTGCACGTTCTCGACGGCCATGATCGGCGAACCGGCGGCGACGCTGCCGATCAATGGCAACCCGAGTTGCTCGACCAGGCGGATACCGCGCGCCGAGCCCGGCTCGAGGTTGATCACGCCCTTTCTGGCGAGCGCCTTGAGGTGGTCTTCCGCCGCGTTCGGTGAGGCGAAGCCGAAGGCGCTGGCGATCTCCATCCGCGTCGGCGGCGCGCCAAGCACCTCGACGGTGTTCCGGATGAAATCGAGAATTTCCTGCTGACGTGGGGTGAGTTTCATGGCGTCCTCCGCAAAGACTATTTGCTGTATTTTTGTACAGTACTGCAAAAAAAGCAAGCCATGGCTTTGCAGAAATCGCCAACCGCTTTCATACTTGTTCGCTGCCGCCGGATCATCGGCACCCGCCATGAGCGGATGAATTCGGCCGGGACCGGGGACGATTCCTCGGCAAGCAACCTGACGATACGGAGTAATCCACATGCAGCAACGGGACAATCACAGCAAGCTCATCGGCTACCTGCTCTGGCTTTTCGGCTTTCTCGGCGCGCACCGCTTCTATTACGGCAAGCCGGTGACCGGGACGATCTGGTTCTTCACGTTCGGCCTGCTCGGCATCGGCTGGCTGATCGACCTCTTCCTGATCCCGGGCATGGACCGCGACGCTGACCTGCGCTTCCGTTCCGGCGCCATCGACTACAACATCGCCTGGCTGCTGCTGACCTTCCTCGGCGTCCTCGGCGTACACCGGATGTACCAGGGAAAATGGCCGACCGGCATCCTCTACCTGCTGACCGGCGGGCTTTTCCTGGTTGGCGTCCTGTACGATTTCTGGACGATGAACGAGCAGATATCCCTGCGCAACGCCAGCCGGCCGGGCTGATCCGTCATGAAGCTGCAGGACATCCCTGTCGACGCCCGCTTCGAATACCAGGGCCGCGTCTTCGTCAAGACCGGGCCGATCACCGCGACGGCGGAAGATGGCAGCCAGCGCATAATCCCGCGCTACGCCGATCTCCGGCCGATCGACCCGCCGCCCATCGAAACAGACAGGCGCCCGCGCCGCCGGCTCGATGAAACGAAGGTGCTGAACGCCTTCGACGCCTTCTACCGCACCTGCCTGCGCACCGCCGACGATTTTTCACGGCCGGAACTGGAGGTTGCGCGGCAGAGGTTTCTGGCGGAACTGAAGTAAAGCAGACCCCCATGGCACTACCTTAAAGCCACGAGGTCATTTTTGCCTCCCTTGGCTGATGGGATGGACTCCCCCGTCTTTTCATCGCCCAATAGGCGATGCCGGTGCTCATGGGGATGGGGATCGGTCTTCGACGAAAGGAGTCCGAAATGCATGCTACTACCGTTGCAGTTGATCTGGCCAAGAGCGTATTCCAGATTGCGGTCGCTGATGACAAATCGAAAGTTGTTGAGCAGTCGCGGCTGACCCGGAGCCAGTTCGAACGCTGGTTCCACAACCGAGATGTGGGGCTGGTCATCATGGAACCCTGTGGCTCGGCCCACCATTGGGGCCGCTGGTTCAACCGGCTGGGCATCCCGGTCAAGCTGCTGCCGGCGGCGTATATCCGGGCCTATGTGAAGCGCAACAAGACCGATGCCGCCGATGCCTGCGCCCTGCTCGAAGCGGCGCGTTGTGCCGAGATCGTACCTGTGCAGGTCAAGTCGCTGGAGCAGCAGGCGTTGCAAGGGCTGCACCGTATTCGCTCACGCTGGATGGCGACCCGCACCTCGCGCATCAACACACTACGCGGCTTCTGCCGGGAGTTCGGACTGGTCGTGCCGCAAGGTGCCCGCACCGGTGTCGAGGCAATGAGTCGGGCCCTAGCCGATCCCAACTTGGCAATCCCGCTGTTGATCCGCGACTCGATGAAACTGCTGATCGAGGAAATTCGCCTGCTCGAACTACGCATTGCCCAACTGGAGAAGGAACTGACTTCACTGGCCCGGCAAAGCCCGGCCTGTACCGAACTGTTGACCATCCCCGGTATCGGCCTGCTCACCGCCACGGCGATGGTCGCCGCCACCGGCGGCAGTGTCAGCCACTTCAAGGATGCCCGGCATTTCGCCAGCTGGTTCGGCCTGACACCGAAGGAATTCTCCTCCGGGAGTAGCCGCAAGCTAGGCCGGATTTCCAAGAAGGAAGATCGCTATCTGCGCATGTTGCTGACCCATGGCGCGCGGGCCGTGCTACGGGCCGCCGAACTGGCCAGACGAGCCGGAAAGCCACTCGATGCCTTGCGAACCTGAGCCACCGAGATCCAGGCCAGAGCGCATCACAACAAGGCGGCTTGTGCCTTGGCCAACAAGTTGGCCAGGGTCTGTTATGCCATCCTGCGGGATCACACGCCGTTTGGCAGCCCGCAGCCCTGCCAGGAAAAGAAACTCACTCGTACGGCCTTTGCCATTGCGGTCTGAAAGGAGAAACCGTGTTTCCGTTGTTCCCCTCCCTGCGTTTGCGTTGAGACTGATCGCCCATCATGGCTACTCGGGTCGTACCCACACGGATTGACGCCGTTAACTCTGCCGGCAGCTTGCGTGCCGCTTGGACCGATTGGCGCTCCGTGGGCAGATTCCATGTCGGCACGGGTCAAAGAGAACCCACTATCGATGCCGGATATACGACTGCATGCGCTATCCAACAGCCAAACCTATCGATCAGTTTCCTTGCTTTCTGGGGAAGTCCATATATGTTGATAGATCCGCCACAGGAAATAACCGGACTTTGTTAGGGCATCCAGAATTTTGAGCGCTCGGTGACGGCGACGCTCGCATCGGCCACGTCCACAATGTTGAAGGCGATCGGGATAGCGCCGCTGCCCGTCGCCCCGGGGTCGGCCCTGACGACCGCCGTCTGCGTGCCGATCTCGCCACCAGCGACCGTGACTTCGTTGTTCCCGGCCAGGCGGATGCCGTCGCCCCCACCGATGCCGATGCGGAAGGTCCGGGTCTGGTCGCCAGTATTCATGATCTGCAGGCGATACGTATTCTCGATCGAGCCGTCGTCCGCCTCGCGGGAGAGTACGTTGCGATCCTTCAGGACATTGACCTTCAGGGGAATGCGGGTGGCCAGGGACCAGGCGGTCGCTACCGTCAGCAGAATCAGGATGGCGGTATAGATGATGACCCGTGGCCGGGCGGCCCGCCGGACGATATCCATTGGCGTGTAGCGCATGCTGACCGCGTTTTCGGTCGAGTAGCGGATCAGGCCGCGCGGGTAATTCATCTTGTCCATCACCTGGTCGCAAGCATCGATACAGGCGGCACAGCCGATGCATTCGTTCTGCAGGCCGTTGCGGATGTCGATCCCGGTCGGGCAGACCTGGACGCAGATGCCACAGTCCACGCAATCGCCGAGGCCAAGGGTACGCGGGTCGCTGCCCTTGGCGCGGGCGCCGCGTGATTCGCCGCGCACCGTGTCGTAGGCAATGATCAGCGTATCCGGGTCGAGCATCACGAACTGGAAACGTGCGTAAGGACAAATCTGCCGGCACATCTGCTCGCGCAGGAAACCGGCATTGCCGTAGGTGGCGAAGGCATAGAACACCACCCAGAATGCCGACCACGCCCCGGGCGACAGGGTCACCAAGTCGTGCAGCAGTTCGCGGATCGGCATGAAGTAACCGACGAAGGTGATCCCGGTCCACAGCGAGAAAAGCCCCCAGGTGGTGTGCTTGGCGCTCTTGATCGCCAGCTTGCGCGGCGACCACGGCGCCGCATCGAGCTTGATGCGCTGCGGCCGTTCGCCTTCGATGACCTTCTCGAACCACAGGAAGATTTCCGTATAGACGGTTTGCGGACAGGCATAGCCGCACCAGAGGCGCCCGGCCACGGCGGTGAACAGGAACAGCGCCAACGCCCCGAGAATCATCAGCAGCACGAGATAGATCGTGTCCTGCGGCCAGAGAACGAGATCGAAGAAGTAGAACTTGCGGTTGTCGATATCGAACAAAACCGCTTGTCGACCGTGCCAGGGAATCCAGCACAGGCCGTAGAAGACGATCTGGGTCAGCCAGACGCAAACCCAGCGCCAGCGCGTGTAGGGGCCGCTGATCGAGCGCGGGTAAACCTTGGCGTCCGGGTCGGCGACCGGCTTGATCTCGATGACTTTTCTGGGAGCGGGCTGCTTTGACATGCTTGCTTGAGCCTGAGCGATCGGTACAGATTGCGCCGGGCGTTTGCCATAAGGTATAAATGAAATGAATCTTGATCCTAACAAGCTTCTTCGCTATAAGCAATACATAAAATATATCTTATAGGTTTGGTATGCGTCTAAGCACCTTTTCTGACTACAGCTTGCGTGTCCTGATGTATTTGGGGGCACAGCCGGACCGGCTGGCGACGATTGCCGAGATTGCTGCCGGTCATGGTATTTCCGAAAGCCACTTGATGAAGGTCGTGTATCAGCTAGGCCGCTGCGGCTTGATCGAGACGGTTCGCGGCAAGAGAGGGGGAATGCGGCTGGCCCTGGCGCCGCAGAACATTGCGCTCGGTGATGTGATCCGCCAGACCGAAAGCGATTTCACGCTGGTTGAATGCTTCGGTGCCAACGCTGCCTGCCGGATTCATGGGGCCTGCCATCTGAAGGCCATTCTCGATGAGGCTTTGAATGCGCTGTTCCTAGTGCTTGATGGCTATACACTGGCGGATCTCTTGGGGAATCCGCAAGGACTCACCCCAGCGATTTCCTGCAATGAAGCCGCCAGCCGGATGGTGACGACAGACTCGGTTATTGGAGACGATCATGGGAAACAATAAGCAACCAGTACTTCCGCTGGGGGAATTGATACTCGAACAGACAGCCGACGCCATCATCTATTCCAATCGGCAAGGCATGATCGAACGCTGGAACGCTGCGGCGACGGCAATGTTTGGTTACGCTGCCGCCGAGGCGCTTGGGCAGAGCCTGGACCTGATCATCCCCGAACATCTGCGCGCTGCGCACTGGCGCGGTTTCGATGCGGCCATGGCGAGCGGTACGACGCGGCTGCATGGCCGCCCGACGCTTACCCGGGCCCTGCACAAGTCGGGCAGCAAGCTTTATGTCGAGATGAGTTTTGCCTTAGTCGTCGATGCGGCAGGAGCAGTTCTCGGTTCGGTGGCGATGGTGCGTGATGTGACCGAACGCATGGAGCGGGAAAGGATGGCGGCCAAAGGAGCGCTGCAAGGAAGGCCATGATTACTTCGGCCTCGCCAAAGCAATGAATAACTGATCATGCCGGATTCCAATGCACGTCAATCGCCGGCTATGCCGACTCTGCATCTGGGTCGATCCCCCAGTCTCCCCATTTGTACCAGTCGTCGCCCAACATCTCGGCCGGGTGCTGGGTGCGACTGGAACCGTTTCCGCACTGCAGGGAATTCACCGAGCAATATTTGTCGCATCCCCAACAGGTTCGCTCGGGATGCTTAGGGTGCAACGGAAACTTCTTCGCCATTTCGGGCGACTTGAAGGATACGAGTTTGGTGCTCATATTCAGTGACCTTGAATTTATCACGGCACTCGCTGTGCATTTGAGAGTACCGCATGATGCTGACCGGGCCGAGAGTATCGACACCGTTAATGAAAGACCAAGAGCTTGAACGCTAGCTGCACACCAGCAGGGCCTCCAGTTTGCGCGGTGCGCGCACCAGATCGGCAAGTGTGTATTCGTCCAGCTTGGCGAACAGCGCTTCGAAGGCGCTCACCAGTATTGCCGCGAGCCGGCACGCCGGAGCGATGCGGCACACCCCGGTATCGCCCGTCAGGCATTCGACAATCGGTGCACTGCCTTCGCTGGCGCGCACGATCTGCCCCAACTGGATGTCTTCGGGCTTGTGCGCCAGGCGAATCCCGCCGCCCTTGCCGCGCACCGATTCGATGATCCCAGCGCGCGCCAGTTGATGCACCACCTTCATCAGGTGATTCTCCGAGATGTCGTAGGCTGCCGCAATCTCTGGAATGGTCGCAAGCCGGTCACGGTTGAGGGCAAGGAACATCAGGACACGCAGGGTGTAGTCGGAAAAAGTGGTGAGTCTCATGGCAACAGGCCCGCAAGTTGAAGATGTGCAAAATATATTGCTTTAAGAAACGGATGATGCTACGATGAAGCTGTATTAATTATACAGCTTTTAATACACCATGACCAAACCTCAGTAACGGATGAATTGCGGCGAGATTTCGAATGCATCAGTTACTCGTGGCACCACCCGAAAGCAAAGCTTATTCCCACATCAAGGCTGACTTAAGCGTCGACTCGCATGCTGCGAGCGCCCTACTGAGGGGGGTAACTATACGTGGAGGACTTATGTCTACAACAAGGCATCTCAAGAAACTTCTGCCTCTTGCCGCTTTTTCTTTCTGCCTTTCCACTACCTCTGCGTTTGCCGCCGAACCGAGCGGACATGGCCACGACCACCCGGGAGTTCCAGTCAAACTATCGCTCGACGATGGCAAGAAATGGGCGTCCGACGAGCCCTTGCGCAAGGCGATGACAAATATCCGCAACACCATGGAAGAATCTCTGCACGCGACTCACGAGGGTAAGCTGTCCGTCACCAAGTACGGCGCGCTGGCTAAAAAGGTCAACGGTGAGGTGGACTACATGGTGAGCAACTGCAAACTCGAGCCTAATGCCGACGCGCAATTGCACCTGATCATCGCCGAGATACTCGAAGGCGTCGAGGCGATGGAAGGCAAGGTCAAGACCCTGAAGCGCCAGGACGGCGCGGTAAAGGTGATAGGCGCGCTGGAAAACTATGGGACTTATTTTGATGACCCGACTTGGAAGGCGATCAAGCATTGAGATCGGACATGCTGCGCTAGCGGTGCGCGTTCTCAGCCGCCTCGGCAGCGAATCTTCCTGCACCGCGAAAGCGGCCCGATCGATGCCATCGCATGCTGCGGTACATTGCCACCCTGCTGGCCAGCGTCCTGCGCGACCAGCGGCAAACTCAAGGAGCGACTGATGGGCGTTATCGTTGAACCGGGTCTGGAACTCTGCCAACAATCAGCCGACGCCGGTCGGGGGGAGAAATGGACGAGCGAACGCGTACTGTCGGTCCGTTACTGGACACCGACGCTGCTGAGCTTTCGCACCACGCGCTATCGCGCTTTCCGCTTCACGCCGGGGCACTACACGCGCCTCGGACTCGGCGCCGACGATAACATCGTCTGGCGGCCCTACTCGCTGGCTTCAGCGGCCTACGAAGATTTCCTCGAATTCATCGCGGTGCTGGTGCCGGGTGGCACGTTCTCGGAAAAATTGCAGAAATTGCGCGTCGGCGACATGCTGCGCGTCGACAAGGCCAGCTACGGCTTTCTCACTGCCGATCAACTTGCGCCGGGCAAAGATCTATGGCTGCTGGCCAGCGGGTCGGGGATCGGCCCCTTCTTCTCGATATTGCGCGATCCTGTGGTCTGGAAGGACTACCAGCGCCTGATCATCGTACACAGCGTACGCCAGTCAGCCGAGCTCGCTTGGCGCAATGAAATCATCGCCCTACCCGACAACACATTGTTTGCGGAGGCGAAGGCGACGTTTTACTACATCCCGGTGATCACTCGCGAATCAGGCGCCAGCGCACTCACGGACCGCATCCCGCTGCTGCTCGCCGATGGGCGACTACAGCAGGTGGCTGCCACACCGCTCGACGTCGCGTCTTCACGCGTGATGGTATGCGGCAACCCGGAGTTGGTGCGCGAACTTAGACAATGGCTGGGATCGCGCGGCTTTGCCACCAATCGTCGCGGCGTACCCGGTCAGATGGCCTTCGAGAAATACTGGTAAGCGGAGCATGCCACCCCGATGAAGCGCCACCCGCAACTTCAGGCCCTCTCCCGCGAACATCACAGTGCACTGAAACTCGCACGTGCCGCCCGACAAGCCGCCGAGTCCGGAGAGAGGGATGCAATGACAGCGTTCGCACAACGTGCAGTCCAGTTCTTCGCCAGCGAACTCGATCCGCACTTTCGCGCCGAAGAACAAGGCATCTTGGTGGCTCTGGCGCGGGCTGGCGAAAATGAACTCGTCCAGCGTACCCTGAGCGAGCACGCGGAACTGCGACGCCTCACCATGCTGCTGTCTCATCCCGATGCAGTCACGTTATTGCGCTTCGCTGATCTCATGGCGGCGCATGTCCGCTTCGAGGAACGCGAGTTGTTCGAGGCGGCACAACATCAAATGGGTGCGAGCTAATTGCGCTGCGAGCATCCACTCGTCGGCATTAGGCAAAGCTTTCGATAACGCTGACGACCCAACTTATTGTCGGTTATCCTGACTGGCGGCTTAGTGATCAGCATGCGGCCAGAAAACTGCCATTTGACATCAGGCCGAAATGGGTCGGAGGCTCAAGTTCATCGAACAGCGAAGCGGTCATGAACCTCCGTCAGCGGCTGAGCGGCAGGTAACCGGCGCATTGCCGCCCGCGTCCAGCCAGAGGCCCAAGGTCGGCTGTGGCCGGAGGCTGTGTGAAAACACCTCGGCTGTGTACTCCAAACTGATGGTTGATGCGTTAAATCTTCTATGACGATGAATGTCTGGGGGCGGGCATGAAGCGATTTATTGAAGGTGACGACCGGCAGCAGATTACGCTCCTACCGGACTCACTTGACGAGTACATCGAAACGGAGAATGCGGTCCGTGTTGTTGATCTGTTTGTCGAACAACTCAATCTTGGCAGTCTTGGTTTCTCAGTCGAGCCGGCTGCCACCGGGCGACCTTCATATCACCCATCGACACTCCTGAAGCTCTATGTCTACAGCTACCTGAATCGCATTCAATCAAGCCGCCGACTGGAGCGGGAGGTGCAACGGAATATCGAATTGATGTGGCTGCTCGGGCGGCTCTTCCCCGACTTCAAGACCATTGCTGATTTCAGGCGGGATTCATGCGGGCGCGACGGCAGACTGTTGAGCATCCGTTCGGCACGCTGAAGGATTGGATGGGTGCCACGCATTTCCTGACTCGGACCTTGGAACGGGTCAGTACCGAAATGAGCCTGCATGTCCTTGCCTGCAATCTGAAATGGGTCATGAAGATCATCGGGATTGCAGACCTAAAGGTAGCCATGCAGCCCTAACCGGGCCTTTATCTGCCTTATTCCGAGTGCCGGCCAACAACCCAGAAAATCAGTGGGTGAAATTTCAAAACCCCAACCCGTAGCGGCCGACATTCTTGAGCGTTTCCACACAGCCTCGCCGATTACCAGCCCCGGATTCCTCGATAGCCTGGAGGGCGAGCCCTCCCCCGGCCAAATTTACCCGACCACTCGTTTCAGCCCGGCAGCGAGTAACTTTGCCCGGCAAGTCGGCGAAGTGCGCCGGCTCTAAGCGGTACGCCACGTCGGGTCGCCGACTATTTCGCCGGAATGACCCATCACCATGCGATGAAAGAGCATCGATGGCTGTTGGCCGTCGACGAGGTAGAGCGCCAGGCCGCAGCAGCGGCCTACAGGTCGTTCCGCTTGCTTACTGGGCCGGCCAATCCTTGATGTACGCCTTGAGCAGCTTGTTCTCCAGGTTGCGCTCCTCGAGCACTGCTTTGGCGACGTCGTGGAAAGATACGATGCCGACCACCTTATCATCCTCCATTACCGGAACATAGCGCGTGTGCGAGTCCACCATCATGCGCCGCAACTCGTCCACGTCCATATCGGGAGTGGCGGTCGGCGGATCGCGGTCCATCGCTTCGAGAACCAGGATCTCGGCGATCGGCGGCGTCGGACCGACCCGCCGCTCGGTTTGCCGCTTGGCCAGGATCACCAGAACCTCGCGGAAGGTAAGCATTCCCGCCAACTTGTCGTCCTCCATGACGATTGCCGAACCGATGTCGTTGTTGGCCATCATGATGACCGCTTCCGAGAGCGGCGTTTCGGGACGCACCGTGAAGAGCCTGGAACCCTTGACCTTCAGAACTTCTTTGACCTCCATGTCACCCCCTAGAGTTGGATTGCTCGCCGACCAGTTGTCCGAAATCGACCGACAAGATTCTATCAGATGTCGCCAGCCGGCCGACAATACCCGCAGCGATGGACGTTTTCGGCCACTACTCTCGGCAAAACCCGGTGCCTGTCAGGCTTTCAGCGCGACCAGCACTTCGTCGAGCATCTTCTTGGCGTCACCGAAAAGCATACGGTTGTTGTCCTTGTAGAACAGCGGGTTGTCCACGCCCGCATAGCCGGACGCCATGCTGCGCTTCATGACGATGGACGTCTTCGCCTTCCAGACCTCGAGCACCGGCATACCGGCGATCGGGCTCGTCGGGTCGTCCTGCGCCCCCGGGTTGACGATATCGTTGGCACCGATGACCATGGCGACGTCGGTCTGCGGAAAATCGTCGTTCAGTTCATCCATTTCCTGCACGATATCGTAGGGTACCTTGGCTTCCGCCAACAGCACATTCATGTGGCCAGGCATCCGCCCGGCGACCGGATGGATGCCGAAGCGGACATTGACGCCCTTCTCGCGCAGAAAGCGGGTGATCTCGTAGACGGTGTGCTGCGCCTGCGCAACCGCCATGCCGTAGCCCGGAACGATGATGACGTTCTTGGCCTCACCCAGCAGATCGGCCGTTTCCGGGGCGCTGATGGGGACCACCTCGCCGGCCGGCTGTGCGCCGCCCGGCGCGGCCGGCGCGCCGCCCTCGGTGCCGAAACCACCGGCGATGACCGCAACGAAGTGCCGGTTCATCGCCTTGCACATGATGTACGAGAGGATCGCGCCGGACGAGCCGACCAGCGCCCCGGTGACGATCAGCAGGTCGTTGCTGAGCATGAACCCGGTCGCCGCCGCGGCCCAGCCCGAGTAGCTGTTGAGCATCGACACGACCACCGGCATGTCGGCACCACCGATGGCCATCACCATGTGGATGCCGAAGAGCAGCGCGATGACCGTCATCACGATGAGCGGGGTCATCCCTTCGGAGACCGAATGGGTGTTGATGAACACGCCGCCGAACCAGATCACGACCAGCAGGCCGACGAGGTTGATCCAGTGGCGTGCGGGCAGCAGGACCGGTTTGCCGGTGATCTTTCCGGAGAGCTTGCCGAAGGCGATGATCGATCCGGAGAAGGTCACCGCGCCGATCAGGATGCCGATGTAGATCTCGACCTCGTGGATCGTCTTTTCGGCGCCGGAGAACTGGCCGGCCGCCGCAGGGTCGATGTAGTTGGCGAAGCCGACGAGCACGGCGGCAAGACCCACGAGGCTGTGCATCAGCGCGACGAGTTCAGGCATCTGCGTCATCTTGACCGTCCGGGCCGCGTAGAGCCCGATCGCCGCGCCGACTGCCAAGGAACCGACGATCCAGCCGTAGCCGGCGGCGGTGACCTGCGGGCCAAAGACCGTCGCCAACACGGCAATGGTCATGCCGATGATCCCGTAGAGGTTGCCGCGGCGCGACGTTTCAGGGTTGGAGAGCCCGCCGAGGCTGAGGATGAAAAGGATGATCGCCCCGAGATACGAGACGGTGGCCAGGGTTATGGACATGTCGTGGCTCCTCTATTTGCGGAACATCTGCAGCATGCGCTGGGTGACAGCGAAGCCGCCGAACATGTTGATCGCCACCAGCGCGACGCTGACCACGGCGAGGCCGATGATCCATCCCTCGGGGCGCTGAGTGCCCTCCACGACCGGCGGAGCGATCTGCACCAGTGCTCCGATCGCGATGATGCTCGAGATCGCGTTGGTCACGCTCATCAGCGGCGTGTGCAGTGCCGGTGTGACGTTCCAGATGACCATGTAGCCGACGAAGCAGGCCAGGATGAAGACCGTGAAATGGCCGAGGAAAGCCGCCGGCGCGTACGCGCCGATGAACCAGAACAGCGCCGCGGCGACGGCGAAGACGATCGCCGTGCTGCCCGCAGAAGCCGGTTGCCCTGCCGCGCCGTGACCGTGTGCCTTGGCGGCCGGCACGGCCGGCTTGGTCGGTGCGGCGGCCGGCGGTGCCGCCGGCATCTTGGGCGCTGGCGGTGGCCAGGTGATCTCGCCATCCTTGATCACCGTCAGGCCGCGGATCGCCTCGTCGTCCATGTTGACGTCGATCGTGCCGTCCTTCTTCTTGCACAGTTCCTCGATGACGCGCAGCAGATTGGTCGCGTAGAGCGTGGATGACTGTTTCGCCAGCCGGCTCGGCAGATCGGTATACCCGACGATCGTCACGCCATGCCGGACCACCGCCTGGCCGGGTTCAGTCAGCTCACAGTTGCCGCCCTGCTCGGCGGCCAGGTCGACGATCACGCTGCCCGGCTTCATGCTCTTCACCATCTCGGCGGTGATCAGTCTGGGTGCAGGCTTTCCGGGGATCAGCGCGGTCGTGATGATGATGTCCACTTCCCTGGCCTGCTTGGCGTACATCTCGCGCTGCGCGGCCTGGAAGCCCTCGCTCATCACCTTGGCGTAGCCGCCGCCGCCCGAGCCTTCTTCCTCGTAATCGA
>ERZ795062.1748-NODE-1748-length-15015-cov-9.036430_pt1 | contig 15015 bp, 18 predicted proteins | sample MGYA00375146_ERZ795062 | MGnify/ENA primary metagenome ERZ795062 (study PRJEB30191, sample SAMN05720281) | activated sludge metagenome | isolation source: Anaerobic digester | place: USA | collected 2015-07-16 ... | reverse complement strand
CGCGGGCGGCTGGTCGAGCTGCGGCCGGTGACCGAAGATCTCGCCGCACGAGTGAAAGCCGGTGAGCCACAACCGGATTGGGCGCCGGACTTCCCGCGCGAGGACGATCTCGTGGCGCTGGCCATGCACGGTGAGGACGGCACGCCCGCTCAGACCTGGGGGTCCCGGCTCATCGTGCGGCGCCGCGACGGAGCGGTCGTGGGCACCCTGGGCTTCTACGGGCCACCCGACGAAACGGGTCGCGTGGAGATCGGCTATGGCCTCGTCCCGTCGGCTCGCGGCGAGGGTCTCATCACCGATGCAGTGGCCTTGGCGGTCCCCGCTGCCCTCGCTGCGGGCGCGACCGTGCAGGCCCACACCGGCCCCGACAACGTGGCGAGCCAAGCCGCGCTGCTGCGTGCCGGGCTGCGAGCGACCGGCGCTCGTAACGCTGCCGAGGAATGGCATTACCTCATCGAGCACCCCGGAGGCACCGCGTGAGCATCCTGGAAGCCCACGAGCTGAGGCGCTCGTTCGCGACGACCACGGGGGTGCTGCGCCGCCGCACCGATCCGGTGGAAGCGGTCCGGGGGATCTCGTTCCACATCGATCGGGGCGAGGTCTTCGGGCTGCTCGGTCCCAACGGCGCGGGCAAGACGACGACGATCAAGATGCTCATCACCCTCCTGCTGCCGACATCGGGCTCGGCGACGATCCTCGGGCACGACGTGGTCGCCGAGCCACGAGCCGTCCGGCGCCGGATCGGATATGTCTTCGGCGGCGATCGTGGTCTCTACGAACGCCTTTCGGCCCTGGACAATCTGCGCTACTTCGCCGAGCTGTATGCCGTGCCCGCCCGCGAGCAGCCGGCCAGGATCGGTGAGTTGCTCGAGCTGGTCGGGCTGGCCGGCCGAGAGCGGGAGCGGGTCGAGGGGTTCTCGCGCGGGATGCGGCAACGCCTGCACATCGCCCGCGGGTTGCTGCACAACCCCGATCTGCTCTTCCTCGACGAGCCCTCGATCGGGATCGACCCGGTCGGCGCACGCGAGTTGCGCCAGACCATCTCCGGGCTGCGCGAGCAGGGCAAGACGATCCTGCTCACGACCCACTACATGTTCGAGGCCGACGAGTTGTGCGACCGCATCGCGGTAATCACCCGGGGCGAGTTGGTCGCGACCGGAACGCCGGCCGAGCTCAAGGCGCGGGTCAGCGCCGGATCGGTCCTGGAGGTCGAGGTCTTCGACGGGCTGGGCGGACGGCTGTCGGTCGTCGAGGCACTGCCCGGCGTCCGGTCCGCCACGGTGACGACCGGAGCAACCAGCCAGACGCTCGTCGTCTCGATCGACTCAGGTGCCGACGTCACCGGCGCTACCCTCGACGCGCTGCACGGCCTACGGGTCGGTCGGGTTGTCAGCAGGCAACCCACCCTCGAAGACGCCTACGTCGAGCTGGTCGGCTCGTGAGCGGCGTGCGCCGCTCGGTGCGGGTGCTCTTCACGCTGTGGTGGCTGCAGCTGAAGATCGTCGCGGTCTCCGCCTTCGACGGCATCCTCAACGTCATCTATCCGCTCTTCTTCGCAACGACTGCCTTCCTCATGTTCGGCCAGTCCGGCAAACCGGAAGCCCTCGTGTATGCCGGCCTCGGCGCGGCCGTTATGGGTACCTGGTCGGCGATGGCCACGTCCGCCAGCGGTGCGCTGCAGAGCCAGCGTTGGCAGGGCACCCTGGAGTTGTTGGTTTGCGCGCCGACTCGGCTGGCGCTGGCCGTGCTCCCGGTGACGGCCGCCCTGGCGACGGTCGCGCTCTACTCGCTCGTGGCCACCTTGGTGTGGGGGCGGGTCGTGTTCGGGATCGAGGTGCAGATCGCCAGCCCGGTCGCGTTCGTCGTCGCGCTGGCCGTCACGCTCGCCTCGTTGGCGACCTTCGGTTTCCTGCTGTCGGTCACCGTCGTGCGGTATCGGACCGGCTGGGCGCTGGGCAACCTGCTGGAGTATCCCGGCTGGCTGCTGTGCGGCTTCCTTGTGCCGCTGGACCTGTTTCCCACCTGGGTGCAGTGGCTGGCTCAGGCGCTGCCTCCGACCTGGGGGATGGCGGCGATCCGCTCGGCCGCGGCGGGTCAGGCGCCGTGGGGCGAGATCGCGGTCTGCGCGGGGCTGGGACTCGGGTATGCCGTCCTCGCCACCGTCCTGTCGGAGCGGCTCGTCGACTCGGCCCGACGCAACGCCACGCTGGCGTTGACCTGAGCGGGCGCGGCGATGAGTGAGACAGGTCCGGCTGTGACGATGCGACCGGGAGCGCCGGCCTCGGGCGGGGTGTCGCTGCTCGCGGCACTTCGGGTGGTGTTCGTCGGCGGGGTGATTTCCTTCCGAGCGCTGTTCAACTGGCTCAACCCCTACATCTACGTGCCGACGATGCTCATCTCACCGGTCTTCCAGATCCTGCTGTTCGCGTATGTCGGTCGCTCGGCCGGGGTGGCCGACGATGGGTTCTACGTCATCGGCAACGCCGTGCAATATGCCTCGATCCCGTGCCTCTTCGCGATGGCCAACACCATTGCCGGAGAACGGTTCACCCAGACCCTGGGCATCGTCTTGTCCACTCCGGTCAATCGGGTGGCACTGTTCATCGGGCGGTCGCTGCCGGTGGTGGCGAATGGCTGGTTCGTGGCGATGGTTGCGCTCTTCGTCGGCGGCCGGGTGCTCGGTGTCGATCTGCCACTGCGGGTGTGGCCGGGAATCGCCCTGTGTGTCGTCGTGGCGTCGGCGTCGTGCACCGGCCTCGGCCTCTTGCAGGCATCGATCGCTTTGCGGGTGCGCAGCACGGCGGTGCTGTCCAACATCGTCTTCGGTGTCCTGCTCGTCTTCTGCGGGACGAATGTCGCTCTGGACGCGCTCCCGGCGTGGATGGCGGGGGTCGGTCGGGTGTTGCCCTTGACGCACGCCATCGAGGCGGCCCGACGGGTGGCCGGCGGGGCTGGGCTCGGCGATGTCGCGGGGTTGCTGGCGCGTGAGGCGGCGCTCGGGGTGGCCTTCACGGTGGCGGGGCTGCTGGCGCTGCGCTACGTCGAGGCCCAGAGCAGGCGGCACGCCACTCTCGAATTGCAGTGAGCCGCAACCCGTCCGTGATGTCGGCGAGGTGACGATCGCGCCGCGGCACAGCGGATGCGCCGCTCAGGACAGTCGGCGCTCGTGCGTCGTGGGGTTGACGTCGTCATCCGACTCGGGCGGGGCCAGGCGAGGGCGGGCGTCGTGTCGGTCGGCCCACCGCGGGGCGACGCCCCAGAGCAGGGTCAGCCCGACGAGCACGGCGGCGAAGGCCAGCAGCCCCGCATTCCCCGCGACGGTGAGGTCGGCGACCAAGCCCGCGACGCCGGCGACAGTGACGGCCAACGTCACCAGGCCGAGGCGGGCGCACCGGTCACCGACATCGACGAGGAGCTCGCGCCGCCGTTGCCGGAAGAGCATCCGGTGGAAGGCCACCGGCGCCACCACGAGGCCGGTGGTGAGGATCGAGCCGCCCAGCACCGCGAGGAAAGCCCATCGTTGGGTCTGCGTCAGCTCGTCGAAGCGGGCCGAGAACGGCACGGTGAGCAGGAACCCGGTGAGGATCTGGACCCCCGTCTGGGTCACCCGGATCTCCTGCAGGAGCTCGTCCCAGTTACGGGTGAGCTGAGTGGCGCGCGGGTCAGTCATCGGGCAACCCGCTCGCGCGTGCGCCCCGCAGCGGTCCGGCCATGGCCGCGGGGTCGACCCAGCCGTCGAACTCCGCCCCGGTCAGTGATCCCGAGGCGATGGCCGCCTCGCGCAGCGAGAGGTCGTCGGTGAGCGCTCGGTGGGCAATCGCCGCCGCCTGGTCATAACCGAGGTGGGGTGCCAGCGCCGTGACGAGCATGAGGTCCTGAGCCACGTGGGTTGCGATGCGACCCTCGTCGGCTTCCAGGCCGCGTGCGCAATGCGTATCGAACGATGCCACGCCATCGGCGAGCAGATCGATGGATTCGAGCAGCGCGTGGGCGATGACCGGTGTGTCCACGTGCAACTGGAAGGCGCCCTGGGCGCCGGCGAACGCCACCGTGGCGTCGTTGCCGACGACTCGCGCGACGACCATGCGTAGCGCTTCGGCCTGGGTGGGGTTGACCTTCCCCGGCATGATGCTCGACCCCGGTTCGTTGGACGGAATCCGTAGCTCTCCCAAGCCGGCCCGAGGCCCACTGGCTAGCCAGCGCACGTCGTTGGCGATCTTGTAGAGCGCGATGGCAACCGTCCGCAGCGCCCCGCTGAGGGTGACGAGATCGTCCCGGGAAGCCAGAGCGGCCGGCAGATCCTCGGCCTGGTGGAACGGCATACCAGTCTGTTCGGCGAGCCGCTGCGCGACCCGCGCCCCGAACTCGGGGTGGGCGTTGAGGCCGGTGCCGACCGCGGTGCCACCGATGGCCAGCCCGTAGATCGGCAGGAGCGCGCGGCGCAGGCCGGCCATGGCGTGGTCGAGCTGGGTCACCCAGGATCCGACCGCATGGCCGAGCCGGATGGGAGCGGCATCCTGCAGATGAGTCCGGCCGACCATGACGATCGGCTCGAAACGCACGGCCGCGTCGCCCAGCGTGTCGCGCAACCGATCTAGCGCTGGATAGAGGGCGTGCTCGATCCGGTCGACGACCGCTAGATGGACAACGGAGGGGATGACGTCGTTGCTGGACTGACCGCGGTTGACGTGATCGTTGGGATGCACCGGGTCGCGCCCGCCACGGCCGTGGCCGGTGAGTTCGTTGGCGCGCCCCGCGATGACCTCGTTGGCGTTCATGTTCGTCTGGGTGCCGCTGCCGGTCTGGAACACCACCAGGGGGAACTCCGAGTCGAGCCGGCCCTCCTGCACCTCCCGGGCAGCGCCCACCAGCGCGGCGAGAGCGTCGGAGTCTAGGTCGAGCTCACCCAACTCCGCATTGACCTCCGCCGCGGTGGCCTTGAGCAGCCCGAGGGCCGCGATGATCGGCCGTCCCCAGACGAAGGCCGGCCGCCCGATGTCGAAGTGCTCGAGGCTGCGTTGGGTCTGCGCGCCCCAATAGCGCTCATCCGGGACCTCGACGGTCCCCAGGCTGTCTCTCTCCACGCGGGTGCTCATGGCTGCAGTTCTACCCGTGGCAGGGCTCGGCCACACCGTCCAGAGGTCAGACCCAGCGGCGCACCCGCACGGCATACGACTGGTATGCCGTGCCGAACCGCTGCGTGAGGTAGGCCTCCTCACGCCGGATGACCCACCTGGTCATCACCCAGAGGATGAGCGGGAGCAGCAGTATTGCGGTCCACGAACCAGCCCACCCGGCCAGGCCGAGGTAGATGAGGGCGTCGCCGAGGTAGATCGGATTGCGGCTGCGCGCGAAGGGACCGGTGGTCACCAGTTGCTCGACAGCGTGCCAGGGGATGACCGTGGTGCCTCGGCTCAGCAGGGTCTGGCCGGCCCAGAGGAACAGCCCAGCCCCGGCCAGACCCAGGGCCGTGGCCAGAACCAACCCGACGCTCGGCAGGGCGAACCTCGGCAGCCCGGCGAGTCGGTCGAGCGCGACAGCCGCACCCAGCGGGACGAGGAAGACCGCCGGTGGGAGCAATCGCACGCGTGCGCCGGGTGAGGCCATGGCTAGGAGCGTACGTGCCTGCGCGGCTCGGGCAGCCCGATGACGATCGCACTACCCAGGACGATGGCGAAGCCCGCGACCTCGGCCCAGGTGAGTCGTTCGCCCAGGACGAGCACGCCGAGCAGCACCGCGACGACCGGGATGAGATAGGTGACCGTCGAGGACACCTGCTGTCCGACCTCGCGGAAGACGTCGAACTGTAGGGCGTAGGCCACCCCCGTCCCGAGCACGCCCAGGGCTGCCAGCGCCAGCAGCGCCAGTACAGAAGCATGAGCAGGACCGGGGGCAAGGGCCGGGGCATCGGGGCGGGGCGACCACGGGGCAGCGAGCTGGTCGCGCTGCAACGCCCACCAGATGACCGTCACCAGCGTGATTTGGACTGCGGCAGAAAGGAGTTGGGCTGCTGGGAGGGCCAGTCCGCCGAGATCGGCGTCACCGAGGAAGCGCTTGATGTAGGTCCAGCCCAGGCCATAGCAGGACCCTGCAACCAGGGTCGCTCCGAAGCCCAGGAGGTCAGGCCGCTCGGTGACCTGCCAGGGCGCCATGATGACGACGACCCCGAGGAAACCGGCTGCGACAGCGAGGAGTTTGCGGCGTGAGAAGGTCTCGTGCGGCACCAGGGCCGCAGTCGCGAGCACGGTGGCGACGGGCGTGATGGCATTCCCGATGCCGGCCAAGGCTGAGCTCACTCGCTCCTCGCCGAGGGGGAAGAGCAGGAACGGCAGGGTGCACAGCAACACCGAGGTCACCTGTAGGTGGGCCCACACTCGCCACGATCGAGGCAGACGCACCCGCGCCGCCACAGCGAGGGCGCCGGTCGTGGCCGCGCCGAGCACGATCCGCCCAGCGCCGACCTGGAGGGGCTGCAGGAGCCCCAGTGCTGCTTTGATGAACAGGAAGCTCGCACCCCAGATGAGCGCGAGGAGCCCGAACTTCACCTGCCAGGGCACGCCACGGCCGGAAATGCCTGCTGGCACCGCACCGCGGGTCGTCACCGACCGGTCGCCAGACGCGCGTGGATCGACGCCGGCAGCGGTATGCCGTCCACCTCCGGCACCGGGGTGCCGAACACCGTGTGGACCGGCAGCACCCCACTCCACGTGTCGTCGGTGGTGGGTGTCTCGCCGGTGCCACCGTCACGCACCTTGACAGTGTAGGAGCCCTCGAGGATCGGCAGCCGCAGCACCACGGTGGCAGCGAGTTCCTTGCGGGTCGAGGGGCGCACCTCGGTGGCCCGGCCCGGCATGATCCGCTCCGAAAGCGCCAGCAGTGCGGCATCGGCCGCTGCCCCGGACAGCACCTCGACCGGCCCGGTCACGACTGCGGATCGGTAGTTGGCGCTCGAGTCGAACAACGACTCGGCGTAGACGAACCCGTCGAGCGTGCTGACGCACAGGGTCGCCGGCCGGCCGGCCGCCAGCAGTCGCAAGGTCCCCGCTCCGGTCGACCCGTGCAGCACGATGCTGTCGCCGTCCCGCCCATAGAGGATCGGCACGCTCTGGGCGACCTCACCGACCGCGACCGACAGGGTGGCGACCCACATCGCGTCGAGCACGGCATACAGCTGCGCGCGCTCGTGCTGAGCGCGCTCGGGGAGGCGGCGAATCGGCATGCCGGCGATCCTCCCGGTTCGCCGGTATGCCGTGCACGCGAGTTTCACCCTTCGGCGGTCCGCGCGTCCTCCAGCGCCGCTCGCGCCGCGGCGAGGTCGGCTTCGGCAGCCTCGCGGGCCAGTTCTGCGGCCGCCAGGGCCTCGTCGGTGGCATCTCGGTGGGCTCGAGCCCGGACGAGTTCCTTCTGCAGCTGGGCGACGCGGGTCGCTGCCAGCTCCGATTCAGCCGCGAGGACGCCCGCGCGTGAGGTCGCCGCGGTGGCCGCGGACATCGACGCGTGCAGCGCGGCTTCCGCGGCGATGACGTGGGACGACAGGGCCGGGGGTGCAGTCGCCGGCGGGCCGCCGTCGTGCGAGCGGGGGAGCGACGACGATGCCGGGGCGGGGACCAGCCGCAACGGACGGGCGGTGGCGTCGCGCAGGTCGACCTCTCCGAACCCTGCGTATTCCAGGTGCCGGGTCAGCCGCCCGGAGAGCACAACCTCGGTGGCTTCTTGGGTGGCCAGGGCAGCAACGAAGGTCGACGCGGCGGCCGCGGCCGCAGCGGGGGAGAGCCGGGCACCGGCATCCGCGAGCACCGCTGCAGTGGCCGCCACCAAGTCGTCGACGAGTGCGGTGCGTTCCTTGCCCAGCCGGGTCATCTCGGGCCCATCCAACGAACGCTGGGCCTCGCGCAGCTCCACCGCGAGATCGGCGAGCCGATCGAGTTCGTCGGGCCGTCGGCGAGCAAGGAGATTGACCGCCCACGCGGCCATGGTCGGCTTGCGCAGGGCGGTGATCTCGCGCGCCAGATCGGCGTCGCCGGCACCCTTGGCCATGGCGGCCAGGGCCTTGCGACGGGCCAGGAACTCCTCCGGAGCCAGACCGTAGAGCTCGTCGACGGCCGCGTCCAGGTCCATGTCGGCCATGGTGTCATGGCTAGGCTGGGCGGCCATGGAAGCACAGACCACCGTCGCCGTCATCGGGGCCAAGGGCAGGATGGGAGCGACGGTATGCCGTGCGGTCGCCACATCACCGGACCTGCGCCTTGTGGGGGAGTACGACCAGGGCGACGACCTCGGTGATCTCGGGGGCGCCCAGGTGGTCGTGGAGTTCTCGGTGCCCGATGCCTCGCTGCCGAACGTGCTCGCCTGCGTGCAGCGCGGGGTGCACGTCGTCGTCGGCACCACCGGGTGGGACCAGACAAAGCTCGCAGCGTTGCAGGAGGGCCTCGACACGGCACCGCCCTCGCGTGGTGGCCCGCCGGTCGGGGTGCTCATCGCTCCCAACTTCGCGCTCGGGGCCATCCTCATGATGAATTTCGCCCAGCAAGCCGCCCGCTTCTTCGAGTCGGTCGAGATCGTCGAACTGCACCACCCCAACAAGGTCGACGCGCCGTCGGGCACCGCGGCGCGCACTGCCGATCTCATCGGCGCCGCCCGTGACGAGGCGGGCCTACCGGCCGTTCCCGACGCCACGACCCAGGACCCAGGCGGCGCGCGCGGCGCCCGGGTGCACGGCATACCGGTGCATGCATTGCGGGTGCGGGGGCTGGTCGCCCACCAGGAGGTCGTCTTCGGCAATGTCGGGGAGACGCTGACGATCCGGCACGACTCGCTGGACCGCGAATCCTTCATGGGCGGGGTGCTGGCCGGAGTGCGCGGAGTGGCCGACCACCCGGGCATCACGGTCGGGCTGGAGCACTACTTGGGGATTGCCTGATCGGCGGGATCTGAACCCGGCTGCGCGATGTCGGCTGGGGGTCAGGACCACCCGAGCGCGCGCAGACCCGCCGCCACGAGAGCGCCGAGCACGACGACGAGGATGAACGGTGCCCGCAGCACCAGCGCGATCACGGCAACAGCCACGGCTACGAGCCGCGCGTCGACGACCAGGGTGCCGGCGGGGCCCCCGAGGGTCTGCACGACGACCAGGGCGGCCAGCAGCGCGACCGGCAGCAGGCTCGTCATTCGGCGGGTGCGGACGCCGCTCAGCCAGGCGGCCGGCACCAGGTGACCGAGCCACTTGGTGAGAAAGGCCAAGGCGCAGGCGGCGAGCACCGCCATCCACAAGGTCATGACGGGGTCGCCTCCCGCGGTGCCTGACGCCGCGGCCACAGCCCCACGACGAGAGCGGCCAGGGCAGCGACGAGCACGGGTATGCCGGCCGGGGCCTGCGGCACGACAAGCACGGTGACGATAACAGCCAGCGCTGCGGTGGCGCCGGCGTCACGCGAGCGCAGCCGCGGCCAGAGCAGAGCGACGAAGGCCGCGGCTGCCGCACCATCCAGGCCCCAGCGCCGCGGGTCGCCGAGGGCGTTGCCGACGACAGCCCCGATGAGCGTGAAGAGGTTCCAGAAGAGATAGACGGCAATCCCGGTGTGCCAGAAGCCGATCCGTCGCGGGTGATCGTGGTCTTGAGCAATGGCGACGGCGGTCGATTCGTCGATCGTCAACTGCGCGGCCAGCGCTCGCTGCCCCCGGCGCACCCCGAGGAACTCACTCACCTGCAGCCCGTAGAGCCCGTTGCGGATGCCCAGCAGAGTCGCCGTGGCGATCGCGGCCACGCCGGTGCCGCCGGCCCCGATGACCCCGACGAAGGCGAACTGTGAGCCCCCGGTGAACATCAGTGCCGACAAGGCCACCGTCTGCCAGACGTCGAGCCCACTCGCGACCGAGAGCGCCCCGAAAGACACGCCGTAGGCACCGGTGGCCAGCCCGACCGACCAGGCCTGCCGTTGCACGGCCCGGTGCGCGGTTGAACGCCCGGCTGGGCGTGCGGAGCCGCCCGGTTCGGCACCGGGGGGCCGGGTCACCGCCGACTCCTCACATCGGGATCCTGTCAGAGCCCGCGTTCGGACGTGTTTGGATGTCCACGGTCGTGGATGTCCAGGGTTGTGGATGGCAGGTGTCGCAGGAAGGAAGGGGCGCGTGGCAGGTCGTCGGGTCTCGGCCCTCGGGGCCGCCTGGGGCGTCGTCGCGACCCTACTGCCGGCGCTTGCGCTGGGGGCGTGCTCCACGGCCGGCGGCTCACCGGCCCAGACCGTCGAGGACTTCTACCGAGCCCTCGGACGCAAGGACGTGACGGCCGCCTGCGAGCTCGTCTCGTATGCCGGGAAGCCGTTGGTCGGGGACGACGTCACGCTGTGCCGGTCGGGCTTCCAAGCCATCGGCGAGCTCGCGACTCCGGCCGATCTCGCCGCCCTGTCCGCGGTGACCGTTGCAGAGCTCCCGGCGAACGGCGACCGCGCCGGTGTCCGGGCCGACCAGCTCACCGGCGTGCCCACGGCATACCGGCAGGACCTCAGCCTGGTGCGGATCGACGGGCGCTGGTTCATCGACAGTCCGATGTGAGGCCGCTCACTCTGGTGCCTGCCACCCCGCGGGTCCGGGGAAAGCCGTCCGCCTCTGCCATAGCGGTATTTCGACGGACGAACCATACTGACCATATGTACGGTAACGATTTCGTCGACCCCAACGACCCTGGCGCGGGTCCCCTCAATGCAGCCGACGGCGGAGCCGTCGAGGCGGCAGCAGCGCACGTCGACCGCCGGTCCGAGATCGACCTGAGCGACTTCGACGCCATCATCGCGGCCGACCAGCGCGTCGAGCCCCGCGACGTCATGCCGGAGGAGTACCGCCAGACCCTCATCCGGCAGATCGCCCAGCACGCGCACTCCGAGATCATCGGGATGCAGCCCGAGGGCAACTGGATCACCCGAGCCCCGTCGCTGCGGCGCAAGGCGATCCTCATCGCCAAGGTGCAGGACGAGGCCGGCCACGGCCTCTACCTCTACTCCGCGGCCGAAACCCTCGGCATCGACCGGGCCGAGTTGCTCGACCGGTTGCACAACGGCAAGCAGAAGTACTCCTCGATCTTCAACTACCCGACCCTGACCTGGGCCGACATCGGCGCCATCGGCTGGCTCGTCGACGGTGCGGCGATCATGAACCAGGTGCCGTTGTGCCGGTGCTCCTACGGGCCCTACGCCCGGGCGATGATCCGCACCTGCAAGGAGGAGTCCTTCCACCAGCGGCAGGGCTTCGAGCTGCTCTGGGACCTGGTGCGCGGCACCGAGGCCCAGAAGGCCATGGCCCAGGACGCCGTCAACCGGTGGTGGTGGCCGGCGCTGGCGATGTTCGGGCCGCGCGACACCGGCGAGCACGCCACCGGCGGGCACACCGCGCAGTCGATGGCCTGGGGCATCAAGCGGTTCAGCAACGACGACCTGCGCCAGCGCTTCGTCGACATGACCGTCCCGCAGGCCGAGCGCATCGGCATCACCATCCCCGACCCGAAGCTGTCCTGGAACGCCGAACGTGGTCACTACGACTTCGGCGACATCGACTGGGACGAGTTCTGGCGGGTCCTCAAGGGCGACGGCGCCTGCAATGCCCAGCGCATGGCACGCCGGGTCGCCTCACACGAGCAGGGCGCCTGGGTGCGCGACGCCGCGGCAGCGTATGCCGCCAAGCAAGCCGCTCGGCAGCAGGCCGCCGCGGGTGAAGGGAGTGCAGCATGAGCGACACGACGCTGCCGCTGTTCGAGGTCTTCGTACGGGCCAAGCGAGGCCTGTCGCACGTGCACGTCGGGTCGATCCACGCTCCCGACGCAACGATGGCCGTGCGCAACGCCCGGGACCTCTACACCCGCCGCCAGGAGGGCGTCTCCATCTGGGTCGTCGCTGCCTCCGACATCGTCGCCAGCAGCCCCGACGAGAAGGATTCCTTCTTCGACCCGGCCGGCGACAAGATCTACCGGCACCCGACCTTCTACACCGTGCCCGAAGGCCTGGAATACCTATGAGCGAGACGACGACCGCCATCCAGGCGGCATACCTGCTCGGCCTGGGAGACGACGCGCTCATCTACTCCCACCGGCTGGGCAGTTGGCTGACCTGGGCTCCGTTGCTCGAGGAGGACATGGCCCTGGCCAACATCTCTCTCGACCTCATCGGCCAGGCCCGCGCGATCTACACCTACGTCGGAGCCAACGACGGCACCGGGCGCAGCGAGGACGACATCGCCTACTGGCGCGACGAGCGCGAGTTCCGCAACGTCCACCTCGTGGAGCAGCCCCGCGGTGACTTCGGTCAAGAGATGGCCCGGATGCTGTGGTTCTCGGCCTACCAGCGCGAGCTGTATGCCGGCCTGGCCGGCTCCGGTGATGCTCAGGTGCGGGCCATCGCCGCCAAGGCCGTCAAGGAGGTGCGCTATCACCTCGACCACGCCTCGCAATGGGTCGTGCGCCTGGGTGACGGCACGCCGGAGTCTCGCGACCGAATGGTGGCAGCCTTCACCTGGGTGGCCCCCTACATCGCCGAGCTCTTCCAGGACGACGCGGCATCGGTCGCGGCTGCGGAAGCCGGAGTCGGCGTGCTGCCGTCCTCGCTGCGGGCCGCCGCCGAGGCGACCGTCGCTGCTGTGCTCGCCGAAGCCACCCTCGAGCAGCCGGCCGTGAGTCGCTGGCATGCCCGCGGCGGTCGCGACGGCCTGCACAGCGAACCGATGGGCTACCTCATCGCCGAGATGCAGCACCTGCCGCGCTCGCATCCCGGCGCTGCGTGGTGAGTGGGGTGGCGGTGGCCACCGACGTGCTCGCTGCCGTGCGGGCGATCCCGGACCCCGAGATCCCGGTCATCACGATCGAGGGTCTCGGAATCCTGCGTTCGCTCACCCTCGACGACGCAGCGGGCGAGGTTCACGTGGTCATCACGCCCACCTACTCCGGCTGCCCGGCGATGCGCGCCATCGAGGATTCCATCGCTCGGGTATGCCGTGCCCACGGGCTTTCCGCTCGGGTCACCACCCAGCTCTCGCCCGCCTGGACGACTGACTGGATCGACGAGGACAGTCGAGAAGCGTTGCGGCGCTTCGGGATTGCCCCTCCGGGTCCGGCTGGGCCCGGCGGCGCGACCGGTTCCGGCGGCCCCGTCCCGGTCACCTTGGGGACCCGGCCGACCGGGTCCCCGGTCGCGGAGGTGACCGACCGGCATACCCCGGCCTGCCCCCGCTGCGGCAGCGAGCGCACCTCGGTGCTCTCGCAGTTCGGTTCCACCGCGTGTAAAGCATTGCGTCGCTGCGACGACTGCGGCGATCCCTTCGACGAGTTCAAGGCGCTCTAGATGACTGGTCTGCTCACGGCCCCCGCCACCCGCCGGGCCACCTTCCACACCCTCACCGTCGACCGGGTCGAGCGGCTCACCGACGAGGCGGTCGCGATCACGTTCGCCGTGCCCGCCGAACTCGCCGAGGCCTACGACTTCGTCCCTGGCCAACACCTCACCCTCAAGGCGAGCATCGACGGCGCCGAGGTCCGCAACTCCTATTCGATCTGTCAGCCGCGTGGCGAAGGCGCGGTGACCTCGTTGCGGGTCGCAGCCGCCAAGGTGCCGGGCGGGCGGATGTCGCCGTGGCTGGTCGACACGGTCAAGCCTGGCGACGAGATCGAGGTCATGACCCCGATGGGCACCTTCACCTGCCCGGCGACTCCGGACCGGGCCCGTCACCACCTGGCGATCGCCGCGGGATCGGGGATCACGCCGGTCTTCTCGCTCGTGTCCAGCGCCTTGGAGCGGGAGCCACAGTCGCGGGTCACCCTGCTCTTCGGCAACCGGCGCACCTCCAGTGTGATGTTCCTCGAGGAGCTGGCCGACCTCAAGGACCGCTTCGGTGCTCGCCTGCACCTGGTCAACGTGCTCTCCCGGGAGGCTCCTGACGTCGAGTTGTTCGCCGGGCGTCTCGACCGTGAGCGGCTCGGCCGGATCTTCGACGCGCTCGTGCCGGTCGACCAGGTGGACGAGGTCTACCTCTGTGGGCCCTATGGCATGGTGCTCGATGCCCAGGCCGAGCTCGCCGAGCGTGGCATGGACAGCGCGCACGTGCACCACGAGATCTTCCACGTCGACGATGCGGGAGCCCCCAAGCACACCCCGGTGATCGTCGACGAGTCGGCACCGGCTGAGGCGGTCGTCACCGTCAACCTCGACGGGCGCACCACGGTCATCCCCATGCCCTCCAAGCTGGAGACCATCCTCGACGCGACGCTGCGGGCGCGTCCCGACGCTCCCTACTCCTGCACGGGCGGTGTCTGTGGCACCTGCCGCGCGCGGGTCGTCACCGGCGAGGTCAAGATGCTGCGCAACTACGCGCTCGAGCCCGACGAGGTCGCCGCAGGCATCGTCCTGGCCTGCCAGGCCTTGCCGGTGTCCGACACCGTGGAGTTGGACTACGACGCCTGATCGCGGCGTCGGTAGGTCACGAACGCGAGGCCCGGCCGGGCCTCGCGTTCGGTTTCTTGCCAGACCTGTGGGTCGATCTCCGGGAAGGTCACCGAGCCGGCCGGATCGTCGGCGAGGTCGACCTCGGTGACGACCAGTCGGGTCACGCGGGGCAGGGCCAGCCGATAGATCTCGCCTCCGCCGGCGACCCAGATCGTCGCGCCGTCGGTGGCGAGCGCCGCGGCGACCGCCAGCGCTTCGTCGAGGCCGGTGACGGCGTGCACGCCGGTGTGGTGCCAGTGCGGGTCGCGGGTGATGACGACGGTATGCCGTCCGGGCAGCGGCCGCCCGATCGAGTCGAAGGTGCGCCGCCCCATGACGAGCACCCCGCCCAGGGTGGTCCGTTTGAAGTGCGCGAGATCCTCGGGCAGGTGCCACGGCATACCGGAGCCGTCTCCGATGACCCGGTTGCGGGCCATCGCGACGATGATCGCGATCTCGGGGGGTGCCGAGGCGGAGGGGGAGTCGGCCGAGGGGGAGTCGGCCGGGGGGATGGTCATACCGCGATGGGGGCGGCGATCCCGGGATGGGGGTCGTA
>ERZ795062.1745-NODE-1745-length-15029-cov-4.618005_pt1 | contig 15029 bp, 12 predicted proteins | sample MGYA00375146_ERZ795062 | MGnify/ENA primary metagenome ERZ795062 (study PRJEB30191, sample SAMN05720281) | activated sludge metagenome | isolation source: Anaerobic digester | place: USA | collected 2015-07-16 ... | reverse complement strand
TGAACAAATGTTCGAAAACTTCTTGACGTACCCCCCTGCGAGTGTTCTGCTGGAAGTCGAACACAGGTTCGACTCACATCAGGAGGAAGTCATGAGTCGCATCCATCGCGGGGACCGCACCGTCCACGTCAAATGCACCGAAGGTCAGCCCGAACAGTTCATCTGGCGCGACCGGTTGTACCGGGTGCAAAAGGTGCTGCAGGAGTGGGACCGGACGCCGAGTTGGTGGCAGGACGTGCGCGGTCTGGCCGACGGTCCGGCGGGCGGTGACGAGCAGACCTGGCGGGTCGAGGCGTCGGCCGGCCGGTACGACTCGACGGGGGTGTACGACCTGAAGTTCGTCCCGAGCCGGGCGCAGTGGCAACTCGTCCGGACCTTCGACTAGGGGACCGTGATGACTGCTATGACCCCCGCCGGCCGGGACCTGTTGCGCACTGCGGTACTCGCCATCGACGACGCCTATCAGGCCCAGACCCCACAGGAGCAGTACGTGGCCGCTCACATCGCCGCGCTGCGAGCCGGGGCCGCACTGCTGGCCGTGCGCGCCAAGCCCAGCCGCTCCTCACGCATCCGCAGCGTCTGGCAGATGCTGCCGGGGATCGCACCGGAGCTCGCAGAGTGGTGCGCCTACTTCGACGCGATTGGCCGCCGCCGGGTGTTCGTGGAGATCGGCCGGGAACCGGTCAGTCAGCGCCAGGCCGATGACCTGGTCCGTGACGCGCAACTGTTCCTCGGGTGTATCGCCGACCAGCTCGAGGTCGGCCTGCCCATGCCGATCGCGGGGTAGGCGCACACAGTGTCCTTCAGTCATCTCCACGTCGCCTCCGCCTACTCCCTGCGGCACGGGGTCAGTTCGCCACAGGATCTGGTGGCCCGCGCAGTCGAACTCGACCTGCCCGCGCTGGCCCTGACCGACCGGGACGGGCTGTATGGAGCGGTCCGGTTCATGCAGGCCTGCCTGACCCAGGGTTTGTCCGGAATCCTCGGCGTCGACCTGGCACTTGCGGAACCAGAGGAGCCGCGCCGCACCCCCGCCCGCGGTGGGACCTGGAAGGACACCAGAGCGCCGCGGATCGTGCTGCTGGCTCGCGGCGGCCGGGGCTGGGCGGCGTTAAGCCGGCTGGTGTCCGGCGCTCACATCGCCGGTGACCGCGGCGACCCGCGGGTGAACTGGGATCTGCTGGAGGAGTTCGTGGTGCCCGGCGATCTGCAGGTGCTACTCGGTCCGGACTCGCCGGTGGGCCGGGCGATCAGCCGGCACCGGTTCGACCTCGCCGACCGGCTGCTGGACCGCTGGCGGTATGTGGCCGGGGACAACCTCTATCTGGAAGTGGTCAGCCATCGCACGCCGCCGCGCACGCCGGGGGAGCAGCGGCCGGCCCCGGACCTGTCCACTCCGACCGCTCGCCGGACCTGGACCTATGCGCTGGAACGTGGAATCCCAGCGGTGCTCACCAACGCAGTGCGCTACTGCCATCCCCGGCAGGCCGCGACCGCCGACCTGCTCGACGCGATCCGGCGGCTGGTGCCGCTGAACTCCCGGCACCTGGACCGCGAGAACTCCGCAGGCTACCTGGCCCCGGCGGCGCACATGCACGACATCGCCGACCAGATCGCCGGCGACCGCGCCGGAAAGCTGCTGGGCCAGACCGAGCAGCTCGCAACCGAGTGCGTACTGAATCCGGTGCACGACTTCGGGATCGGTGACATCCACGTACCGGAACTCGATGTGCTGCTGTCCGGGACGGCGCCCGCGGAGCCGACCGGGCCGATCATGGCTGGGTACTCCGCGCGCCGCCACCGGCACGCCGCGCGTAAGCAGGAGGCGGTCCGCGCCGACGCACTGCTGCGCACCCGCTGCGAGGCGAGCCTGCACACCCGGTTCCGTTCCGACGAAGTGGCGGCAGCGAAACAGCGGCTGGAATCCGAGCTCGACATCATCGCCGGCCTCGGGTTCGCCGGCTACTTCCTGACCGTGGCCGAGGTGGTGGACCTGATTCACCAGATGCAGGTGCGGGTCGCGGCGCGGGGTTCCGGCGCGGGCAGCGTCGTGAACTACCTGCTGGGCATCTCCGGCGTCGATCCTTTGCGCCACGACCTGCTGATGGAACGATTCCTGTCCCCGTTGCGCCGGGTGCTGCCCGACATCGACATCGACGTGGAGTCCGCCCGCCGCACCGACATCTACCGGAAGATCGTTGACAGGTTCGGCGCACATCGCAGCGCCTGCGTGAGCATGCGCGACACCTACAAGGTCCGCCACGCCATTCGCGACGTCGGCGCAGCGCTGGGGCTGCCGGCCGGGGAGATCGACGAGTTCGCCAAAGCCTTCCCGCACATCCGCGCCCGCGATGCTCGGGCCGCGGTGGCCGAACTTCCAGAGCTGCGGTCCTCGATGGTCGGCAAACTGGCCGAGCGCGGAATGCTCGACGGCTTCCTGCATTTCGTGGAGTCCCTGGATGGCCTGCCCCGGCACATTGCGATGCACCCGTGCGGGGTACTGCTGTCAGATTCCTCGCTACTGGACCGCACCCCGGTCGAGGCCAGTTGGATGGGCTTCCCGATGAGCCAGTTCGACAAGGACGATGTGGAGGCGGTCGGGTTCCTCAAACTCGACGTGCTCGGGATCCGAATGCAGTCGGCGATGGCGCACGCGGTCACTGAGGTACGCCGCGTAGAGGGCACCGAGATCGACCTCGAGAATCTGCCGTTCGACGACGCCGACACGTTCGACATGATCCAGAAGGCCAAGACCTTGGGGTGCTTCCAGATCGAGTCGCCGGGCCAGCGCGAGTTGATCGGAAAGTTCGGGCCCAAGGACTTCAACGACCTCATCATCGACATCTCGCTGTTCCGGCCCGGGCCGGTGAAGTCCGACATGATCACCCCGTTCCTGTCCGCCCGGCACGGCTGGCGCGAGCCGCTGCAGATCCATCCCGACCTCGAACCGGCGCTGCACGAGACCCACGGCGTGGTGGTGTTCCACGAGCAGGTGCTGCGGATCGTGTCGGTGATGACCGGCTGTTCGCTGGCCGAGGCCGACGAGGTGCGCAGGTCGCTGGGCACACCCGACGGGCAGATCCAGATCCGGGACTGGTTCATCCCCGCCGCACTGGCGCGTAAGTACCCACTGGGAATCGTGGAGAAGGTGTGGGAGGTGCTGCGCTCGTTCGGCAGTTTCGGGTTCTGCAAGGCTCACGCCGCGGCGTTCGCGCTGCCCACTTACCACTCCGCGTGGCTCAAGCGGCACTACCCGGCGGCGTTCCTGGCCGGAGTGCTCACCCACGACCCGGGCATGTACCCGAAGCGGCTGATCCTCGACGAGGCCCGCAACTCCGGCGTGCAGGTCCTGCCGCTGGACGTCAATGTGTCCACGGGGGAGTACCGGGTGGAACGGGTCGGTTCCGGTTGGGGGATCAGGTTGTCGCTGGCCGATGTCAAGGGAATCTCCGAGATGGAGATCGCGGGGATCGAGGCCGCGCAACCGTTCGTGGATCTCGCCGATTTCTGGGTCCGCACCACCGTGACCCGGCCGGTGGTGGAGCGGCTGATCCGCACGGGTGCGTTCGACGTCATGCACGGAATCACCAGCACCCGCCGGGCAGGACACGTGACTCGCCGGGATCTGCTGCTGCAGGTCGCCGATCTGCACCGCATGGGCGGGCGGCGGCGAGTGGCCCGGGCAAAGGCGCTCACCACGGGGGACCGGCTAGCCGACCGGGTGGCCGCTCAGTCTCAAGCGCCCAAGGCCGTGCTGCCACCGCAGGCCCAGTTGGTGCTGCCGCTCGGCGACCTCGACCAGCCCAGCGGCCTGCCAGAGATGAGCCTGGCCGACCGGGTGGAGGCGGAGGTGGAAGTGCTCGGCCTGGACGTCAGCCAGCACGCGATCCGGTTCTACGAGGACATGCTGGCCGACTTGCGCGTGGTCCGGGCCAAGGACCTGCTGAACCACCGCTCGCAGGAGCACGTGCTCGTCGCGGGGATAAAGGTCGCGACCCAGACCCCACCGATCCGCAGCGGCCGCCGGGTGATCTTCCTGACCCTGGACGACGCGACCGGCCCGGTCGACCTCACATTCTTCGAGGACGCCCAAGGACCCTACGCCCACACCGTCTTCCACTCCTGGCTGCTGCTGGGCCGCGGCGAGATCCGCCGGACCGGCCGGCGCGGCATCTCGCTGCGGGCCACCGGGTGCTGGTCGCTGTCGGAGGTCCACGAAGTGTGGCGCCGGGACGGGGCGGCGGGAGTCCACGCGATGCTCGAGACGGCGCATGATCCGTTGGTGTCCACGCCTCGGATGGAAGACCCGACCCAACCCACCGGTGATGCCCCGGCCGCGGTGCGCCGGGTACTGGTCCACGCCAGCGGGTTTCGGCAGTCGCCGTACGCCGACACCAAGCCGGCCGGAGAGTCGGTCAAGAAGCCGAAGTTGTGGCATTCCAGCCCGGGCAGTGCAGGCTAGTAGCAAATGAGCAGACGCAACTCAACGATGCTGAACTTCCCGGCGCCGGAGGACGACTCCACGTGCACCGTGCTGCACGTGGATATGGATGCCTTCTACGCATCCGTGGAACTGCTCAGCCGGCCCATGCTGCGCGGCAAACCGGTCATTGTGGGCGGATCTGGCTCCCGCGGCGTGGTGCTGTCCGCAACCTACGAAGCCCGGGCGTTCGGGGTGAGAGCCGCGATGTCGATGGGCCGGGCGCAGCGGTTGTGCCCGCAGGCGGTGATCATCAGCCCCGACCACCGCCGTTACGCCCGGGTTAGTTCCGGGGTCATGGAGATCTTCCGCTCGGTCACCTCGGCCGTCGAGCCGCTGTCGCTGGACGAGGCGTTCCTGGACATCTCCGGGTCTGTGCGCCGGCACGGCAGCCCGACCGCGATCGCCGAACTGTTGCGTGCGCAGGTGCACGACGAGCAGGGCATCACGTGTTCGGTGGGCGGGGCGCCGTCCAAATTCGTCGCGAAGGTCGCCAGCGCCCACGCCAAACCCGACGGCCTGCTGATGATCCCGGCCGAATCGGTGGTGGCATTCCTGCACCCCCTACCGGTCGGAGCACTGTGGGGGGTGGGGCCGAAGACCGAGGAGCAACTGAACAGCCTGGGCGTGCGGACAGTCGCCGACGTCGCGCACCTGCCGCGCGAGGTCCTGCGCCGGGCGCTTGGTTCAGCAGCGGGGGAGCACCTGGCCGATCTCGCCTGGGGCCGCGACACCCGTGAGGTGGTGAATGCCGTGCGCGAGCGCAGCGTCGGCAACGAGCACACGTTCGCCGGGGATGTCGACGACCCCGAGGTGATCGCCAAGCACCTGCTGGCGCTGTCGGACAACGTCGCGGCCAGGATGCGGGCGGCCGGATGGGTGGGACGGACGATCTCGATCAAGATCCGGTTCGCGGACTTCACCACGATCACCCGCTCTCGCACCATCGATGAACCGACGGACGTGGGCCGGGACATCTACGAGGTGGCCGCGAGTCTGTATCAGAAGCTGGGCTTGCAGCGTGCCCGGCTGCGGCTGGTCGGGGTCCGGATGGAGAAACTGCAGCCCGCAGAATCGGCCAGCCACCAGATCGCACTGGACGAACCGGCGGCCGGCTGGCGGGAGGCGGAGTCGGCGGTGGATGCCGCTGTGGCGCGTTTCGGGAAGGGTGTGGTGCGCCCGGCGAGCCTGCTCGACATCAGTCGTTCGGCTGAGGACGGGTAAGATCGGGTCAAGGACGGGTACCTTATGGTCCTCTCGGGTTTCCAAGAGGACCCTAGACCCGTATCGTTGCCGATAGCGGTACCAAGTGACGGAGGTGACTGTGCCCCTCTCAGAGCATGAGCAGCGTTTGCTCGAGCAGATGGAGCGGGCCCTCATGGCAGAGGACCCGAAGTTCGCCACGTCCTTGCGCCATGGATCCTCCGGAGCTGACCGCCGCCGTATCGTCGCCGGGGTCATCGGAGCCATCGCCGGAATGGCGGTACTGCTTGCCGGCGTCTCGGCCAGTTCGACCCCCCTGGGAGTCTTCGGCTTCATCGTCATGCTGGCGTCCGTGTTCCTCATCGTCGCCGGTGTCCGCCACGGTGCCCCTTCCGCCAAGCCCGCCGATGCGACCGCCACCGCGTCCGTGCCGAAGCAGGCCAGCAAGGGCGGCTTCATGGCTAAGTTCGAGCAGCGCTGGCAGGACCGCAACCGCCGCGACGGCCGCGAGAGCTGAACCTGCTCTTCTGCTCAGGATGTGAGCAATAGACCCCAGTTGCGAGCAATAGGCACGGGGTCTTTCGCTCACATCTGGGGTCTTTCGCTCTCATCCTTGCCGATCCCGATTCTTGCGGCCGTCGGCCACGGGCAGCCGTGCGTCCCTCGATCGCACTGAGGGGCCAGCGTGGGTCAACCGGGTGCGCTTGCCCATCTAGTGGTGAAAAGTGGAGGGAAATGGAGTACGGTGGTGCGAGCCGGTGTTGAAAGGAGGTGGGCGCGATGTTTCTGGGCACCCACACTCCGAAAGTCGACGACAAAGGCCGGATCATCCTGCCCGCCAAGTTCCGCACGGGCCTGGCCGACGGTGTCGTGCTGACCAAAGGCCAGGACCGCTCGCTGGTGCTGTGGCCGATGGCCGAGTTCGAAGCGGCTGCCGCCCGGGTACGCGAGGCCAGCCAGTCCAACGCGTCGGTGCGCGCTTACTCCCGGGTGCTGTTCTCCAGCGCCTTCGACCAGGTCCCCGACAAGCAGGGCCGGATCACCGTCCCTCCGGCGCTGCGCGAGTACGCGGGCCTGGAGCGCGAGTGCGTCGTCGTCGGCAACCACCACACGATCGAGATCTGGGACACCGACGCGTGGCAGGACTACCTCGCCACCCAGGATGCGGCTTTCGCCGAACTGGACGAGGAGGTGGTGCCCGGTCTGTTCTGACATCCGTCCATCTGTGCGTCGCGGCCCCCGGCCGACCCAGCACCTCACCTTGGATCACTTCCCCGGACCCAAGGTGGCCCCTTCCGCTGATCGCGGACGGGGACCCCGGCGCCACAGACCCGATCAGAGGAAGCTCATGAACGACCCGCGTCACATCCCCGTGGCGCTCGACCGCGTGCTGTCGCTGTTGCAGCCCGTACTGACCGAGGAGTCCGTCATGGTGGATGCCACCACAGGCCTCGGCGGCCACACCGCCGCAGTGCTACGACGGTTCCCGCATGCCCGGGTCATCGGTCTGGACCGCGACCCGCACGCAGTGGCCGCAGCCAGACAGAACCTGGCGGAGTTCGGCGACCGCTCCGACGTCCACCACGCCCGCTACGACCAGATGGGTGAGGTGCTCGACGAGCTCGGCATCGAGCGGGTCGACGCGGTGCTTTTCGACTTCGGCGTCTCGAGCATGCAGATCGACGAGACCGAGCGCGGCTTCTCCTACAGCCGCTCTGCGCCGCTGGACATGCGCATGGACCCGACGACCGGACCCACAGCGGCCGACATCTGCAATACCTACTCACAGTCCGACCTCGCCCGCATCCTCTGGGAGTACGGCGAGGAACGGTTCGCCCGCCGCATCGCCCGCGAGATCATCGCCCGCCGACCGTTGCACACCAGCGACGACCTGGTCGCAGCCGTCGATGCTGCCATTCCCGCTGCCAAACGGCGCAAGGGGCATCCGGCCAAGCGCACGTTCCAGGCCCTGCGGATCGAGGCCAACGAGGAACTCGCGAGCCTCAAGCATGCCCTCCCTATCTCTTTGCAACGCCTGCGCACCGGTGGTCGGTTCATCGCGCTGAGTTACCACTCCCTGGAGGACAAGATGGTCAAACGCACCTTGCGGGCCGGCGCGCACGACACCGCACCACCCGATCTACCGGTCGTCCCCGCCGACTCGCGGCCCTGGCTTCGCCTGATTACCCGGGGTTCGGAGGTAGCGTCGGACGAAGAGGTGGCGGAGAACCCCCGAGCCCGGTCGGTCCGGCTGCGGGCTGCGGAGAAGGTGCGGGAGGCATCATGACGGCTGTACCCCATGCGGGTTCCCGTCGCACGGTTTTGCGCCGTACTGCCCCCGCTGTTCACAGCACCCGCACCGGCGTGATGAGCAACGGCGCGTTCGCGCTGGCCGCGGTGGCGATCATGAGCATCGGGCTGCTCGCACTGCTCGTCCTGAATACGGCCCTGGCCAAGGGCAGTTTCCGGGCCCATGAGCTGCGAGTCGAGAAGGCCGACCTCGCCCAGCGCGAGCAATTGCTGCGTACCCAGATCGAGGACGCCTCCTCACCCGTCACCCTGTACAAGCGGGCGACCGATCAGGGCATGGTGGAGTCCGTGACGCCGGTGTTCATCCGGCTGTCCGACGGCAAGATTCTCGGGGTTCCCTACGCCGCCGGGACACCGCTGGACCCGGTCACGGGGCAGCCGGTGACCGGCATGGCGCCGACTGGTGTGACCGAGCCTGGCGCAGAACCGGCTGCCGGAACCACGGACGCCGCCGCGACCCCGCAGCCGACCGCTTCAACGCAGCCCGAAAGCCAGACGTCACCCGGCGTGGCAACCGGCGACTCGACCGATACTGAGCAACCCTTGGGGATAACCGACCACTAGGTCGCCTTCGCAGCAACGACAGGAACCGCCCGTGAGTACTTCGACCCGCCCGCCCTCCCGGACGAGTCGAATCTTCGTCACCCAGGACGGCCGGCCGCGCACGTTCGAGGTGGCCGACTCCAGCAAGCGTTTGCGCTTCCTGGCGATCGCGATGGCATTCGTGCTCAGCATCTTCGTGGCCCGCCTGATCGATCTGCAGTTGCTCAACCGCGCCCCGCGGGCTGAGGCGGCAGTCACCGAACGCACCGCGACGGTCACGCTGCCGGCCGAGCGGGGCACGATCTACGACGACAAGATGAACATCCTGGCCGAGTCGATCTCCGCCGTCGACGTCACCGCTGACCCCCGGCTGGTGACCGACAAGCAGGCCTATGCCGACTACCTCGCGCCGATCCTGAACATCCCCAAGGATCAGATCATCGCGTCGCTGACCAAACCCCCGGACGTCAAATTCACGGTCATTGCCAAGCAGGTGTCCCCGGAGACCTGGGACGCAATCGCCAGCCTGGACCTAGTCGGAGTCGTCGGAAAGCCCACGACGAAGCGCTACTACCCGAGTGGCGAGCTTGCTGCCAATGTCCTGGGCTACGTCCGCGAGGACGGCGAGCCGGGAGCGGGTCTGGAGTACGGCCTGGATTCCGAACTGCGGGGTCAGGACGGTCTGAAGGTCTACGAGAGCGGGATCGGTGGTCGGCAGATCCCCACCGGGTCCGAACGGGAGCGGGAAGCAGTGCCGGGGACCAGCGTGCAGCTCACCATCGACCGGGACCTGCAATGGGTGGCTCAACAGGCGATCGAGAAGCGGGTCAAGGAAGTCCAGGCCGACAGCGGCACGGTCGTGGTGATCGACCCGAAGACCGGCCAGATCAAGGCACTTGCCAGCGTGCCCACGATGAACCCGAACTTCCCCGGCCAGGCCGACGACGCCAACCGCAACAACCGGGCGCTAACCGAGGTGTTCGAACCGGGCTCGACCAGCAAGGTCATGACGATGGCCGCGGTGCTGGATCAGAAAGCCGCGACGCCGCGCACTGTGTTCACCGTGCCCTACTCGTTCAGCCGGGGTGGCAGCCTGTTCCGCAACCACGACCCGCATCCGACCTACCGGCTGACGTTGGCCGGCATCCTGGCGAAGTCGGCCAACACCGGCACGATCGAGGCCGCCGAGAAGATTGGCGGCGAGAAGCTGTACGAGTACATCAAGAAGTTCGGCGTGGGCGAGCCCACGGGGTTGAACTTCCCGGGCGAGAGCGACGGCTACGTTCCGCCGCCTTCGGACTGGTCGCCCACCTCGTTCCCCACGATCGCATTCGGGCAGGGCCTGTCGGTCAACGCCATCCAGGCTGCTTCGGTCACCGCCACGATCGCCAACGGCGGGGTCCGGATTCCCAACACCCTGGTCAAGTCCTACATCGGTGCCGATGGCCAGGTGCAGCAGGCCAAGCAGCCCGACGGGATCCGGGTGGTCAGTGAGGACGCGGCGAAGAAGACCATGCGGATGATGGAGCAGGTGGTCGGCGACCAGGGCACCGCCCAGATGGCCGCGATCGACGGCTACCGCGTGGCAGGCAAGACGGGCACGGCCTACCGCATCAACGACGACTGTGGCTGTTACGACAACTCGGTGACCGCCTCGTTCATCGGTGTGGCACCGGCGGACGATCCCGCGCTGGTCGTGGCGGTCATCGTGCAGAACCCGAAGCTGTCCCGCTACGGCGGCATGACCGGCGGTCCGGTGTTCCGCGAGGTGATGGTGCACGGGCTGCAGAGCATGAACATCGCTCCGAGCGGGAAGAAGTCCCCGCAATTGCCCATCTACGAGACCGATCTGAAGAAGTGAGCGGCGCCGGCGTGCCCGACTTCCGTCAGCCCGCGCCCGGTGTCACTCTCGCCGAGGTCTGCGGCCTGCTGACCCTGCCGGCAGTACCAGGCAGCGTGACCGGGGTGACGCTGGACTCGCGGGCCGTGCAGCCCGGCGACCTGTACGCGGCGCTCCCCGGTGCCAACACCCACGGCGCCCGCTTCGCGGCAGGTGCGGTCGAGCTCGGCGCGTCGGCGATCCTCACCGATCCGGAAGGCGCGGGCATGGCCGGTGACCTCGGCGTGCCGCTGTTGATCGTCGCCGACCCGAGGTCGGTGCTGGGGGCGGTCAGCGTGCTGGTGTACGGCAACCCGGCCCAGCGGCTGCGCACCTTCGGCGTCACTGGCACCAACGGCAAGACCACCGTCACGTACATGCTGGCCGCCGCGCTGGAGGAACTCGGCGTGCCGACCGGCACCATCGGTACGACCGGCACGTTCGTGGCCGGCCGTCGCATCCCGACTGCCCGCACAACTCCGGAAGCCCCGGACGTACAAGCGCTGATGGCGCTGATGGCCGACGAGGGTGCCCAGGCTCTGGCCATGGAGGTGTCGAGTCACGCCCTGACGCTCGGCCGGGTCGACGGCATCCGCTTCGACGTCGCCGCGTTCACCAACCTCAGCCCGGATCACCTGGACTTCCACGGCTCTATGGGCGAGTACTTCGCGGCCAAGGCCTCGCTGTTCACCCCCGAGCGAGCCAGCTGCGGCGTGATCAACCTCGACGACGAGTGGGGCCGGCAGCTCGCGGACGACACTGACATCCCGCACAGCACCTACGCGCTGTCTGGGCCTGCCGACTGGCAAGTGGGCGACATCGAGGCAGCCGCTCGCGGGTCGTCCTTCACCGTGCTGCACGGGGACCGGAAACTGCCGGCCTTCATCGCCGCGCCGGGTACGTTCAACATCGCGAACGCGCTCGCGGCGGTTGCCATGCTGGTCGCCGACGGCCACCACCCCGAGCACGCCGTCGCCGCGCTGCGGGCGTTCCGCGGCGTCCCGGGTCGCATGGAAGTCGTTCCCGGAGCACCTGACGACCCGGCCGTGATCGTTGACTATGCGCACACGCCCGACGCGGTGGAAAGGGCCTTGCGGGCGGTCCGGCCACTGACACAGGGCAGAATCTGGTGTGTGCTCGGATGTGGTGGGGATCGGGATCCTTCGAAGCGGCCGGCCATGGGACGCATCGCCGCGACCCTGTCTGACCAGCTGATCGTCACCGACGACAACCCGCGATCAGAGGTACCTGCCGAGATTCGCGCGGTGGTACTGGCCGGCGCTCGGGAAATCACGGGCGAGGTCATCGAGATCGCCGACCGTGGTGAGGCGATCGCGCGGGCGATATCCGCGGCCGGACCCGGTGACACAGTGATGATCCTGGGCAAGGGCCATGAGACCGGTCAGGAAATCGCCGGGGTTGTGTACCCGTTCGACGACCGTCTAGTGGCTGCGGCGCAGTTGGAGGCACGGTCATGATCCCGATGTCCTTGGAGGACGTGGCCGTCGCCGTTGCCGGCACGCTGGTCGCGGCGGACCCGCTCGCCGAGATCACCGACGTCGCGGTGGATTCCCGGGCAGCCGGCCCGGGCAGCCTTTTCGTGGCCGTGGTGGGAGAGACGCACGACGGTCATGAGTACGCCGAGGCAGCACTGGCGCAGGGCGCGGTCGCCACGCTGGCCAGCAGCCCCGTGGCCGGCCCGCACATTCTCGTCGAGGACACGGTGCAGGCGGCCGGTCGACTGGCTCGCGGTGTGATCGCGGGTTGTCCCGACCTCACTGTCGTCGCGCTGACCGGCTCGTCCGGCAAGACCAGTACGAAGGACATCCTTCGGGTGATGCTCAGCGCGTTCGGCCCGACAGTCGCCCCGCAAGGTTCGTTCAACAACGAACTCGGCCTGCCGCGAACCGTCTTCGAGGTGACCTCACAGACTCGCTACCTTGTCGCGGAGATGGGTGCCCGCGGAAAGGGACACATCGCCTACCTCTGCGGCATTGCGCCGCCCGACGTCTCGTTGCTGCTCAACGTGGGCCACGCCCATCTCTCGGAATTCGGGACCCAGCAGGGCGTCGCCGAGGCCAAGGCGGAGATCTTCAGCGCGCTTCCGCCGCAGGGCGTAGGGGTGCTGAATGCCGACGACCCGTTCGTGATGTCCCAGGCGAGCAAGGTTCCCGGCCGGGTGGTCACGTTCGGTCAGGCCCGAGAGGCTGATGTCAGGATCACCGCTCTGGACCTTGACGCCGGCCGGCCGGTGCTGACCGTCCAGCACGGATCCGACGAGGTGGTGCTGCGCCCCGAACTGCACGGCGAGCACCAGGCGTTCAACGTCGCCGCCGCCCTGGCCACCGCCGTCGCCCTCGACCTCGACTTCGGGCAGGCGGCGGCTGCCCTGCAAGGAGTCCGGCTCGACAGCCGTTGGCGGATGGAAGTCACGCAGACGCCCGCCGGAGTGACGGTCATCAATGACGCGTACAACGCCAACCCGGAGTCGATGACCGCCGGTCTGCGGGCGTTGGCGTCGATGGGGCAGGGACAGCGGACCTGGGCAGTTCTGGGGGAGATGCGGGAACTAGGTGACGCCTCCCTGACCGAGCACGACGCGATCGGGCGGTTGTGCGTACGGCTCAACATCGGGCGCCTGGTTGCCGTCGGCGAAGGCGCCCGGCCGATCCACATGGGCGCGGCCCACGAGGGTTCCTGGGGTGAGGAATCGGTCTTCGTGCAGGACGTGGATGCGGCCATCACGCTGCTGACCGAGCAGGTCCGGCCTGGCGACGTGGTGCTGGTGAAGGCCTCACGGGCCGTGGGTCTGGAACGCGTGGCAGCGGCCCTAGAGGAGATGCCGGGATGAAACTGGTCGTCATCGCGGGCCTGATCGCGCTCATCGTCACGCTGCTCGGCACCCCTCTGCTGATCAAGTTCCTCATCCGGCACGGCTATTCGCAGGCCATCCGCGTCTCCACCGAAGGCGTGCCTTACCCGGAGCACGAAGGCAAGACGGGCACCCCGTCGATGGGTGGGCTGGCCATCCTGATCGCGCTTGTGCTCGGGTACTCCCTCTCGCACTTGTATGCGTGGCAGGCGCCGTCGGCGTCGGGACTGCTTGCCATGTACCTGATCGTCGGGCTGGGCCTGGTCGGCATGGCCGACGACTACCTCAAGATCTTCAAACAGCGTTCCACCGGCGTGCGGGCCAGGACGAAACTGATAGGCCAGGGCTTCATCGCCGTGACGTTCGCCTATGGCACCACGCTGTTCCCCGACGAGTTCGGCCGTACGCCGGCGTCCAACGCCGTGTCGCTGGTACGCGACACCCCCATCGTGCTGCCCTTGGTCGTGCTGATGATCTGGATCTGGTTCCTCATCACCGCTGCCACCAATGCGGTGAATCTCACCGACGGTCTGGACGGACTGGCCGCCGGCGCCAGCGCGATCACGTTCATTGCCTACACGCTGCTCGGGGTCTGGCAGTACGGGCAGAATTGCTCGTTCGGCCGGTTCGTCCGGTGTTACGACGTGCGCGACCCGCTGGACCTGGCCGTCATCGCGGCGGCGCTGGCCGGTGCCTGTGTGGGTTTCCTCTGGTGGAACTGCTCGCCGGCCCAGATCTTCATGGGTGACACCGGCTCGCTCGCCCTCGGCGGCGGCATCGCGGCCCTGGCCATCCTGAGCCGCACGGAACTGCTGCTGCCGCTGATGGGTGGGCTGTTCCTGATCATCACGTTGAGCGTCATCGGCCAGGTCGGCAGCTTCAAACTGACCGGCAAACGCATGTTCCGGATGGCACCTCTGCATCATCACTTCGAGATGAAGGGCTGGGGTGAAGTGACCATCGTCATCCGGTTCTGGATCGTGCAGGCGTTGTTCGTCGCTGCTGCCCTCTCGCTGTTCTACGCCGAGTGGGTGCGACTGTGACCGCGCTGCCCGAATCCGGCCGGCTCGACTGGAGCGGCGTCCGCGTGGCCGTGGCGGGCCTGGGCATCGCCGGTTTCGCGTGTGCCGATGCCCTGCTGCAGCGCAATGCCACAGTCACCGTCGTGGACGGCCAAGACGGCCCGGAGCAGCGCAACAAGGCCCAGATCCTGGGCGTGCTGGGCGCGACCGTGCGGCTCGGCGACGGTGACACGCTGCCCGAGGCGGACCTGCTGGTCGTGTCCCCGGGGCTGCGACCCTCGGCGGCGATCACGACGGCAGCGCTGGCGGCAGGGATGCCGGTCTGGGGTGAGCTGGAACTGGCCTGGCGGCTGCGCGACCCGCACGGCGCCCCGTGGCTGTTCGTCACCGGAACCAACGGCAAGACCACGACGACGCTGATGCTCGCCTCGATGCTGCACGCAGCCGGGCTGCGCACCGACGCCGTCGGCAACATCGGCGTGAGTCTGGTGTCGGCGGTCATGGATCCCGATCCGTTCGACGTGTTGGCCGTGGAGGTGGGCGCCCCGCAACTGCCCTTCGTACACACCGTCTCGCCCCATGCGGCCGCCTGCCTGAACGTCGCCGAGGACCACGTGGATTTCTTCGGGTCCTTCCAGCATTACCGCGACGCCAAGGCGCGCGTCTACGAGCGGACCCAGGTCGCCTGCGTCTACAACAGCCAGGACCCGCAGACGATCC
>ERZ795062.1744-NODE-1744-length-15033-cov-46.168514_pt1 | contig 15033 bp, 14 predicted proteins | sample MGYA00375146_ERZ795062 | MGnify/ENA primary metagenome ERZ795062 (study PRJEB30191, sample SAMN05720281) | activated sludge metagenome | isolation source: Anaerobic digester | place: USA | collected 2015-07-16 ... | reverse complement strand
CCTATATAGCACAAACCTTCAAACCTCGGTGTTAAGTGTGGGTAAAGACCAGCCCTCGACGGGAGAGGGTTAGGGTGAGGGTGTCTTTTTTCATCACTCGCTCCTGAATGCCTATTATTACCCCCTTGTCTGTCATTCTTGAATGTCTCCACCATCCCCTTTTCCGTCACCCCGGCAATCTTTAAGCCGCTTTTAGCCTGCCCCTGAACGTTTCTATCAGGGGTCTAAAGGTCTTTATAAAAGCATAGATTCCCGATTGAAGATTTCGGGAATGACAGAGGAAGAGCGTCACCCTGAATGCCTCTATCAGGAATCCAAACATTGGGAGGGGACATTCATACAGTTCCAGAAAGAAAAAGTAAAAACATGGATTCCCGATTAAGGATTTCGGGAATGACGACCGGGGAGGTGGATTCCCGATTGAAGATCTCGGGAATGACGAGAGAGACCCTTGACGGGAGAACCCTACATTTCCTTTCTCTCCCTTGACTCTTTTCTTTCCCCTCTCCCTTAATTCTCTTTTCTTTTCCCTCTCCCTTGACGGGAGAGGGTTAGGGTGAGGGTGATTTCCCACAAAAAACCTCCCTCCAGAGAGAAGAAAAAAAGAAATCCGCAAGAGAAGGAATGGTGACCCTCATAATGATAGCTTAAGGTGAGGCATACGATAATATTTTGAAGCTATCACGCAAGTAAGAATCACTAAAAAGTAGTTCACCCATTTTTATTACGAAGTGGATTGTAGAAAGATTGACTTTATAATATTATTTATTATCTGAGGAGGTAGGGGAAATGAGCCATTATATACGAAAAAGAAGAGAAGAAGGCTTCACTTTAATTGAACTTGTCGTAGTGATGGCCATTATGGCTATTTTGATGGTCATAGCCATTCCTAGCTACATGACCGCACGGCAATCCGCAACTATAAGTGCCAGCAAATCTAACTTGCGCAATTTAGCAATGGCTCTCAGACTTTATATGGCAGAAAATAACTTGAACGTATATCCGGTGGCATATACCATAAACACCTTGTTGCCACCATATGTTTCTGGTGGCGCTCCCAAAAACCCGGCGGGTAAGAATTACGTGTATAGCCAGGTAGATGGTGGTGCCAGTTTTCTTATCGGAGACCCCGACAATTATGGCGGTGATTATTATGCGGTTGGTCCGGCGGGAACCATCCAGATTTTAACCGACCCGGTTAATGGCATAGATATTACCTGGTAAGGAGAAGAATACTTAGATTCCCGACTAAATTTCATGTATGACGAAAAGAAAAGCCCTTGACTCTTTTCTTTCCCTCTCCCTTAATTCTCTTTTCTTTTCCTCTCCCTTAATTTTTTTTTATTCTTCCCCTCTCCCTCGACGGGAGAGGGTTAGGGTGAGGGTGTCTTTTTTCATCACTCGCTCCTGAATGCCTATTATTACCCCCTTGTCTGTCATTCTTGAATGTCTCCACCATCCCCTTTTCCGTCACCCCGGCAATCTTTAAGCCGCTTTTAGCCTGCCCCTGAACGTTTCTATCAGGGGTCTAAAGCATCTAAAGACAAAAACCTCTGGATTCCCGATAAAAAATTTCGGGAATGACGAGAGAGAAGCCTTTGACTCTTTTGTTTTTCCCCTCTCCCTCGACGGGAGAGGGTTAGGGTGAGGGTGAGGTTTCCTCAAGAAATCCTCTCCCTTCAGGTATGAAAAAAATTTTCAAAACCGGATTCTGGAGGGGTTGACTTTGTGATAATGTTTGATAATATTTATCCAAGTTCCTGAAAATCGAACAATTTTGACTCAAGGAGGTAGGGAAATGAGCTACTTGGTACGAAAAAAGAACAAGAGGGAAGAGGGTTTCACTTTAATTGAGCTCGTCATTGTGATAGCTATCATCGGGATTTTGATGGCTATAGCCATCCCCAACTACATGAGTGCCCGGCGAACTGCAGCCATCAACGCCACCAAATCCAACTTGCGCAACTTAGCCACCGCTTTGGAGCTCTATATGGCAGAAAATAACCTGAGTATATATCCGGCTAATACTGAAATAAACAATGTGTTGCCAACATATCTCCCCGGTGGTGCTCCCAAAAACCCGGCGGGGAATAATTACGAGTATAGCCAGGTAGGTAATGGTGCCAGTTTTCTCATCGGAGATCCCGATCTGTATGATGGTGTTTACTATCAAGTTGGCCCGGGGGGAAGTATTCAAGAGGCAACTAGTGCGGTTTCCGGTGCAGAGATTGATTTCTAATATTTTAGGGGTTGATTTATCAAAACCCCTGCAGGGGTTTTGATAAACTCTTAAGGGGAGAGAACTGACTATGAGGGGGCAAAGCCCCCTCGCTAACCCTCTCTCTGCCACCCCTGAACGTTTTTATCGGTGGTCTACGGTGCTTGAAAGCATAGATTCCCGACTGAAGATCTCGGGAATGACGGGAGGAAGAGCGTCATCCCTGAATGGCTCCATCAGGAATCCAAACATTGGGAGGGGACATTCATACAGTTCCAGAAAGAAAAAGTAAAAACATGGATTCCCGATAAAAGATTTCGGGAATGACAAAAAAAGGGTCGTCATCCCTGAATGGCTCTATCAGGAATCTAAATTATTTAAGGACAAGAACATGGGTTCCCCACTAAATTTCGGGACAGACGGGACAGGCGATGAGAGGGTAAACTCCCTTATAACCGCCGGGAAAGATTAAAAGAAAACGAAAAATATAAAAAGCGAAGACTGACTGAGGGAGAGAAAGCCTCCCTCAGTGGGGGAACTTCTGTTACCCCCTGAGAAAATAAAACAACCTGCGATACAAAGAAATAAAGGAGGGGTGCTCTTTACAATCTAACCATGAGGGGAAATATTTCCCCTCATAACCCACAAAAACATAAAAAAGAACATAAAAGAACAAAAGACCGCTGAGGGAAGAAAAGCAGTGTTGTCTGCGACGTGAGCAAAAAAGACCGAAAAACGTAAAAAAGCAAAAACTACCAGGAAAAAAAGATCGTCTAAGGGGAAAACCACCCTCCCTAATATTTTTCCTTCCAGTTAGAGGGACTTCTTCTTTTCTTTCTCCCTCCCCTCGCAGGAGGGAGTGCCCGGGTTCCCTGCCAAATCATTGATTTGGTAGGGTGGATAAGGGAGGGGGATTGAGAGAAGAAAATTTTGAGTGAATTCACCCTCACCCTAACCCTCTCCCGTCAAGGGAGAGGGAAAATAAAAAAGGGCCAAGGGAGAGGGGGGGAAATATTGAGTTTTCTCTCCCTCTTTTGGAGGAAGTTCTTCTTATTTCCTTCTCCCTCCCCTGGAGGGAGGGAGTTAGAGGGAGGGGGAGTTTTTGAGGGGAAAAGATAACCGGGGGGAGGAAGGGTTACGTTATAATATGGGGAAAAGGAGAAGGGAAACAGCTCTTGCTCGTGGACTTCGCAAGCGACAAACAGATGCTGAAAGAGTTCTCTGGAATAAACTGAGGAACAAGCAAATAGAAGGAGTAAAGTTTCGCAGACAGCAGCCCATAGGTTCATATATTGTTGATTTTGTAAGTTTAGAGATAAAATTGATAATTGAAATTGATGGCGGTCAGCATAACGGGAGAAGAGTTAGAGAAAAAGATGAGGAAAGAGAAAAATGGTTGAAGGGAAAAGGCTATCAGATATTGAGATTCTGGAATAACGATGTTTTGACAAATATAGAAGGTGTTCTGGAAAAGATAAAAGAAAATCTGGAGGAGGAAAAGACACCCTCACCCTAACCCTCTCCCGTCAAGGGAGAGGGAAAATAAAAAAGGGCCAAGGGAGAGGGGGGGAAATATTGAGTTTTCTCTCCCTCTTTTGGAGGAAGTTCTTCTTATTTCCTTCTCCCTCCCCTGGAGGGAGGGAGTGCCCGGGTTCCCTGCCAAATCATTGATTTGGTAGGGTGGGTAAGGGAGGGGGAGTTTTTGAGGGAAAGAAGTTTTTGAGGAAAAAGACACCCTCACCCTAACCCTCTCCCGTCGAGGGAGAGGGAAGGAATAAAGAGGTCTTATAGTATTATTTTGTCATTCCCGAAATTTAGCGGGGAATCCAGGGGTTTTTATCTCTGGTCTTTACGTTTCTACTTTTGGAGTAGTATGGTGATTTATCTCGTGGTATTATTTTTGAGTGGAGGCATAAAACATGGAAAGCCAAAATCGGCTGGAAGAACTCGTTCGAAATTTGCCGGAGGACCTTAGAGCAGAAGTCTATGATTTTGTATGTTTTCTTCTCCAGAGAGAGCTCCGGGAAGAGAATAGAGAGTGGAATCAGTTTTCCTTGTGTCAGGCATTACGAGGGCTTGAAGAGGAAGAACTTTACACCGAAGCCGACCTCAAGGTACGCTGGTAATGAAACCTGGGAAAGTAGCGTTACTTCGCTTTCCTCATGCAAATCTGGTAACGGGCAAGCTTCGGCCGGTTCTACTTATTGCTCGAGTGCCTGGTCCTTATTATGACTGGCTTGTGGCAATGATATCAACTAATCTGGAGCAAGCCCTTCCGGGGTTTGATGAAGTAATAACCAGACAGGACTATGACTTTATAGCCTCTGGCCTCAAGGAAGAGAGCGCGATCAGGATTGGACGTCTGGCAGTAGCAGAGGCTGGTCTCCTTCTGGGTGAAATTGGAGAAATATCCAGCGAGAGGCTGAATCGCATTCAGAAGCGCATTGCTGACTGGATAATGGGGGTACAGGAATTCAGGAGTGAGGTAAATAGGTAAACTGGAGGAAAGTGACTCTACGTGTCTCTTCCTCTGGAAGGAGAGGTTTCTTCTTCCTCGGGGGAAGGGAATTTCCTCTCTTTCTTTCTCCCTCGCGGGAGGGAGTGCCCGGGTTCCCTGCCAAATTAATGATTTGGTAGGGTGGATAAGGGAGGGGGAAAGAAGGGAAGAAGTTAAGGAGAGGGATTCCCCCTCCGTCATTCCCGAAATTTAGCGGGGAATCCAGGGGTTTTGCCCTTAGATACTTTAGACCCCGGCTTGAAGATTACCGGGGTGACAGACAAGAGGGTAATAGAGTCATTCAGGAATGACGACCCTTTTTTTGTCATTCCCGAAATCTTTAATCGGGAATCCAGGGGTTTTACCCTTAGATACTTTAGATTCCTGATAGAACCATTCAGGAATGACAGACAAGGGGGTAATAGAACCATTCAAGAGTGACGGGAAAGATAAAAGACACCCTCACCCTAACCTAAACTCTCGCTCATTTATTTTTTTCTCCCTCCCTGGAGGGAGGGAGTTAGAGGGAGGGGGAGTTTTTGAGGGAAAGAAAATTTTGAGTGAATTCACCCTCACCCTAACCCTCTCCCGTCAAGGGAGAGGGAAAAAACAAGAATTAAGGGAGAGGGAAGGAATAGAGAGAAATTAAGGGAGAGGGGAGAATATGGAGAGATCGAGGGAGAGGGGAAAGAAAAAGATGAGTCAATTGAGGAGGGGAAAAGGAAATTGAGGAGAAGGGAAAAAGGAAATCAAAGAAGTGAGCAACAGGAGGGTAAATATTTATGACGGGGAGCTGGCTTCTGGCTATTGCTTTTCTGGCTATTCTCTTTCTTATCTCCTGGGTAGATATACGGGAGAGGAGAATCCCCGACGGGCTGGTTTTTTTAATTATAGTCCTCGGCATTATATCTTTGTTTTATGACTCCGGCCAGTCCATTTTTTCGGCTCTGCTGGGAGGGGTTATTTATTTCTCCATCCTTTTCCTTATTCATCTTGCCTCCCCGGAAGGAATGGGCTGGGGAGACGTAAAGCTCGCCGGAGCTCTGGGGTTTTTCTTAGGGTGGCAGGAGGCACTTCTTGCTTTTTTGCTCTCTTTTACAGGAGCAGCAATAATAGGTATAATTTTAATAGCTCTCAAGATAAAAGGGAGACGTGATCCTATCCCTTTTGCTCCTTTTATGGCTGGGGGAGCGATAATTTCTTTTTTCTGGGGAGGGGGAATAATAGATTGGTATCTGCATTTATTTTATTGAGGGGTCGTCAAAATGAGAATTAAAATGGGGAAATCTTCTTCCGGGTTTACGATTATTGAGATTATATTCCTGGTGGCTGTTGCCGGGCTGGTGCTTGGTGCTATCGGTTCTCTTTTATATTACACAATCAGAGCAGAAGAAAACAATGAAAACGTGCTCATGGCTGCCAGCTTAGCCCAAGATGTGATGGAGCGATTGAGAAGTGTACCTTATTCTGCATTAAAAGAAAAAGAAGAAGAAGAAAAGATACTACTACCAAAGGAGATAGGGATAGGAGAAGATAAAGGACTTTCTTTGGTTGATTTTTATAAGCATTATGAGCGTTATGTTTCTTCTCTTTCACCTCCCCCTCCCTCTTCCTCTCTTGATAATCTTCCTCAGGTTAGAGATTTGTCTAAAATAAAAAAACTATCAGAGGATGAGAAGGGGATGGAAGTACTGGTGGAGATTAAGTGGGAGGAGACCAAGTGGAAAGGGGAAGATGTTAGTAACGAGCGAAGTTATAAAGTAGCTACTTATTTTTTAGAAGGAGGGCTGAATGATTACCTTTCTCCAACGCCAGCACCAACCTCATCTCCAACACCGTAATAGTGCTTCTTATAGAGAGCGGGGGATGACTTTAATTGAAGTGGTAGTAGCGATAGCCATTATGGGGGTTATTGCCGGGGCGGTGTATGGGTTTCTGATTTTTGCTAATCGAGAGACTCGCGCTGCAGGTACTAAAGAAGAAGTGGTAGAAAAGGTCAATCTCTTTTTCCTGCGCGTGAGTCAGGATATCAGGAATGCTAGTGAGATTTCCACTCCACCTTCTCCTTCTCCTTCTCCTTCTCCTAAGCTTGAGCTTAACATACCGGATAAGGACAATGAGGATGATATAATTATAATTACCTATGAATGGGATAGCCCTTCGCATTGTATAAGAAGAAAGGTAGAAGAAGAGGTAGAAGAAAACTTAATGTTGCTGGCTGAAACAATAGTGCTGGAGAGTGAAAACATCACCAATGTTGAATTTAATAAGGTTGATGATAATAAGATAAATATAGTGGTAGAAGCAGAAATAGTAGTGGCAGGGCGAGAGCAGGAGCAGGAGCAGGGGCAGGGTAAGCCCTTTTTTTCTACCATGGTTACCTGTCGTAACTGTCTGGAAGTTGAATGAGGAGGGAAAGACAGTGAGAAAGTCCACTGAAAAAGGTTCGGTTTTAATAAGCGTTTTGATTCTGGTGATAGTGGTGGTGCTGATTATGGGTGCAGTAGCCGGCTTTATAAACCGTGGCATTCAGAGAACCAGAGCTACCTCTGCGAGACTCCAGGCTTTATACTTAGCTGAGGCAGGAGTGGATAAAGCCATCGAGCAGTTAAAAGAGGATTGGAATATTACTGTTCCTACCCCCTGGCCCAGTTCTCCACCCACCCCTACGCCCAGTTATTCACCTTTTCCTACATCTCCTTTGAGCGATGATAAAGTCGGGGAATACGGCTTTATAATTCCTCCAGATGAAGGTTCTGGTGAGCGGAAAATCGAAGGTTATGGTAAAGTTGAAGTTGCAGGGAGAGAGATAGAAGAAAAAGTTGAAGTCGTTGTGAAACTGGATAAGTTGACTTTCAATTATGCTTTATTTGCTGGTAATAGTATTAATCTAGGAAGTTCTCCCAAGATTAAGGGTGATGTGGCGACAAATGCTGGTGGACCGGGGAGTGTTAACTTATCCTGGGGGGCGCAGATTGAGGGGGATTTGTATGTTGGTCCAGGAACAGGCCCTCTTGGTCCAGGGGTGGACTCGGATTACGTAGTTACGATTCCAGAGTATTCTACAGAAAATCATATTAAAGATGGAGATGTCAAGAGGCTTAAAAAGGAGATAGTATATCCTCCACCAGAGTTTCCGGATTATCCGACCGGTTTACCCAACCGGGGTGAGTTCGCTCTTGATAATGGCGTTACTGCTACGATCAGTGCAGATGGTTATTATAAAAAAATTGATATTACTGGTGGCAGCAAATTATACATCGACACAGGAAGTGACCCGAATGATGAGCGGATAATTTTGGTTGATGAATCTTTTAGCCTATCGAATAATGGGGAAGTTATTCTTAATGGTTCTGGTAAATTAAAACTTTATGTTAAAAAAACTTTTCAGGCGGGAGGTGGCGCTACCTTCAACTATGTAGGAGGGAAGGGCGACCCCAGCCGGGTCACGATTTATTATGGAGGGACAGGGGATTTTAATTTATTGAATAAAGCTAAAATTAATGGGACAGTGGTGGTAAACAATGCAAATGTCAACATAGATGGTAGTGCTGTTCTCAAGGGAAATCTTATTGCTGTAGGAGATGAGGATGATGAGGATACAATCAAGGAAATAACCATGAAGGGCGATCCTGAGAGTGCCGAGGTGTGTGGAGTGGTTTATGCTCCGAATTACAAGGTAACTCTTTCTAATAGTGGGAATGTGGAGGGAGCAGTTGTATGTAAGGAATTTTCATCTTCTGAAGTCTCTGGAATAGATGAAATTGTACTTAAGTATGATACATCAGTGATAGAAGCTACACCTTTTCCAGCTGATGTGCTTCCTTCTGGAGGTAGCGGAGGTATTTCTATCACCAGGTGGGAGTCAAAAATGCCTCAGTGAGGAGGGTTATTCAAAAGGTTTTTACTTAGGGGGGCTTTGCCCCTGAGCGGCTTTTGTGTTTTTATGTTTGTCGTTTTCTTTTAGTCTTTTCAGGGGGTAACAGGGGATTAGTTTCTCCTTATAGTTCTCTCGTCATTCCCGAGATTAGTAATCGGGAATCCAGGGGGTTTACCCTTAGATGCTTTAGACCCCTGATAGAACCATTCAGGGGCAGGCTAAAAACGGCTTGAAGATTGCCGGGGTGACGGAAAAGGGGATGATAGAACCATTCAAGAGTGACGGGAAAGATAAAAGACACCCTCACCCTAACCCTCTCCCGTCAAGGGAGAGGGAAAATAAAAGAGAATCAAGAGAGAGGGGAAAAGAAAATGTAGAGCTTTCTTCGGAAGGGTGAGGAAAAGAAGATGTAAAATCTCCCATCAAGGGGAGGGAAAAGTAGATGAGTCGAAGGGAGAGGGAAGGAATATGGAGAGGTCTCCCGTCAAGGGAGAGGGAAGGAAAAAATCCAAGGGAGAAAAAGCCTCTCTCAGTGAGTTTTTTATCTTTTTACGTTTTTTATCTTTTTTTGCTTTTACGCTGTAGGCTGCCTGTCTTTTCGGGGGATTATAAGGGAGCAACGCCCCCTTATAGTTCGGATTTAAAAAAGTTAGTGTATTTGAGTCAGGAGTAGTTTGTGGTAAAATAACGCTTAAGCGTTTTTTTGAGGAGACTGTTATGCTGGGTGTTGACTTAGGTGCTTATTCCGTTAAGTTTTGTCTGACCAGGAAAAAAGGAGAGAATTTTGAGCCGGTCTTTTTAGGAGAGAAACTCCTTGCTTCTCAATCTTTAGTAGGAGGAGAGATCAGAGATAGGGATATCCTGGCGGACAGTTTGCGGCAATTCTGGCAGAAAAATCGTCTTCCCCGGGAAGTGGTAGTTTCTTTCTATCACCCCCGGATGGTGGTGCAGAATATATCTCTTCCTGATATGCCCGATGAGGAGGTAGAAAGTGCTCTGCGGTGGGAGGCAAGCTCCATAATCACCGGAGAGGATAACTTTCAAATTGGCTGGCAAACTCTGGAAAAAAAAGAGGGGCAACAAAAAATTCTCTTTGCTGCTTCTCCTTCTTTGATAGTGGAAGATTATCTCGATGTTTTTCGCCGTGCTCGTTTTGAGGTAGAAGCGTTTGAGCCTCAAACATTGAGCCTGTTACGGGGTTTTTTGAGCCTCTATCCCGATTTAGTGAATTCCTCCTTCTCGATAGTAGACCTTGGTTTTACCAAAGGGGCTATTCTGTACTTTTCCACTGGAAAGCTGGCTTTCTCCCGGTATTTTAACTGGGGTCTGGGTAAAGCGTGGGATTATTTAGGAGAAAATTTTGAACTTTTGCCGACAGAAATAATGGAGCTTTTTGACCGGAGTACCAGAGAGGAAGATATTCCTTACCAGATGCAAGAAGCACTTTCTGATGTGAGTAAAGACCTGATAACTGAACTCAGGAGGTCTCTCTCCTTTTTACAATCTGAGTTTGGCTCAGACTCCAATCAAAAGCTTTTTTTGAGTGGAGGAGGAGCACGGATTCATTTTCTCCGACAAATTTTAAATGAAAGTTTGCCGGTAAGTGCAGGAAACATTCCGCCTCTTGTGGTGAAAAAAGAAGAATTTCCGGCGGAAATTTATCTCAGCGCTCTGGGGGCATCGCTATGGAGTTGAAATCAGTTTATCCGGTTAAAATTAACCTTTTACCCCGTCAGTATATAATCAAAAGGACTCCTAACTGGGCACGGTTATTTTTCATAGTGATTCTCATTTTTTTCTCCTTTCTCACCTTTTTCTTTTATATTAACCTTGATATTAAAACTTCATCTTTAGAAAGTGATATAAAATCTCTTGAAATGAAATTAGCCAACCTGAAGGAGAGAGAAAGGAGAATGGAGGAGGTACAGGCTCAGATAAATGTGGTAGAACAGAGGGTGAGCACTCTCAAATATTTGATTCAGAGCGAGCCCGATTGGCTGAAAATTATGTACACTCTGGGGGAATATATGCCCCCGGACCTCCACTGGGATAAAGCCAGTTTTGACCCTTCTTCTTTCAACTCCTATGGACAGGCTTGCAGCATCTTTAGCCTGGCCCAGTTTATATACTCTATTGACCAGCACAGGGATCTTTTCCCTCAGGTTGATTTTAACTCTTTAAATCTTGAAGAAGAAGGAATTTACCATTTTGAGCTATCAGGGAGGTTTAAAACTCCATGAGTCTGGAAAAAAATTGGCCAATTTTTCTTCTGGCCTGGACAGGAATATTAATAGGGTTTTTTTACCTGGTTCTGATTCCGGGAGGGGAGAAGCTGGAAGGTTTAAGGGAGGAGAAAGAAAGCCTGGAAATTCAGGTGGCTACTCTGGAGAGAAAAGTGAGGAACTTAGAAGAGCTGGAGAAGAGATTAACTGAGCTCCGCGCCGCTGCTTCACTTCTTGAGGAACGGCTACCAGAAGAAGAGGAGGTTTCCAATCTCCTTTTAGTGATTGAAGATTCTGCCCTGCGCTCCGGGGTGGAGGTCCAGTCCTTGAGATCTCAACCTCTGGAGGCGCAGAAAGATTCTGACGAGCCTCAACCCGATTACCTCGAGGCACCATTTGAGGGTAAACTTATGAGTGATTATCATGGATTTTTGCTTTTTCTCAATTATCTCCGCCAGTCTCCTCGCTTGATTCAGGTAAAGAATTTTGATCTGGAAGAAGATGAAAATGGCAATTTATTGATTGCCATGAAACTTTCTACTTATGTATTTTCTCAAGGAGAGGTAAAGTGAGAAGCCGAGATTTCTACTGGATGCTGATTTTGATAGCGAGTCTGGGATTTCTGTCCTTTTTAGGCTTTAATTTCTGGAAAACGTTAAACTCTCGGGAAGAAAATGCCCTTTTTGCTTTAACTCCTGTTTCTTCTCCGGTTATTTCCTCTTCAAGTTTAGAAGAAGTCAAGGAGGAAGAGCTTTTTCTTGTAAGCTATCCCGAGGAAGAGTTGACTGACTTTCGTGATTTATTCCACTCGGCGGTTCCTGCTACCCAGGAGGTAGAAAAAGAGGTAGTGGCAGTTTTACCCGAAAAATCTGGAGAGGAAGTGGTTTATCTCCCTTCTCAAGAGATTGCTCCACCTCAAGAAGAAGCAGAAGAGGAACCCCCTCCACTTCATTTACAGGGAGTAGTAGTTTCTGGTTCCCGACAGGCAGTCATAGTGGAAGTGGAAGGAAAAATTCAGGTTTTAACCAATGAAAAAAACTTGTCATCGGATGTAAAATTGGTTAAAGTGGAAGACAAGGAGGTAATATTAAACTATGAGGGGAGGGAAATCACATTAACTCTCGAAAAGTAACCCGGACGGCAATTGTAGTTTTGTTTTTTCTGATCTTTTTCTCGGGGGGTGCTTTAGCTCAAGAACTCCGGGATTTATTCTGGAGAGCAGATGGAGAGACTGTCAAGCTCACTTTTAAGTTTACCGAAGGCACGAGCTGGGTAGAATCTTCTCCTGACCCCTATCATATCGTGGTGGATGTTGAAGGAGCAACCAATGGCCTCGGCTATAATCAAAGACCTATGGGGATTGGACCTCTCCGAAATATTATGTTTGTAGAAAAAGATGGTGTTCTGCGCCTGTGGGTGGAGCTCCGGGAAAAAGTGGACTATGAAATATATGATGAAGCTGGTGGTCGTCTTATCAGTATGGTTTTTCATATGCCTCCTGGAAAAGGAGAAGAGAGGCTTTTTTCCTTTGACTTCAGGAATGCCGAAGTAAGAGACGTCCTTCTTGCTCTGGCTCAGGCAGCAGGGGTGAATATAGTGGTGGACGACTCAGTTACCGGGACGATAAGTGTTTCTTTTGAAAATCTCACCTTTGACCAGGCTCTGGGATACATTATGACTATGAAAGGGCTGGGCCAGATAAAACTGGGTAATAACATTGTGGTTGCTGACCGCAACATATTAGAGGAGAATTTTGATCTTCTGGAGACCCGTCGCTTTGAGCTCAAATACATTGACCCGGAGAAGGCTAAAGAAGCTCTGAGTTTGGTGATGTCGGAGTCAGGCCGTATAATAACTGATAAATCTTCCCGGGCAGTAATAGTAAAAGGAAGGGCAGAGGAGCTAAATCAGGCAGAAGAAATGCTGAAAGAGATAGACCGTCCTCTGGAAGTCAAAACTTTTTATCTCTCTAATAATCTTTATCGGGAAGAGGGAGACCTGGAGAAGATCAAAAATCTTCTTAAAGTCGTCATTCCTGATGAAGATAGAGTGGGTTTTGACGCGGGACAGAAAGCGATAGTGGTGAAGGGGACTCCGGAAGAAATAGAAGCTGCTTCACAGCTTCTTAAGAACTTAGACCGCAAGCGGCCGCAGATTATGGTGGATGTGAAGCTGGTGGAAATCGACCGGCAAAAAGTAAAGGATTTAGGATTTAGCTGGGAAGTGGGAGGAGCAACAGGGGCGATTACCTTCGGGGAGCTATCTCTGGGGGGCTCTATGGAGCGCCAGGACCTGGTGGAGGTAACTCTGAATGCCCTGACCAGAGAAAATAAGGCACATATTGTAGGTAATCCTCGAATTTTAACTCTGAGTGGAGAGAAAGCCACTATCACCGTGGGTGACAAGGTTCCTTACCGTAATATCCAGGGTATAGATGAGAAAGGCAATGTAATCCCTGGAGGAGTAGAGTTTCTGGAGGTGGGAGTGAAACTGGAGGTTACCCCGGTTTTAACTGAAGACCAGATGATATTAGTTGAGGTTAAACCGGAAGTGAGTTCCTCCTCAGAAAGGGAATATTTACTTGCTGGACAAGCTTATACCGACCCTCAGGTCAAGACCCGCTCGGCAGAAACCACTGCCCGGCTTAGAAGTGGAGAAACCCTGGTAATTGGAGGATTGATAAGGAGCGAGGATATCGAAAGGATCACTCGCATTCCTGTCCTGGGTGAAATTCCTGTCATCGGGGAGTTATTCGTTTTGCGTAATAAAACTCACGAGGAGACAGAGCTCATAATTTTCATCACTCCTCATCTCATTGAAACGGTGGATGATGGCTTGAAAGCTTTTGAAGTTCGGCCTGAAGTAGAGGTGGTTGAAACTCGCGAATTGGAAATGGTTGAAGCTCCCCCTCCTGTTATCGAACTTCCAACTCCTGTACCAGTAGAACCACCAGTTCCTGTACCGGTGACTTATACCTTAATTTTAGATGGTGAAGGTTTGAGCTCAACTCCCGAAGCTAAAGAAATTGCTGCTAATACTCCGGTGACCATAACCGTTACTCCTCCGGAGGGTAAACAGTTAGTCGCCCTTGTGGTGAATAATGAGGACAGGACAGGTGAATTAGTAGAAAATAAATATACCTTTACCATTACTACTGATACAAGAGTTATAGCAATTTATGAAGATATTCCAGACCCCGAGGCAATAGCCATAGATGAACTTAAAGACAGGACAACCCTGGATGTTATGATAGCTGATGGTGTGATAATGGTCACGGTCAAGTATCCCGATTCCATTGACTCAATTCTAAATGACTGGATGGTGGATACAAAACTCACACTGGGGAATGCATTGCCAAAAGGGACAACAGTGGATGTCAAATATAACGGCACATCTATGGCCTCAGGAGTGAGAGTGAGTGGAACGCAGATATACCTGAGTGAATTGCTGCCAAAAGGCAAACGTTACCCAATCACCGCTTGTGAAGGTGAAACAGATATGTGGGAAATAACCGTACATCCGAGTAAGGCAGTTGATACCGCTGTGACGGTTGAGGCTGTCATATCAAAGGATGACTTTGCTCATGAGGAAATAATTGCCCAGGACAGAGGCAACTTAAAGATTGACCCCGAGGCAATAGCCATAGATGAACTTAAAGACAGGACAACCCTGGATGTTATGATAGCTGATGGTGTGATAATGGTCACGGTCAAGTATCCCGATTCCATTGACTCAATTCTAAATGACTGGATGGTGGATACAAAACTCACACTGGGGAATGCATTGCCAAAAGGGACAACAGTGGATGTCAAATATAACGGCACATCTATGGCCTCAGGAGTGAGAGTGAGTGGAACGCAGATATACCTGAGTGAGTTGCTGCCAAAAGGCAAACGTCAGCCAATCACTGCCTGTGAAGGTGAGATGGATGTATGGAAGATAACCATATATCCAGGGGCTGCAGTTGATACCGCTGTGACAGTTGAGGCTGTCATATCAAAGGATGACTTTGCTCATGAGAAAGTGATTGCCTGGGGTAGAGGCAACTTAAAGATTGACCCCGAGGCAGTAGCCATAGATGAACTTAAAGACAGGACAACCCTGGATGTTATGGCAGCTGATGGTGTGATAATGGTCACAATTGAATATCCCGATTTCATCGACTCAATTCTAAATGACTGGATGGTGGATACAAAACTCACACTGGGGAATGCAT
>ERZ795062.1741-NODE-1741-length-15046-cov-12.583217_pt1 | contig 15046 bp, 11 predicted proteins | sample MGYA00375146_ERZ795062 | MGnify/ENA primary metagenome ERZ795062 (study PRJEB30191, sample SAMN05720281) | activated sludge metagenome | isolation source: Anaerobic digester | place: USA | collected 2015-07-16 ... | reverse complement strand
CGGCGTGCGGCCAGTTCGGCGTCGTCCACCAGCAGATCGAGGGTGCGGTTGCCGATGTCGATGCGAACCCGGTCGCCGCTGCGGACGAAGGCGATCGGCCCGCCGTCGACGGCCTCCGGCGCGACGTGTCCGACACACAACCCGGTGGTACCACCGGAGAAGCGGCCGTCGGTGATCAGCATGACGTCCTTGCCCAGTCCCGCGCCCTTGATCGCACCGGTGATCATCAACATCTCGCGCATGCCGGGACCGCCCTTGGGCCCCTCGTAGCGGATGACCACCACGTCGCCGGCCTCGATCGAGCCGTCCTCCAGGGCGGCCATGGCGGCCTGCTCGCGCTCGAAGACCTTCGCCGTGCCCTCGAAGACGTCGACCGGCACGCCCGCGCTCTTGACGACCGCACCCTCCGGGCACAGCGAACCGGACAGCACCGTGATGCCGCCATGGGTGTCCAGCGGGGAGTCAATGGCCACCAGGATCTTGCCGTCGGGGTCGCTGGGCGCCAACTCCTCGAGGTTCTGCGCCACCGTGTTGCCCGTCACCGTGAGGCAGTCTCCATGCAGCAGGCCCGCGTCCAGCAGCGCCTTCATGACCACCGGCACCCCGCCGACCCGGTCCACATCGTTCATCACATAACGGCCGAACGGTTTGAGGTCACCCAACAGGGGCACCCGCGAGCCGATCCGGTGGAAGTCCTCTAGTTCGAGATCGACATCGGCTTCATGCGCCATGGCCAGCAGGTGCAGGACCGCGTTGGTCGATCCACCCAGGGCCATAAGCACGGTGATGGCGTTCTCGAAGGCGGGGCGGGTCATGATGTCGCGGGCGGTGATCCCCTGCCGGATGAGTTCGACCACAGCCTCGCCGGAACGGCGGGCGTAGGTGTCGCGGCGGCGGTCCACGGCCGGCGGTGCGGCCGACCCGGGCAGGCTCAGGCCGATGGCCTCGCCGATGCTGGCCATGGTGTTCGCCGTGTACATACCACCGCAGGCGCCCTCCCCCGGACAGATCGCGCGTTCGATCTCGTCGACCTCCGCCCGGGTGATGAGCCCCCGCGCGCAGGCCCCGACGGCTTCAAAAGCGTCGATGATCGTCACGTCCTTGTCACCGACCTTGCCCGGCATGATCGAACCGGCATACACGAACACACTGGCCACATCCAGACGGGCCGCGGCCATCATCATCCCGGGCAGGCTCTTGTCACAGCCGGCGAAGGTGACCATGCCGTCGAGCATCTCGGCATTCATGACCGTCTCCACCGAGTCCGCGATGATCTCGCGGCTGACCAGGGAGAAGTGCATGCCCTCGTGACCCATGCTGATGCCGTCCGAGACCGAGATGGTGCCGAACTGCAGCGGGAATCCCCCAGCAGCATGCACACCTTCCTTGGCAGCCCGGGCCAAGCGGTCCAGCGACAGGTTGCAGGGGGTGATCTCGTTCCAGCTCGACGCGACACCGATCTGTGGCTTGCTGAAATCCTCATCGTCCATCCCTACGGCGCGCAGCATCCCGCGGGCGGGGGCGCGTTCCATACCGTCAGTGACAACGTGACTGCGAGGTTTCATATCGGCCATGAGGTCAGGGTACCGTTGGCCGTCTGCTCGCTGATCGGGCAAACCCGATCACTATCCGCCACCCTGTAGCGCATGACAGACATCACGACGGTCGCCCCGCGCGGGGCGATGGTCACGGGCGCCCGCATCTACTGGCTCATCGTCGCCACCATCGGCACCGCATCGTTCCTGGTGAGTTGCACCATTTCGATGACCCAGGAGGGCAACGGTGGGGCGCTGAACGGATTGTGGTTCACCTTGAGTTACTTCACGGTGTGGAGCAACATCGTGACGTTCATCGCGACGTGGATGCTGGTGGCCGATCCGCAGCGCGACGGGCGCGGCTTCCGGTGGTTCCGGATGACCAGCCTGGTGATGATCACCGTCACCGGGCTCGTCTACGCGATCGTGCTGGCCGCCGACGCCCACCCGGTGGGCCTGGGGGTCTATACCAACATCGGCTATCACTACATCGTGCCGTGGGCGAGCCTGCTGGGTTTCCTGCTGTTCGGCCCCCGGCCACGGTTCAGCCGACGCGAGGTGTTCAGCATGCTGCTGATCCCGGTGATCTGGCTCATCTACACGCTGCTGCGTGGATTACTGACACTGCAACCGCCGCCGCAGGCCCCCGCCACTGAACTCGGTGCGCCGCAGAACTGGTATCCCTACCCGTTCATCAATGTCAACGACCCGTCACCGTTGATCCCCGGCCTGGAGTTCGACGGCTACCTGGGGGTGGGCGTGAACATCATCGTCATCATCGCGTTGGGGCTTGCCATCGGCTTCATGTACCTAGGACTGGACCGCGCGTTGAGCCGCAAGCAGCGGCCGACAGACCTGGGCTAGCACCGCATGCGACGCTTTACTGTTCTCGCCGTGCTGCTGGCCGGCTGCGGCCGCTTGGACGAACTGCAGTACAGCCCGGCTACGACACCTGACCAGTGGTGCCAGCAGCGGCCGTGTGTCGAGGTGGGTGACACCATCCTCAACGAGCCGTTGGGGACGGTGCTGGTCTTCGGCCTGGCGCTGTTGTGGCTCATCGTCGGGACGTACTTCCTGCTCACGCGGGCGGGACAGCGTTCCCGTGCGTGGTTCGGGCTGGCGCTGCTGCTCGGCGGGGTGAGCGCCGCTCTGGCAGGGATCAGCTACCAAGCGTTGAGCTATGTCCTCAAATGTGAGGGCCTGCAGTACTGCCGCCTGACCAACGGCTTCGAAGTCGGCTACAGCCTCACGCAGGCATTCAGCGTCAGCGCCATGCTGGTCGCGGTGGCCTACGCGTGCACGACGGGCGGCACCCGGCGCGGCTTCCTGACCTACGCGGGGGTCAATGCCGGCGTCTACGTGCTGGTGACGGTGATTGCCGTGATGCTCCCCAGCGCGGTGTTGCTATCTTTCCCCGTGCTGATGCTGTTCGCGGTACCCGGTCTGGTCATGGTGATCGTCATCGCCGCACGTCGCCGAGCCGACCGGATGGCCCGCGTGATCCTGAACATCGCGCTGCTGCAAATCCTGGTGCAGGCGGCGTACTTCGCGTACTACGCCGCAGGGATCACGCAGACGCTATGGGACGACGGCAAGGGGTTCTACTTCTCGGAGAACGACGTGCTGCACGTCGGGATGATCCTGTGGCTGGTGTATGTCTGGCGGGCGCTCGGACCGCTGCTACGGGATGTGGATGCGCCGCCGAGGGCGTGAGCCCGGCCAGCTACCCAGCCCTTCGTCGACACCCATCACAGACTGCCGACGTCCACGATGCGCACGACGGCCTCCCCCGCCTCGTCACTGGCCGCGAGGTCCACGACCGCCGCGATGCCCCAGTCCCGGTCACCGGCCGGGTCGTCGAAGACCTGCCGCACCTCCCACGCGCCGGGTTTGGTCGCGATGTGCAGTAGCGCCGGGCCGCGGGCAGCCGGACCGGTTCCCAGTTCGTCGTACTCGGAGAAGTACTCCTGCATTGCCGCCTGCCAGCGCTGCCCGTCCCAGCCGTCATCGCCATCAAGGGCACCCAGGTCCTCCCAGCGGCCCAACGCGGCCAACTCGACGCGGCGGAACATCGCGTTGCGCACCAGCACCCGAAAAGCGCGGACGTTGGCTGTGACGGGCGGCGGCGCCGTGTCCACCACCCCGGCGGAGACCTCGGCCTGCGGGTTGACTAGCTGCTCCCATTCATCGAGCAACGACGAGTCGACCTGCCGGACCAACTCCCCGAGCCACTCGGTGATGTCGTCGACGGTTTCCGTGCGCAGATCATCCGGGACCGTGCGGCGTAAGGCCTTATAGGCGTCGGCCAGGTACCGCAGCACAAGGCCCTCCGAGGACGCCAATTTGTAGGCGCCCACATACTCCACGAAGGTCATGGCCATCTCGTACATCTCCCGCGCCACCGACTTGGGCCGCAACGGATGGGCCAACACCCAGGGGTGACCTTCGGCATAGACGGTGTAGGCGTGCTCGAGCAGGTCGGCCAGCGGCTTGGGCCAGGTGATCTCCTCGACCAGCTCGACGCGCTCGTCGTACTCGATGCCTTCAGCCTTCATGGCCGCTACCGCCTCGCCCCGGGCCTTCGACTGCTGGGCGTACAGCACCTGCCGCGGGTCTTCCAAAGTGGCCTCCAGCACCGACAGGGCGTCCACCGCATAGGTCTCGGACTCCTTGTCGAGTAACTGCAGCGCTGCCAAGGCGAACGTGGACAACGGCTGGTTCAACGCGAAGTCGTCTTGCAGATCAGCCATCACCGACAGGTCGTCGGCCAGCACCCCGGCGGCCACCAGCGACTCCTTGATCGCCTCCGCGCGTTCGCGCATCGCCTCCTTGGCCTGCTCCTCCTCGTCGTTGTCCGCTAGCAGATGATCCAAAGCCCCCGGCACGTCCACCGGCCGGTGTGCGATGTTGAAGACCATCGCGTGATTGATGTCGAAGCGGGACTGCAATGGTTCCGGCGCCGCGACGATGATCCGCTCGAAGGACGCCTTACCCCAGTTCGGGATCCCCTCCGGGGCCTTCTTGCGCACGATCCGCTTGAGCTTCTTGGGGTCGTCGCCGGCCTTCATGACCAAGCGCTCGTTCTCGATCTCGTGCTCGGGCGCCTGCACCACGACATAACCAGTTGTGTCGTAGCCGGGCCGACCCGCCCGACCCGCGATCTGATGGAACTCCCGGGCGCGCAGCAGGCGCATCCGCCGGCCGTCGAACTTGACCAGCGAGGTGACCAGGACGGTACGGATGGGCACGTTGATCCCGACGCCGAGTGTGTCCGTCCCGCAGACCACCTTCAAGAGCCCGGCGCGAGTGAGCTGCTCGACCAGACGCCGGTAGCGAGGCAGCATGCCGGCATGGTGCACCCCGATCCCATGGCGGACAAGGCGGCTCAGCGTCTTGCCGAAACCCGCGGTGAAACGGAACCCGCCGATCTGCTCGGCGATCACCCGCTTCTCCTCCTTGGTGCACACGTTCAGGCTCATCAGGGCCTGCGCGCGCTCCAGGGCGCCGGCCTGCGTGGGGTGCACGACGTACACCGGGGCCTTGCCCTGCTGCAGCAGCACCTCGATGGTCTGGTGAATGGGTGTCGTGACGTATTCGAACTCCAGCGGCACCGGTCGCTCACCGCCGGCCACGATCGCCGTCTCCCGGCCCGTGCGCCGCACAAGGTCGTCGCGGATCCGGCCCATGTCGCCCAGAGTCGCCGACATCAGCAGGAACTGGGCGCCGGTGAGCTCGATCAGCGGCACCTGCCAAGCCCAACCGCGGTCGCGATCGCCGTAGTAGTGGAACTCGTCCATGCAGACCACACCCACATCAGCGGCAGCGCCTTCGCGCAGTGCCTGATTCGCCAACACCTCAGCGGTCGCGCAGATCACCGGCGCCTCAGGGTTGACCGCCGCATCGCCGGTGAGCATCCCCACGTTGTCGGCGCCGAGCACGTCGCACAGGTCGAAGAACTTCTCCGAGACCAGCGCCTTGATGGGTGCGGTGTAGTACGTCCGGCGACCCTGTGCCAATGCGAAGAACATGGCGCCCAAAGCCACCAGACTTTTACCCGAACCCGTGGGAGTCGCGAGGATCACGTGCGATCCGGAGGCCAGTTCGAGCAGCGCGTCCTCCTGCGCCGCGTAGAGCGGCCGGCCCGTCGAGGCCGCCCACAGCCCGAAGCGGTCAAGCAGATCCTCGGGTTCGGCCGGCGGTGACAGCGCCTCGAGCAGGGATGTCACGAGGTGTGGTCGTAGTAGGCGCGCAGCCGTCGAAAGCCCTCATCCAGGCTCACCTGCGGCCGCCACTGCAGCACGTCCTGCGTCTGGCGCAGATCGAACCAGTGCGCCGTTCCCAGCTGACCGGCCAGGAAGCGGGTCATCGGCGGGTCGTCGTCGCGGCCGCCGACCTTCCACACGCCTTCGGCAATCGCACCGCCCAGCCAGGCGGCACCCCGGGGCACGGAGCGGGTGGGGGGCTTCTCGCCAGCCGCGGCACAGATCTGCTCAAACAACTCGGTCACCGTGCGCGGCTCACCGTTGGACACGATGAACGCTTGGCCGTGCCCCGCTTGCGCATGGTCCACGGCGGCCACCACAGCGTCCGCCGCATTGTCGAGATAGGTCGTGTCGATCAGTGGACGACCGCCCGCAACCAGGGCCAATCGTCCCTGCCGGGCACGTTCCACGATGCGCCCCACGAGCTGCGTGTCGCCAGGGCCCCACACGAGGTGTGGGCGCACGGCGATCGTCACCAGCCCCGACCCATCAGCAGCCAGCACCTCCTGCTCGGCCAGCGCCTTGGACTTCGAGTATTCACCCTTGGCGTGGCGGGGGTCGGCGGGACCGGCGCCTTCACCGGCCAACGCCGATCCGGTGTGCGCGACCGAGGGCGAAGAGACGAACACGAAGCGCTGCACGCCAGCGGCCTGCGCTGCCCCGAGGACGGCCCGGGTGCCGCGCACATTCGTGTCGAAGAACTGGGTACGGCTCCCAACGACGCCCACCCGCGCCGCGAGATGAATGACGGCGTCAACTCCGGACAGCGCCGCCGCTGGCACGTCCACGACATCCGCGAGGTGCTGCTCGAGGTTGAGTTCGGCGGCGATGTTCGAGGGGTAGCGCTGAGTGACCACCACAGTGTCGCCGCGGCCCACCAGTTGTCGGATGACCTGCGCGCCCAGCAGGCTGCTCGATCCGGTGACCAGGACCTTCATGGTGTCCCTACCCGGCCGCCGGCCAGGACGCGCTGCGCCCATCGCCCGACTCGCAACCTGTCGATCTTGGAGTTGTGGCGAATGTCGACGGGCAGCGCCTGAACGAGCAGCACCGCTGGGATCTCGAGGTCGAGCACGGTTCGCACCGCCTCGCGCAGTCCGTTGGGAGCAAGCCCCGTCTGCCCCCCGGGCACCTCACACACGATAACGACCTGCTGGGCGCCCCGCGGGCCGACACCGACGGCGGCTGCGCGGGTCACCGCGGGGATCTGCTCCACACGTAGCTCCAGACCCACGGGCGTGACCGGACCGGCCGCGGTCACGATCACGTGTACCAGCCGCCCTTCCACCCACAGCCGGCCATCGTCATCGAAGTGTCCGACGTCCCCGCTGCGGTGCCATCCCGGATCGCGGCTGGCCGCCCGTTCGGTGACCCACAGGCGGTCGTAGCGCTGCTTGGTGTGGGCGGCGCTGATGCAGATCTCGCCCGTCACGCCGGGATCGCCGACCAGCGGACCGGTGGCTTCCCCATGGGCGTCGAGCGCGCTCAGGGCGACGGTGACGCCGGGAACGGGGCGGCCCACGCACGTGCCATTGCCCAGTCCCACCTTCTGCATCTCGATGAGATCAATGTCGGCCACCGGCAGGACCTCGGTCATGCCGTACGGCGCATGGGCCTGGGCCTGCGGCATCAGCTTGAGGACCTCTTGCAGCAGGGCCGCCGGCACAGGAGCACCGGTGGACAACAGCAAGCGCACATCCGACATCGGCGTCACCCCAACGCGGGTGCTCGCGATGTTGGCCAGCGCCGCGGGTGAGGCGAAAACGAGCGTGGCATCGACCGCGGCCACTGCCGCGGCCATCGCCTGGGCAGTGAGGGTGCGCGGCGCCGTGAGATCCATGTCCGGCACCGCTGCGGGAATCCCCAGTGCCGCCCCCATGAGTGCGAACGGTCCGAACGCTGCGACCAGCCGGTCGGCCGTCGTGATGCCGTACAGCGACGCCAACGCCTCGCGTTGCGCCTGCAGCTGCCCATGCAGATAGAGGACACCCTTGGCGGGGCCCGTGGCGCCCGAGGTGAAGACGATCGCCGCCGGATCTTCGGCAGTCGGTGGATCCGGCAGCGGTGACTGTCCACCCAGCGCTTCGATGTCGGCCAGCGTCGCTGTGACCTTCATCCCGGGCACATCGCCCACGCTGATGAACTGTGCGGCCAGGCCCATGGTCCGCGCGGCCGCCAGACCCCTGAAGGCGCCGATGACGTACTTCGGCCCGGCGCTGCGCAGCGCGGTGCGGATCCCCTGCAGTCCGAGGCCGGCGTCGACCACGACTGCGATGGCCCCGCGCCGCCACAGCCCGTAGAGCACCGCAGTCAGGTCCACCCCCGGTGGCACGAGCAGCGCGATCCGGTCACCCGGCCCCACCCCATGGGCCGCCAGGCCCGCTGCGATGTTCTCGACGCGACTGTTGAGCTGCCCGAAGGAGATCGTCCGGCTCGGCCCGTCCGGCCCCAGTTCGACAACCGCGTCAGTGGGGTCACCGCGCCGCTGCGCGATGCCGTCCCACAGCGGCCGGCCGGCCGGGGTCTCGCGAGCCTGCGGGGGCCGGTCCAGGTCAAGCACCCACCGGGCCACATCCGCGGCAAAGGTCGGCGCATCCTCGGGGACGAAATGGCTCGAGCCCTCGTAGCGGTGCACGTCGGCGTGTGGCAGCCGCGTGAGCAGATCGCGCAGGTACAGGTCGGAGAAAACCGGGTCCCGCGGGCCCCACAGCATCAGCACCGGCACATCGACCAACGCGCCGAGGCCGTCACGGATCGCGTCCAGGGTGGCCGCACTGGGATGGTCGGGTTCCAACGGGATGTCCCGGACGAACTCCTCGATGGCGTGGCGACGGTCCGCCTTGCCGTAGGGCGCGTAGTAGCCCTTGCGGATCTCGGCCGGTGGTAGCGGGCGGGAGAAGAACAGGCCACCCCGGATGAAGTTGCGGGTATTGCGGGTGACGGCCGGCAGGACGACGCGGCTGCGGGCAGCCCTGATGACGGTGGGCGCTGAGGACTCGGGCGGCTGGTGCACGCTCGTGTTGGAGAGCACGACTCCCGCGAGCTGGTTGACGTGGCGCAAAGCCCAGCCCAGCGAGATGGGCCCACCCCAGTCGTGAGCCACCGTCACCACGGGACCGGTGAGTCCCAGCGCTGCCGTGAGGGTGTCCAGGTCGTCGACTCGTTGAGCCAGACGACGCACAGTGCCGGTGCGGTCGGAGTAGCCCATATCCATCTGGTCGATGGCGATCACCCGCCAGCCTGGCGGGGGTGCGGCGACCAGACGCCGCCACAGATAGGACCAGCTCGGGTTGCCATGCACGCACAGCAGCGTCCCCCGATCGCCGCCACCGGAGTCGAGCACGTGCCAGGTGCGCGTGACTCCCGTTGAGTCGACCGCCGTGATCTCGCGCGACCAGGCGGGGTCGAGGCCATGCAGCCCCGACGGCGGCAGGCTCACCAGCGGATCTCGGCGGCCATCGCGTTGATACCGGAACCCATCCCCATCACCAGCACGCGGTCACCCTTGGCGATCTTGTCCTGATGCAACGCCAGCGTGATGGGAATCGCTGCCGGGCCGATGTTGCCCAGGGTCGGGAAGGTCAGCGGGATCTTGGTCTGGTCCAGGCCGAGTCGCTGCGCGAGCGCATCGCAGTGCACCGTCGACACCTGATGGATGATGTAGTGGTCGATCTCGTCCCAGTCGAAGTCGTGCGAGGCTTCCTTCATCGCACTCTCCGCGACGTCCAGACCCGCGATGAGCAGGCCACGACTGTCGGTCACCATGCGGTCCATGTCCCCCAGGCACAGCGTGTTGTGCTCGGTGGCGGCCCGCGCCACTCCCCCGAGGAACTGGTGGCCCTCCGGATGGAGGTCGGTGCGACCCATCACCATCGCCGCCGCGCCTGACCCAAGAGTCAGTGTGGCGAAGTCCGACATGATGTCCGGAGCGGCAGTCTGCGGGTCCTGCAGACGAGCGATTGTGCGCTCCTGGATGAGGCGGCTGCCCTCGGCATCCACGATCAGTGCGTAATCGATCTGTCCGGCGTCGATCATCGTGGCGGCCAGCTGCATCCCGTTGACGAAGCCGAGACACGCATTCGACAGGTCGAAGTTGAGGCACGCCGGTGATAGGCCCAGCTCGTGATGGACGAACACCGCCGATGAGGGTTCCAGGCGTGCGCGGCACACCGACGTGTCCATTAGCAGGCCGATCCTGTCCGCAGGAATGCCCGCCTGCTCCAGCGCCCGTTTACCGGCCTCGGCAGCCATCTCGGAGTAAGTGACCTCCGGCGGCCACCAGCGCCGCTCCTTGATGCCGGCGACCTGCTCCAGCATGCCGCGGCGCAGGTTGAGCCGCTCCAAGGTGGGTTCGAGTTGGTCGTCGAACTGCGCGGAGGTGACGACCTCGGGGGCCTCCACCGCCACAACGGTAAGGATCGACGTATTCGTGAAGCGGTAGACGCTATTGGCGCTCAAGCGGACTCCTAGAGACAGTACCCTTCTAGGGTCTCATGGGGACGCTGCGGCAAGCGCGCGAGCCATGTACAGATTGGGTTCATTCGGGTGGCGCCGTCGTCTGGCCAGGGTTTGCTGATCGATCTTGGACGCGCTGCGGCTCGCTTCTGGGCCAAATCGGCCTGTGCTGCCACGGCACCTCACAGTTCCCGTCCACATCTGGTTGGCGACGGATCATGATCAACCAAACGTGGAGAAGCCACGCGGTGCAAATCAGGACATTCCGTACATTGCGGGGTGTGTTCCTGGTTGATAATTGGCGTCACAGCCCCGACGCCAACCAGATGTGGACGGGAGGCCCCGAACAGCGCCGCTCGCCCACGGGTCAGGTCAAGGAGAGGTAAGTGACGGCGGTGGCAGAATGGCATCGGTAACAGCGCCCGTAGCTCAACGGATAGAGCCGCCGGTTTCTACCCGGCTGGTTGGGGGTTCGAGTCCCTCCGGGCGCGCTGGCGTGGGTGGGGAAGCGGTGGCCGGTCAAGAACCGCCGACATCCAAGAATCGCTGTGGACGAGGGAACTGTTCAGAACGGCCTGCTGGGGCAGCATCAGAGCGGGAGACAGCAAGCGCTGACCCACTCGTGCGGTTCAGCTGTCTTCTAAGCCCGTTGGGTAGCGCTTGTGCATCAGGCCGCGGTACTGCTCGGCGGGGACAGCCGGCGAATACAGGTAGCCCTGTGCGCTGGGGCAGCCCAGGGCCTTGAGGCAGTCGGCCTGTCCCTGGCGTTCGACTCCTTCGGCTGTGACGCTCAGTTCCAGATGGTCCGCCATGGCGATGAGTGCACCCACAAGCCGATAGTCGTTGTTGTCGTCCGCGGTGATGTCGGTGATGAAGCTGCGGTCGATCTTGAGGATGTCGATGGGGTACCGATGTATGTAGGTCAGCGCTGCGTATCCAGTCCCGAAGTCGTCGAGGGCGATGCGCACACGACGGTCGTGGATCCAGGCGAGGTTGTCCCGGGCGGTGGCAGTCTCGTTCAACAGCGCTGTCTCGGTGATCTCCAGGCACAGCTGGGCGGGATCCAGACCGCTGGTCTCCAGGGCAGCGTCTATGGCGTCCAGCAGCCCGCGGTCGGCGAGCTGGCGGGTCGAGACGTTGACCCTGATGGTGATGGGGTTCCCGCGGTCGCCCGTCGCCCAGGTCGCGGCTTCGATGCATGCCTGATCGAGCACCCAGTCGCCGATGTCGTTGATCAGCCCGGTCTCCTCCGCCACGTCGATGAAGCGGCCCGCGGTCCAGGTCTCGCCGCTGGGGTGGTGCCAGCGGAGCAGCGCTTCGGCCGCGACGACTCGGCCGGTGACGAGATCGACTTCTGGTTGGAACCACACCGCGAGCTGATCCCGCTCCACGGCGACCCGTAGATCGCCTTCGATGCTCAGACGGTTGGTGACGGTTGTGCGTAGGTCGTCGTTGAACACCGCCACCCGGTCCCGCCCATCGTCCTTGGCGGCATACATCGCGGTGTCCGCCTCGCGCAGCAGGTCCGAAGGTTCGCTGTCCGGGCGTGAGATGGTCACGCCGATGCTGGCTGTGGAGAACAGGTCGCCATCCGGACTCGGGAACGCCTCGCGGAACGACTCCACGAGCAGCCATGCCGTCCGTACTGCCTCCGCCTGGTCGTCGAGGTCCCGCATGACGACGACGAACTCGTCACCGCCCATGCGTCCGATCAGGTCGCCATCTCAGACCGCGCCTCGAAGGCGGTCTCCGGCAGCGATCAGGAGGGCGTCGCCGACGTTGTGCCCGAGCGAGTCGTTGACGTACTTGAAGCGGTCCACGTCCATCAACACGACTCCGACCACTCCCCCCTTGCGGCCAGCGACCTGCAGACCGCGCCCGAGGTCCTCGAGCAAGGCTCGACGGTTGGCCAGCCCGGTTAACGAGTCATGTGTGGCCATCTCGCGAAGGGCCTGCTCGGCAAGCACCCGCTCGGTGATGTCGCGGTTGGTGGAGACAGACTGGCCTCATACCAGCGGTGGCCCTCAGAATTGTCCACCTCGTACTCCATCGACTGAGGCTCTCCAGTGGTGAAGACCTCCTGCATGTGGGCTGACCAGTACGCCAGAGACGACTCTGGATAGCCAAGCTCCCGCAGCGACTTGCCGACCCAGGCCTCCGCCGGCACACCGGACAGTTCGGCTACCCGCTGGTTGACGTACTCGACAACGAGGCCCGGCCCATACAGTGCGGTGGCGTCCCGCGAGCCCTCGACCGTAACTGACAGCAGGGCCTCGGACTCCCTGAGCCGGGCCTGCGCCACCTTGCGTTCAGTGTCATCGCGACTCGTGCTGATCACGTGCGTTACCGACCCGTCAGGCCCGAGCTCGGGGTCGAGCCGGTACTCGATCCAGCGCATTCCAGCGGGTAGCGGGACCTGGACGGCGTTCGAGACTGACTCGCCGGTGTCGAACACACGGCTGACGTCGTCTTGCCATACCTCCGCCATTTCACGGGGGCAGCCCCCCACCTCAGGGGCTGTCTTGCCGATCCAGTCCTCCGCTGGGATCCCGGTGAGCTCCACGAGCCGCCGGTTCACGTACTCAACGCGCGCACCCGGGGCGAAGGACATGATCTGATCCGAGGTGCCGTCCAACACCACACGCAGCAGTGCTCCCGCGTCAGCCCGCGGGAACTGAGAGGAACCGTCTCCCGCGACGTCGCCAGCAATCACCACGACACCGTCACCTCCCGATCAGGACCCAAGACGACGAAGGCCTCCTCGAACGAGTCAAGAGACCCCGGCACCCGAGTCTGGTCGATCACCCGCCAGCAACCCCAGATACGGCCCAGCCCGCGCCAGGTAGACCCGGCCTGGAGTTGTTAACCTGGAATTCAGTTACCAGACGCCCATTGTGCATGAAATGAAGCATGCCGGTTCTGCGTTGCGCATGGTGGATTGATCTACCGTCATCGGTGTCATTGCAGATGCACGCCCTGCCACACCCGGCTTCGTTGGTTGTCGAGGTGGCGGACGCTCGATGCCTTCCGCGTGGCCCCGGGCGTGAGGCCACCGCTGGGAGGCGGGCGCCGAGGTGCCGAGCTGGTTAGGGGTCACTCCCGCGAGCGCACGGCGTTGCGCCCGGCCGCCTTGGCGTCGTACATGGCCCGGTCGGCGCGATGCAGCCAGGTGCCGAGATCGTCGTCGGACTGCAGCTCAGCGGCGCCGATGCTGACAGTGACGGTGCCGGCCTGGGCGAAGGGGGTGTCGGCGATCAGCGCCCGGAGCTTGTCTGCCCGGGGGACGGCCTGGGTCAGGTTGCAGTGCCGCATGACGATGACGAACTCCTCCCCGCCCCAGCGCACCAGGACGTCGGTGGCCCGCAGATTCGCGGTGAGGCGCCGGCACAGTTCGACCAGGACGAGGTCGCCGACCTGGTGGCCGTGGGTGTCGTTGGTGGACTTGAAGTGGTCGATGTCGAGCATCAGGAGCGACATCGCCGGGCCGAGTCGGCGGGCGTCGTACATGTCGGCGGTGAACAGCTCCTCGCCGTGCCGACGGTTCCACACGCCGGTCAGCGAGTCGGTGACCGCGAGGCGGCCGAGCTTCTCCTCGTACGCGCGGCGTTCGCTGATATCACGCGTGACCCCGAGAATGCGCAACGCGTTGCCGTCGGCGTCGACCTGTGGGATGACGTCCAGTTCGCCGTACATGATCGAGCCGTCCTTGCGGTAGTTTACTCCTGCTCGCCGTGGAAGGTCGGCAGCTCGGTGCCGTTTGCGATGGCCTCGAACAGGCGGGCGTAGTACTCCGCGCCCTTGGCCCGCGACTCCATTGGCTGCATTTCCTCCGGCGGCTGGACAGCGGCCTCCGCCGGGGTGAGGCCCCGCACACGTTCGACCGCGGGGCTGACGTAGGAGATGCTCCCGTCGAGCTCCATCGTCCAGATGACGTCCCAGGCGTTCTCGGCGAGCAGCCGGTAGCGCTGCTCGCTCTCGGCCAGGGCCTGGCGCAGGCTCACCTCCTCGGTGATGTCCTGGATGAAGGCCAGCATCCGCACTGCCGTCCCATCATCGGTGCGCAGGACCTTGCCGAACTCCTTCACGTGGATGGCCTCACCGGAAGGGCGGATCATCCGGTGCGTGAGGTTGAACTCCTCGGTCCCATCGACCGCCGCCTGCACGCGCCGCTCGACCTCGGCCCGATCGTCCGGGTGGATGGCGGCGAAGAATCCCTCGTAGGTCGGCAGGATCCCCTGCGGAGCATGACCGCAGATGCGGTACGTCTCGTCGGACCACCACAATTGGCTGGTGGAGACCCGCCAAGCCCAGGCACCCACATGCCCGAGCGCCTGCGCCTCGATGAGCATGTCCCGCTCGCTCCAGAGGTCCGTCAGCGACAGTTCATCAGGGTCCGCGCCCGACCCGGCAGACTCACTCACCGTCTTATCACCCCCTATTCAGGACAGCGATTGCGCCTCCAACCGTAGTCGGCCACGACCGTCCGACGCTCACGCAGTCACGTCGGAGGCCGCCTGACCACCTTCACCGGCTGAATGGGGGTTCGAGTCCCTCCGGGGTCGCTGCCGGCAGCCAGCAAGGCAAATGGTGATTCCGATGGACGACCGTTCATCTCTACGAATTCACCTCCGCCCTGCGTGACGGCCACTCAATCCTCGATCACGTCCAAACCCTGCTCCCGCAACCGCTCCAGACTCGCCAGCATGCTCGCCACGACATCTGGCGGGTGCCCTTCCCACTCGGGGACCTCACGAACGATCCGAACCGGAAACCTGGTCCGATACGACTGCGTGA
>ERZ795062.1740-NODE-1740-length-15061-cov-5.732507_pt1 | contig 15061 bp, 9 predicted proteins | sample MGYA00375146_ERZ795062 | MGnify/ENA primary metagenome ERZ795062 (study PRJEB30191, sample SAMN05720281) | activated sludge metagenome | isolation source: Anaerobic digester | place: USA | collected 2015-07-16 ... | reverse complement strand
TATAAGGGGTAATATGTTTTTCTAAACTGCTCATTTGGTCAAAATAATTTCAGGGATTTTAATTTGTTTGCGGTTGTCCGCATCAAAAATGATACTTTGAGTTTTATCAGGGTTGATAACGTGCTTGAATTCCTTCACAATACCTATGTAACCGAATAACTCAGGTAATCCTTTTTCAAGACCACCATAATTTTCTACAACATCTAAAAGTGTGGCCTGCGATTTTTCTTTAAGTACATCTTTTATCCTTTTTCTCAACAATTCTTTATCAATGCTTGATTGTGAAAATAACCTTCCTAATTGATTAGATGATGTAATGTCTTCGTTGGCAATTTTAGGTCTGTTAGTGTATGTAACTTCTTCGGATTGCTCTTTCGTGAGTTTGCGTTCAAATGGAATATTTATTTCCGTTGATGTTTCTAATTCAAATGAAATATCAGGTTTGTTCTTTGATTTACTTATTTCTACAAGTTGTTTCTTGATGTCTTGAATTATTTTTTTCGTTGCTTCTGATTTAGAACTTTCATTCTCACGAATTATACGGCTTAGTTTTTCAGCCATTTTATCATTGGCTTTGTAAACCTTTTGTCCTGAACTATGGAGATGCCTTTTCATTCCTATTAGGAATGTGTCGCTTATGGGAATTGATTTTTCTTCTAAAGTCGCATATAAATCTTTGGTCAGACTTTCCCATTTGTGTTGTAAATCTGGATTTAATATGAATGACCAAAAGGCGTAAAAACTTTTTCCTTGTTGGCTTTCTTTTAATGATTCAAGTGCATCAAAAGTAAATTCTAGTATGTCACTTTTAGATAGACTTCCGTCAGCGTGTTTTTGATAAATTCCTTTAGTAATTTCTTTAAAGTTGTCTTCCACTTCTTTAAAGTCAGATAATAATTCTTTAGCGGATTGATTAAGTTGATTGAAACGGGGTACAATTTCAAATTCTTCAAATACTTTTACGTCTTCTCCAATTTTTATTCGTTGAATCTGTTGCTCAATTTCTAATTTTTTCTCTTCCAACAACTGAATACGCTTTTCGGCATCTTCATTAGTAAACTCAACCAACTCTTTCAATTGATTCAGTATGTTGTTGAATTTTGATTCAGTACCAACAAACTCTTCCTTTTTCAAACTTGCCAACCAATCTATGGTTTTGCTTGAATGTGAAGAAAGTTCATAAAAAACTTCACCTTGTTCATCAGGATAGTTTGTCAAAAAGCCATTGTTAGTCCAGTTTTGAATATACTTTTTGGCTTTTTCTTCATAAGTATCAGAAAAATTAATTTCACTTTCTTCATCAATTTCAATTCTCTTTCCTTCTAAAAAGTCGGCTAATTGAGAGTGAATATTTTCGGATGAAATTGCTATTTGATTGTTTAAAAATATCTGTACAAGAAATTCAATAGTCATTTCTCTATTGCGTAAACGCAATAATCCTACACTTGGTGAAGTGTTTATTGTGTTCAAAATGAAATGCTGTACACTCAAAGTTTAGTTTTTTTAAAAAATTAAAAAAAGCTAATTTAATATTTCTAAGTTTCAATTTCAACTTTAATTATCAACATTTTTCGTAGAAATTGACTACATAAAATTATGTGTTTTAAGGGATATATAAATTAATTATTATCTTTTATTCAAAGAAAATTTCCCTTTTGAAGATTTTTAACAACTAAACTTTCACTAGAGTTTAGTTAACACAATTCATTTCTATAAAAGAAGAAAATCTAGTCGATTACTCAAGAAATCTGCTTGTTAAAAAAAATAAATTATAATCTTCTATATTTTTTATAGCTTGCAGGTTAATATGACAAAAAAGCGTTTTGTTTTGTATTTTTTTCTGTTTTTGAGCAAGCTATTCTTCGCTCAAAACCAGCTTTCTTTTATTAATTTTTCAGAAAAAGACGGATTAAACGACAAATACATTTACGGTATTACCCAAGACAAAAACAACACAATTTGGATTGGAACTGGTGGAGGTTTGTATCGATACGATGGACATCATTTTACCAAGGTGAATAGCCCAATTGATAAACCTGGACGACAAATAAATAATGTGCTTCAAAATGTGTATTGTGATAAATCGGGGAAAATTTGGTTATCAAGTATCAATGCTTTACAAGTTTTTGACCCAGCAACTTATAGCTTCAAGGCAGTAAATTATTCAGATAAGACAATTGACAGCATGATTAAGGGTTTTATTATGGGTTTTACCGAAGATAGGAATGGAAATATCTGGATTGCTACGCAAAAAGATTATTGGTATAAGTACAATAGAAAAACCCAAAAAGCTACGCATTTTGTTCCAAAAGATGCAAATATCTCCAATGCGTCAAAATGTGTTTTAAAAATATTAGAAACACCAGACGGCAAACTTTGGGCAATAACAACCAATGGATTGCTAGAATTTTCTTCAAATGGAAGAATTATACCACATTGGAACATCAAAAATGGAAAGCTTTCAGCAAATCAATTTTATGATGGATATTTTGATAACAAACGAAAATGTATTTGGTTAGCTGGAGGTTTTGACGGAATTGTACAGTACAATCCAAAATTGGATACTTTTCAAAATCAACCACTCATTGTGAAAGGTTCAAAAAACTCAAATCCAGCAAACTTTGTGACTTTAGTCAAACAAAAAGATGAAAATACTATTTGGTTTTCTGCTGGGATATTGGGTGAATATTCTTTAACGGACAACACTTTTTTTAATTATGTAACAACTTACAAAGATGAATATTCATATAGGTTAAATCAAATTAGTCGTTTGTTTCATGATCGTGAAAAAAATCTTTGGATTACTTCCTATTCTGGTTTGTCCATGTTACCTTGGCAAAACAACCAAATAAAAACTATTCCTTTATTCAATCAACTGGCAGAATATACCATCGAACCTTATAGTACGCTTGATTACAAAGGAGGTTATCTTATTGCTAATAACACCAGTAATGGATTAATTTGGATAAAACCTAATCAGAAAGACATAACTCTGATTGAAAACCCATTTTACAAAGGCCAATATCGTAATATGAAGGGAATTGAAGCTTTGGTTCGCACCAAAAGAGGTCAAATTTATGCAGCAAGTGCTGAAAACCTTTTTTATTTTGATCAAACTACAAATAGTTTAATCCCAATTGATATTAAAGATCAAAACGGCAATAAACCAGTTTCTATAATTAAAATTATATCGGATAGTTTAGATAATCTTTTCATGACTTCTTACAATAATGGCTTTTACGTTTTCAATACCAAAACTCAAAAACTGATGCATTACAATTTGCATGATGTTGATGCCAAAAACGTAAATACATCATCCAATATGATTTCGCCAAGAATTGAAGATACTCAAGGGAATATTTGGTTTACAAACACAGACGGTGTCTATTGTTGGGAAAGAAAAACGGGAATTTATAAGCATTATGCCTATGGCAAAGCCAAAAATAATGGTGCAACTATTACTCAATCTATAGACATAATTCAAGATGAAAAAGGTCATTATTGGATTTCTACACTTGACAATGGTATTTTTGAATTAATACTTGATGGAAGTAAAACTTATTTTAATAATTATGCTAAAGTAAATTCTAATTTGCCATCAGATTATTGTGCCAATCTTATTTTAGACAAGAAAGGAATTCTTTGGATAGGTACTTCAAATGGTCTTGTGAAATTTGATACAACAGCTCATCAAGTAATCACAGTGATGGGACAACAAAATGGTTTTAAAGATAATTTCATCTCAGTTAAATTAGATCTTCTGTCAAATGGCGAAATTGCTGTTAATCACTATGGAAGCTTGGCGATTTTTAACCCTAAAACATACAAAATAAATGCATTACGTCCTGAACTTCGTTTGACAGAAATAAAAGTTCTCGACCGTTTTCTTTCTCTACATGATATTGCTTCTGGTAAAATTGAACTGAAACACAATCAAAACTTTTTGAGCTTTGAATGGGCAACAGATGTATTCAATAATTCCAATCAGGCTCGTTATGCTTATAAATTGGAAGGATTTGATGATAAATGGATTTATACAACGACAAATCAGGCAACTTATTCATCGCTAGAAGATGGTGATTACACATTTGTAGTGAAATCAGCAAACAATGATGGTCTTTGGGGAAATGAAACAAAGTACAAAATACATATTGCAACACCTTTCTGGAAAGCATGGTGGTTTTACCTGATTATTGCAGGATTAGTTTTCACGTTGATTTATGTGTTTTATCAATTCAAGATGAAACAAGTTAGAAAAGAAGAAGAGCTTAAATCTAATTTTTCGCGCCAGTTGGCAGAAATAGAAATGAAAGCGCTGCGAGCACAAATGAACCCGCATTTTATCTTCAATTCGCTCAATAGTATTCAAAAGTATATTCTTAAAAACGATACGTTTGCTGCTTCGCAATATTTGACAAAATTTTCTAAACTTATCAGACTAATTCTTGATCATAGCAATCAAAACTTTATTTCATTGAGTAGCGAAATAGAGTTGCTTAAACTTTATGTAGAAATTGAAGATATGCGATTTGACAATCAGTTTGATTATCATTTTGAAATAGCTGAAAATTTAAATTCTGAGAGCATTCAAATTCCTTCAATGATTATTCAACCGTATATAGAAAATGCTATTTGGCACGGATTATTGCATAAAGAAACCAAAGGTAGATTATCTATTACATTCAAAGAAAAAGATGGTTGTATAAAAGTCGTTGTTGATGATGACGGAATTGGAAGAGAAAAAGCACTTGAAATTAAGAGTAAACAAGTGCTAAAGAAAAAAAGTTATGGTTTGCAAATAACAGAAGATAGGATTGCAATACTTAATAAAACTCAAAACAGTAAAACTAAGATTTCCATTATTGATAAAATGGATAATACTGGTCATGCAATTGGAACAAGAGTGGAACTTTTAATACCAGTTAAAACAATAAATCATGATTAAGGCAATTATAATTGATGACGAAAAAAATGCCCTTGATGTACTTCAAATGCAAATTCAACAATTCTGTGATGATGTTGAGGTTATAGCAGTTTGTTTGGGTGGAGCAGAAGGAGTAAAGGCTATTAATGAATTAAAACCCGATTTGGTTTTTCTAGATATAGAAATGCCGCATATAAATGGTTTTGATGTTTTGTCGATGACAAAATCTAATAATTTCAATGTCATTTTTACTACTGCCTATGATCAATTTGCAATTAAAGCATTTAAGTTTTCAGCTATAGATTATTTGTTGAAACCAATTGATATTCTCGATTTGCAACAAGCTATCAAGAAGGTCAAAAAACAAAGTGAAAATTATAACCTAGACGAAAAAATAAAACTATTAATCGAACAATATAAACCAACTATCAACAGACAAAAAATAGCACTTCCAGTTGGTAGTATGCTTGAATTCTTTGATGTAGATGCTATCGTGAGAGTAGAAAGTGATAGTAATTATTCACATGTTTTTTTAACCAATCAAAAGAAAATAACGCTTAGCAAAACTCTAAAAGACGTTGAAGAAAACATTAAAGGAGAACCGTTTTTTAGGGTTCATCAATCACATTTAATCAATACCAATCATATTGAAAAAGCAGTAAAAGGTGAAAATGCTTATGTTTTGATGAAAGATGGCACTACAATCACAATTAGCCGCAATAGAAAAGAAGAATTTTTCAATATGTTTCGCAAAATTTAACCCTAATACTAACAAAATCTGCATTTTACTCAAAAGGTAATCAATGCAACAAAGAATAGAATTTATTTTGAGATAAATTAATCAACTACTTTATCATGAAAAATAAATTCAAAATTTTAAACAGTCTAATTGTATTTTCAATTAGCATATTCTTCTTTTGCGCATGCTCTACTGACGATGTATCTTCACAAAAAACTGAAAACTTGTCATTAAGCCGTTCACTTCCACCACCAACACCAGGTGAACTTAGAGGTGTATATGATATAACATTTAATAATGGCAGTGAAGCAAACTTGCTTTTTGAATATTATAATTATGTGTCTTATGGAAGTCCAACTCTATTTGACAAAACCACTATTCCTGGATTTCGAACCAGTTATACAAATGTGAGTGGTAATGTTTATGTTTTTACTTGTTCCGACTCTGGAGTAAATTATAATTTTAGATTTACTTATGATAGCGACTCTGCTAAAATGAACGGAACTTATGGAACAGGTTCAAGCTATACTAATTTGGGAACATTTCAAGGGAAAAAACACATCACTGGAAATAGCGGATTTGAATTTCTGAAAGGGTATTGGTTAGGAACATATTCTGGAAGCTATGATTATTTAATGGTTTTTGAAGAAGATGGAAAGGTTACAGTGGGAACTGGTGCTACTTACTACTCTAGTGTTATAGGTAAAGGTTTTTATCAGATAAATGGTGGCACAGTTTCAGGATATTATGTGTATCCTGGAGGTTCAAAATATAGTTTTATCGGGCAATTTAATTATTTGTCAAAAACAATAACAGGAACTTGGGGAGTTGGAACAAATAACAATAATGGCGGAAGTTTTACTCTTGGAGCTATGAACTTCTATTAAAATAAAATAGCTCTAGCAAACTTCGAAAACACCAAATACTAGATTGTTCTGCTAGTTACTCATTTAGTTCAGTGTTGAAGTAAATATATGTTTTGATTTGTCTTGTAAAATCTCATTCATGAATAGAAGTATACTTTTAATTCTTTTGTTTTGTTTTTCTCTTGGATATGCTCAAGTAGGTATTAATACTGTTACTCCAAATGCCCAATTAGAAATAAAATCTTCTAATGAAGCAACACCAAGCAATACAGACGGAATTTTAATTCCAAAAATAGATGCTTTTCCAGTTACTAATCCAACTGCAAGTCAACAAGGAATGTTGGTTTATCTAACAACAGCTTCAGGAAGTAATCCTTCTGGATTTTATTATTGGGATAATAATTCTACAACGTGGATTGGAATTACTTCTTCCAAAAATTCTGATGCTGATTTTTTTGAAGTTGGAGGCACCAATGCTCCAGATAACATTAACGATGAAATGTATCATTTAGGAAAAGTCAAAATTGGAAATACAACCAACATTGATGGCAAACTCGAAGTGGTTTCCAATGAGAATGTACAATTTGGCATCCGAAATCAACGCAATCTGAACCCTTCTGCCGTTACAAAACGCGTTGGTATTTACAACGAAATCAATGGAAATTCCGATGCCGAACTCAACGGAAACGGGAATGATATTTTTGCAAATGGAAACGGGATTCACTATGGAACAACCAACTATTTAAGTGGTTCTGGAACAGGAGAAAGAGTAAGTTTTAATTCAATTTTAACGGGTTCTTCAACTGGAGATATTACCGGATTAGACAATTCGTTCTTTAATACCGGAAACGGACAACATTCGGGAATTATCAATCGCATGCAAGGACCAAACGCTTCAAATCATGTGGGGTTAACCAATCAAATTAGTGGTACAGGTAATGGTGGTCAATATGGAGTCAACAATTTTTTGACCAATGGCACTGATGGAGTAAAATACGGAATGTTTAATCAAATATCGGGTTCTAGTTTCCTTTGGCACTATGGTGTGAGTAATCAATTTACGACAACCGGTACAGGCTTGAGAACCGGAATGGTTAATGAATTTACAGGCTCTGGCTCTGGAACACATACAGGAATTAGAACTGAAAACACTTCTTCTGGAAATGGTATTCACTATGGCGCTTATACCAATTTAGCAGGAACAGGAAACGGAAATCAAGCAGGTTCCGAAACATTGATAAATAACTCAGGAACAGGAATTCATTATGGGTCAATTCATACGCTAAATGGTCTAAATGCGTTTCAAAAAACAGCCGTTTTTAATGCTGTTTCATCAGCTCCAACTAATGCAGGATCATTATATGGAATGCAAAATTTTATTACACTAAACGGAACGGGTTCAGGATATGGAAGTTATAACGCTATTAGCGGAACGCAATCGGCCTTGGCTTATGGTGTTTACAACGAACTTGGAGGAAGCAGTTCAGCTGCTCAACATGGAGTGCAAAACTTTTTTAATAGTTCTGGAAATGGTTTACGTTATGGAGTCCAAAACTTTTTTTGGGGTTCAGGCAATGGTTTAAAATACGGAATGAATACTGAATTCACTGGAACAGGAGCTGGAGATCATATTGGAGTGAGAAATGTTCTCTCAGGAACATCAACTGGCACTCAAACAGGTGTTTTAAATGCTTTATTTAACAACAATAACGCAATCCAAATTGCCATTGACAATCAATTGTCAGGAACAGGAACAGGAGTGAAATATGGGGTTAAAAACACAATTATTAGCGGTGGCGGTGGCGTAAAATATGCAAACTATTCCATTTTTACGGGAACAAGCAACGATACACACTTTGGTACTTATGACAGAATAGGAACCTCAGGAGCAGGAGTTCGCTATGGAAAATACACCGAATTAACCGGAGATGGTTCAGGGAAGCAATATGCCAACTATAATTTTATTGATAACACGGGTAATGAAGAGCATTTTGGGACGTATTCAATGCTCTTGGGTGAAGGAACAGGCAATCATGTAGGGAATTATAATGAATTAGGCGGTTCAGGAACCGGCATTCAAACCGCCATAAAAAACACCCTGAACAATACGGCGAGTTTATCACATTTTGGAGTTGATAACGAGTTTTCAAGTGCCTCTGCTACGTTGAAGGTAGGTGTCCAAAATACGGTTACAAATTCAACTTCGGGGACGATATACGGGGTTAAAAATAATATCACAATCAGTTCAGGAACGGCAACTTCTTTTGGTCTCGAAAATACAATTACCGATAACGCCGGTCAAATAGCTTACGGAGTTAAAAATGTAATGTCAGGAAGTTATGGCGGTGTAAAATATGGCACTCATAATTCATTCAGCAATTCTTTTTCGGGAACGGAACAATACGGGACTTTTAACCAGTTTAGCGGTTATTCAACAAAATATGGAACAGTAAATAATTTTGTTGGATTATCATCCAACCACTATGGTGCTGTTAACACGTTTAATTCTAATTATGCGGGCGAAAATTATGGAAACAGAAATACATTTAACTTGGGAATTTTGAATTATGGAGATTACAATGCGTTTCCTTATGTATGGAATACAAGCTCAACTAATTATGGCATGTATAATGACTTTGTTATAGGAGGAAATACGGGTCGAATATTTATGGGCTCATATAATAACCTTACTGGTTGGTCAAATAATAGTGGTTTCTCAGGAGTGCGTAATGATATAAGTTGCGAAAGTTATAATAGTTATTTTTATGGTGTTTACAATAATTTCACAGCTTCAGGATCGCAGATATTTTGGGGAATGTATAACGGAATTGCCGGAATACAAGACGGAAATAAAGCTGGTTTAGACAATCAAATTTCAAACACAGGAAGCGGAATTCATTACGGAATTATTAATGTATTATCGGGTACTGGCGGTGGTGATAAATGGGGAAGCTATACTTATATTAACCCTGCAGCCGGAGGAAACCATTACGGTGTTTATTCTAATGTAACAAAAGTAGGGCAGTACGCTGGCTATTTCCTCGGCAATGTATATGTTTCGGGCGTTTTTACCAATCCGTCTGATGTTACTTTAAAAGAAAACATCGCACCAACTTCCAATGTCTTGGATAAAATCAATTCGCTGCAAGTCAAAGATTACCAATTCAAAACCGATTTGTCTCAAAAATACGGTTTCGCTCGTGGTCAACAAACGGGTTTTATCGCCCAAGAAATGGAACAAGTATTTCCTAATTTAGTCAAAGAGGAAATTCTTTCCACTCCAAAAGACCCAAACAAAATCGCCGAAACTACTCATGATGAACGAACTATTAAATCCATCAATTATGTGGGTTTAATTCCAATTTTAACAAAAGCCATTCAAGAGCAACAACAGATTATCAATCAAGAAAAAGATAAAGTAAATACTCTTGAACAAGAGTTGCAACTTTTAAAAGAAAAGCAAAAATTGCTTGAAGATAGATTATTGCTTCTCGAGAGCAAATAATTGTGGTGGTTTTTTATGTGAAAAGTCCCGAAAATTTCGGGACTTTTTTTATTTTTTTTGTGGTGGATATTGCTCTAGTATTTTGGAAACAAACTCTTTGATTTTTTCATCTTTTTTATCCACGTTTTTGGTTAAAACTCCTTCACCTTGTCCTTGCCAAATTAACTCTTTTTTCTTAGCATCTATTACGTCAATAGTTAGAGTTCCTTCGGTATAGCGATTTATAGATGTGTTATTTCCCCACATCCATGGATTCCAACCCCAACCCCAGCCGTAACCCCAGCCTACATTAAATTGATTTACATCAACTTGTTCTCTTTCTTTAGTGAAAAAGTTAATCAGCAAATCGGGAGTTTCACTTTTTGTAAAACCCTTTGCAGCCATAACTTCGTCAATAGAATGTAAAATTCTTTTTTTATCTAAATCTGATATTTCTACTTTGTCAATACCTGCTTTGTGATAAGCATAGGTGTTATATTGACCAAAATCAACATTTTTGTCATAATCTTGATTAACTCTTATCGAGCTACAAGAAGCGAAAACAACTGTTAGAACTAATAATAAAGCAATCTTTTTCATATCTTAGAATATTTAAAATTCAATAATCGAAATTTGATATTGTAACTTTAAACATCAAATTTCCGTGATTACAATAAACTCTCGTCAACCATATTAGGGATGGTAACTTTTAATAAAGGTTGCGTTTCCATAGCTCTTTTTATTGCAAAAATAGCTCCTTCATTTCTTGCCCAACTTCTTCTAGAAATTCCGTTGTTTACATCCCAAAACAACATCGATTTTAATCGTCTATCACTGTCTTGAGAACCATCAAGAACCATACCAAAGCCACCATTAATTACTTCGCCCCAACCAACACCACCACCATTGTGGATTGACACCCAAGTTGCTCCGCGGAAACTATCGCCAATAACATTATGAATAGCCATATCAGCTGTAAAACGTGAACCGTCATAAATATTTGAAGTTTCTCTGTAAGGTGAATCGGTTCCAGAAACATCATGATGATCACGACCTAAAATAACATAACCAATTTCGCCTCGAGCAATGGCATTATTAAAGGCTTCCGCTATTTTCATTCTTCCTTCGGCATCAGCATAAAGAATCCGAGCTTGTGAACCAACGACTAATTTATTTTCTTGTGCACCTTTGATCCATTGAATATTATCTGCCATTTGTTGCTTAATTTCCTCTGGCGAATTTTTCATCATTTCTTCCAAAACATCGCAAGCAATTTTGTCAGTTTTTGCTAAATCTTCAGGATTTCCTGAAGCACAAACCCAACGGAATGGACCAAATCCATAATCAAAACACATTGGTCCCATAATATCTTGTACATAACTTGGATATTTGAATTCACGTCCAATGGTTGGATGTTCATTCATTACATCTGCTCCAGCTCTTGAAGATTCTAATAAAAAGGCATTTCCGTAATCAAAGAAATACGTTCCTTTTGCTGTATGTTTGTTAATGGCTGCTGCATGACGACGAAGTGTTTTTTGAACTTCTTCTTTAAATTTTTCAGGATTATTAGCCATCATTTCATTCGATTCTTCGAAACTGTAACCAATTGGATAATAACCTCCAGCCCAAGGATTGTGCAACGAAGTTTGATCGGAGCCTAAATCGATATGCAGATTTTCTTGATCAAAACGTTCCCAAACATCCACAACATTTCCTAGATAAGCAATAGAAACTACTTCGTTATTTTCTAATGCTTTTTTAACTCTTGGGACTAATTCATCAATGTTGTCAATAATTTCGTTAATCCAACCTTGCGAATGGCGAATGTGAGTGATTTTCGGATTTACTTCGGCACAAACGGTAACACAACCTGCAATATTTCCTGCTTTTGGTTGAGCTCCAGACATTCCACCCAATCCAGAAGTTACGAACAAGCCGCCTTTTGGAGATTTTTTTATTTTTCTAAATCCATTCAAAACCGTTATTGTTGTTCCGTGAACAATGCCTTGTGGACCGATATACATGTAACTTCCTGCAGTCATTTGTCCGTATTGTGAAACACCAAGAGCGTTCATTTTTTCCCAATCATCTGGCTTAGAATAATTTGGAATAACCATTCCGTTCGTAACCACAACTCTTGGAGCATCTTTATGACTTGGGAATAATCCCATTGGATGACCAGAGTACATCACCAAAGTTTGCTCATCGGTCATTTCGGCTAAATATTTCATGGTCAATAAATACTGCGCCCAATTTTGAAACACAGCACCATTTCCTCCATAAGTAATCAATTCGTGCGGATGTTGAGCTACGGCATAATCCAAATTGTTTTGTATCATTAACATGATGGCTTTTGCTTGTTCCGATTTTCCTGGATATTCAGAAATTGGTCGTGCATACATTTTATAATCTGGACGCAAACGATACATATAAATTCTTCCGTAGGTTTCTAATTCGGCTTTGAATTCTGGAATTAATTCGGCATGATGTTTTGGTTCAAAATAACGCAACGCATTTTTCAACGCTAATTTTTTTTCTTCTTCCGAAAGGATTTCTTTTCGTTTTGGTGCGTGATTTATTTCTACCTCATAAGGTTTAGGATTTGGTAAAACCGATGGAATTCCTTGTAATATTTGTTCTTGAAAAGTCATTTTGGTGTTTAGTATGTTGTTACTTTTTCTTTTTCCTTATTGTTCCTGTGTTTTTGTCAAATCCATATGGACAATGACGACAACCGCTTCGGCAACAATATCCGCGCTTTAGATGATATTTTTCTGTAAAAACTTTAAACCCTTCAGGAGTAAAGTAATAATCTTCTCCTTCCTTTAAATTATTTGGATTTAATGTTTCGTTCATAGCTACAAATTTAACAACTTTGCATAATATGATTGTAATCGTTTTTAAATATTTAACGCCAAAGGGTTTCAGAGGAATTACATTTTTTCCTTTTGTTTTTTTGTCTAACAGTGAGGATAAAAATAATGCAATACTTATCAATCATGAGCGAATTCACATCAGGCAACAACTTGAATTATTGATTGTTCCTTTTTTTCTTATTTACTTTTTCGAATTTATTTTAAAAATCATAAAATATAAGGATTGGAAATTGGCATACAAGAATATTTCTTTTGAAAAAGAAGCTTATAAAAACGAAAAAGACCTTAACTATTTGAAGAAAAGGTCTTTTTGGAGTTTTTTGAAATACTATTAATAAAGAGTCTTTTTGGTTAAAAATTGACCATTTGATAACTTGATTTTTAAGAATAAACCGCTGTTAGTTTTTCTAACATTAGAAAGAATAACCGAAGTAGAATTTATATCTCTATACGTATCTATTAATTGCCCCAAAGTATTAAATACCTCTACGGATTCAATGGTTATTTGAGTTGATAAAACGGATAAACTATTGTTTGATATAATCGAAACTTGGTTAACACGAGGAGTATCTGGATTACCAAGAGCAATGTCTTTATAGACTATTTTAAATCGGTTACTTATTTCACCATTTTCAGAAGTAAATTGATAAGGTGAAGTTTTAATATCGTGAACTATTCCAGTCAACTCATCTTTAATGTAAATATTTTGATTGTGAAATAATCCATCGATTCCAGCTAAAGCAATATTGTAATTTCCTCCATTTGGCAAAATAACACCAATAGGTACTTCATCATTGTCATCAAATGGTAATGCTCTACCTTGAATGTTATACTTTTGTTGATCTATCAAGGAATATATAGCCAAATTATTCGTATTGTTCATGACGCAATCGAAGAAATTGTCTTCTTGCATTGTAGCCTCTTCAATATAACCTACAAGAGCTCTATCTGAAACATTGTTGCTGTCAACAATATCTATCCAAATTCTGTTTCTTTCTAAGTTTGTAACATCGGAGCTTAGATTTTGAGAATTTGCGAATCTGTAAAAACTACTATTGCTATATGTGTAACTTCTTTGGTTGTTGTTGAACGAAATAGTATTTGAGCCTGTTGGTCCATCAACCATTTGAACAAAGAAACCTTGTCCTGAACCAATGAATAAATCGGCTCCAAATGCTGGACAACAGCTAGCTCCAGTAAAGTTATACGTCAAATAATCGCCAGGAGAATAATTGTAAATAAATGTGTCATAGAACGGACTTGATACAGCAGCAGGAAGTGTTCCATGCGTCCATAAACGGACATTACCCATAATTTTTGTTCTATTGTCAAACAAAAACTGACTTGCTCTAACAGCAGATGGATATGGATTACCCAACAAATTCCAGTTATCACTATAATTGTCTATCTGTGTTCCATTAGTTCCATAATGTGGAGAAACGTTTGTGTCACTTCCTCTGAAAATTGGTACAGAAATAGTTCCGTTATTCGCTACACCATTAAAAGTCGCTATCCAAGTTGCTGGAGTTGAATAACTAAATGAACTCGGAGCTCTCATAATATAACCTTTACCAGGAATCATTGCTCCGGAAAATGCTTGCCAATAACCTTGACCTCCATTAGGATTTGCAACTGTTGTATTCCAAGTATAAATACCAGATGGGTTTAATGGTGTAGAAATACTACCTGCATTAAAACCACTTACTGGTGAAGCCCAATAAACAAAATCTTGATTTCTAACACTTGAGTTTCTTTTGTATGTAATATTTCCAGTATTTGCAGAACCGTTAATTTGTACAAGACTTGAATTATTATTTATAATAAAATTACCAGTTGCTTGAACATTTACCCAGCTTGTAACTGTTAAACTATTGTTTGAATTTATAGTTAATGTTGCTCCATTATAAACAGATAAAGTTCCAGCTAAACCATTGTAACCTGAACCAGAAATAATTGGATTATTCGCAGTAACAGGTATAATAACACAATCTGTACTTGTTGGAATTCCAGATGGAGTCCAGTTATTTGCTTTGTTCCAATCAGTATCAATTGAACCGTTCCAAGTTTTTGTTCCAAAAACACCAACAGTTGTTTCATCAGTAACTGTTTCGGTAGTGCCATTACAATAAGTGTAGGTTATTTCAGCTGTGTAGGTTGTTGTAACAACTG
>ERZ795062.1730-NODE-1730-length-15136-cov-94.991115_pt1 | contig 15136 bp, 15 predicted proteins | sample MGYA00375146_ERZ795062 | MGnify/ENA primary metagenome ERZ795062 (study PRJEB30191, sample SAMN05720281) | activated sludge metagenome | isolation source: Anaerobic digester | place: USA | collected 2015-07-16 ... | reverse complement strand
CATGTTTTTGTCTATCTTCTCTATCATGGATTGTACCTTCAAATTTAATCTTAAAACGATATTTTTTAGTTAATCTATTTACATGATAAGTACAGAAATCTTCAAATTGCCTATATAATCTTTCAATAAACACAGAGTCTATAAGTTTAGATATATTCATGGATGCCACATTGGGGCGTTCTGTGCTAAAGGCATTTTTATCTATGCCGCTTTGAGTAAATATATTATTTAATGCTTTTAATACTACATCACTTTTTACTTCTGTTGCATTATCAAAAGAAAATATTTCTGGATTTTCTAAGGGTAGTGCTTTAATATCAACACTAGAAGGTAAATTATTTTTAGCAATTTTTATAAATTCAGCCAATGTATTAGGGTCAACTGCAAAATCATCTGCTTTTGAACCTGTTTTGTTTTCTTTATTTCTCGGTACTGCACCAAGTATTATTTTATAAACTTCCAAATCTGCTTTTATTTTTTGCAAATCTTTTAAGTATGGTATATCTGCCAAATCAATAAATACACCCATTAAAGGCGGAACTAATCCAGCAAAATGAGTATGAAATTTAAACACCCATCCATTTTCAGGATTTATCTGTTGCCAATACATCCATTGTCCATTTCTCATTTCTGCACGAATATTGGGATAATATGTTTTGTTTTTCTGCATATCTAACGCATTTTTATAATACTTCTTAAACTCTGGTGCAAATCCATTTATATCAACGCCCATTTGCTGAAAATACATAAGATTAAATGAGTATAAATACCCATAGTCCCAATAAGAATCAATCATACACCAATCAATAGGCATTTCCTGTAAAAACAAAGCATTGTCGCTTTCACGTAAATATACAAAATATCCGTCCTCTAAACACATTTTTAATAATGCTTTTGAAAATTCTTTTTTTACATTAAACTTATCAAACCAACTACACATATTATCATAATCTTTTTTAAATGTAGACTTTTTCATATCTTCTTCGGTGGCATTAATAGGAATAGGATACCAGTCAAACGTAAGTATATCTGCTAAATAATGCACCATACGCTTATATGCTGTTTGGGTATTATATAAATATTGTGATAATCTTCTTAATGCTTGCTCATTATCTCTCGGATTAGCGATAAGTTTTTTTATACGTTCTCTGTCTTGTTCAGCAGGACGCATGTTTATATCTTTAAGATAACTATTTGCAAGCAAAGGATTAAATAAATAAGCATTTAACTGTGTAAGACTTCTTGCAAATTCTAATGCAAAATTAGAATCTTCTTGAATTTCTTTACGTGGCACAATGTCACCACCTTTCTATATGTAACTATATTGAAGTAATATATCAAGAGTATTACTTTTATCTTCTTTTACTCTTAATTCCATTTCTTTTTGTTTTATATAATACAATCCATATGCTAAACTACTATATCTGTCTTTTCTATGTCCTGCTGGTTCGGTCAATTTTATAAAACCACTACGTACTTCCATTTCAAGATTAATCATTTCAGTAATTAGTCTTGTTGTTTGGAAATAACAAGCATTTAATCTTGCAATATCAGTATCATCTAATTTTAAAGATTGTTGATTGTCAAGAATATATTCACGACCTTCAATTTCATTAACCAATAATTTTATTTTACGTTTCTCAAATTGAGTTTTAGTATATATAGCCATTTCGTGGTTTGTTTGCGTGGCATTAGCACCAGTAACTTTTATAGAATATATTACTGGTAAGGCATCTCTATCGTATGCTCTATCTTGCATTTTTTCATCATTAAAGGCTGTAAATGCAGGATATTCTATACCACGTACATTATCGAACGTAACTTTGGTACATTCATCATAAATGCCTATAGCATTACCATTAGTATCCATTGCAACTATATCACATTCTAAATCATAGAATAATTGTTTAAGACGTAACGCTTGAATACTTGTATGCTGACCTTCCATTGTCTCTATATATTCAACTGATTTTATGTATTCATCATTATTTGGAATACACCTAATAAATGTAAAAACAGTTTGGTCATTTTCACGACCGCCCATAAAAGCACAGTCAACACTTAATAATCTAAACTCATTCTTATGTTTGGGTTTATAAAATTTATTTTTCTTTAAATCTCCTTTAAATTGAATATAATCAGAATTAGACAATGGTATCAATGGTTTAGTTATGTTTCTGCACTTATTCAAATCATCAAATTTAAAATATGCTTTTTCAGACTCACCAAAAGGTATTGTCTCCATCTCAACTTGGAAAGAAAGCGGATCAAAGTCGCTTTCGCTTATTTCGTCTATTATTCTTTGTCTGTCAATTATTCCATGCTTTACCCCTAATTGATAAGGAAAACCACAGGTAAAATATCTTCTACCTGCAAGCATAGCGTCTTTAAATGCCAAAAACCTATCCCAACTCCAATGGCTTTTTAACCAACACGAAGACAAATATATTTCAGTATTAGGCTCTTGTATTCCCTCATATTCTTTATGTTTTAAATAGCCTGGTTGTCTACGAGAAGTCAAGAACTTCCTTAAAACCTTTTTTATTACGTCTATGTCAACCATTCTAAATTCATCAACAACTAAAACATTTGCTCTTGCACTACGAGCATTGTCATTAGCAGCAACAACTTTTATCCAACTGCCATTATGAAACCTAACAATAGGGTCGTTTATCGCTGTCTTTAATTCACATATTTCCCTTTGTAAATTAGGACAATTGTCGTAAAATCCTTTTATTTTCTCACTTATTACGTTTAAACTTTGTGATTTTGTACCTGCTGCTATACATATTTTTGTGCCAGGGTATAAAATACATCTTACTATACAATAAAGGGCAACAAGATGCGATTTACCAATTCCCCTCGATGCCCACCAAAGAAAATAATCTACATGAAACATTAAATATATTAATATTTTTTGAAATAACGAAAATGGAGTAATTTGTAAATATTCGGAAACGAACCTATGCGGATTTTCTCTCCAATACCCAACCCATACAGCAAGACCATTCATAAATCGTTCTTGCTTCATCATCGCATCAGTTTGTTTATTAAAACTTCGTCTTTGTTCAAATACATTGTCTTTTATACTATTTTTTTTATCAGGATGTTCATAATTACTGTACCATGCCATCCTGACCACCAACTTCCGTATTATCTGATTCTACATTATCATCTATATCATCATTTATATTATTTTCTTGCAAATCTTCTTCTGTTATCTCAACAGAATATTTTCTTAGCTCTTCTTCATATTCTTTTGCATATATATTATTAATACCTAACATCTTGCAAAAATGACCTAAAAACCACACTCTAATATATTTTTTAATTCCATCTACATCTTGAAATTCTGGGTCTGGTTCTGGTATTGGCTTTTCATTTTCAAACTTCTTAATCCAAGTACCCAATGTGTTTACATCAGCAGCCATAGCTGCACTTTCTTGAATTGGTTTTAAAGCAGCAGAATTCATTAAATCCTGCAAATCCTTTAATTCTTTGCTAACGTTGTTACCACGTTCTCTATTTTTTTTTATATTTAATTGTTGGTAACATATTTCCTGAACTAATAACTCCATAGCTTTAGTAGAAACATCATATCTTGTACACCATTCTCTGTATTGCTCTTCTAAAAAAATTATATCTTGTTGTGGTAAATTACCCCATTTACGTATTAATTCGTCTGAAATATATAAATCTTCTTTTTTTAAATTTATATTATTATTTTCTGTATTTTCATCATCAAGAAAATCATCGCTTTGATCAAAACAATCTCCATAATTGTTTGTACTACCTAAAGAATTTATTTCTTTAAAATATGATTGCCATATTTTCCAACCAGTTTTTATAGAATGATTAGTAGCACCATTAAACGCAGCAATAGAAAATGGCATATCCAATCTTCTGCATAAAAAATACATCGCTTTTTTGTTTTCACCATACAAAGCGAAATAATCGTTGAATAAATTATCTATACATTGTTTACACACTAATAATTTCCCAGTAGCAGCGTATAATTTACTTTTACTCATATAAAAATCTTTAGTTTTTGTTGACCCGCAGCAAACACAAAAAGGTTCTAATGTGTTTGCTTTCTTGTTCTTTGTGTTTGCCACATCTATCCCTTCTTTCAATCATATTCTTCTTCATATTCTTCACATTCAGGCTCGTATTGAAATCCAATAGCATGAGTTTGCTGTTCATCCTGACACTCTGTTTCTCCTAATGCTTCTGGATATTCTCTGTAGAAATCATAAGTAATACGCTGTGCATTAATTTGATGCTTTGTAGCTTTTTCTGACTGTTTATATGTATAAATCTCAAACACAATATCAAAATATGAAAATAAATATTTTTCTATAATTATACCAAGAAAAATGCCTATAAATATTCCTAAAATTGTATTTATCATATATACCACACTGCTATCCCTTCTGTAAATTTCTACAAACAAATTAATTTTGACTCATTATATATAAGATTTCCTTGCTCGTCCTGCACTAAATAGACAAAACCTTTATCTTGAGGTCTTATCATAGTACCCTCAGAAGCATAAGATGGCTCTTCACACAAACAACCGCTTTCATACATATATACTTTTCCATATCTACTAAACCCTTGATGATGAGTATGACTTAAACAAAGTGTATCAAATTTTTCTCCTAATTGAAGGAAATATGTATATGCTTTTTCTGTCGTAGCTAGTATACCACTACGAAAAGCTTTAGGGTGTGCAAAAATAGTATAGCCTACCTTACACCACCAATTTTTCATATATTCAATATCTACCTTGCCATCAAACACTTTGGTTAACGGTTCATAAAAAGTTTTACTTTTTGTTTGATGGTCATGTTTCCAGAAACCTAAATCTATAATAAAATCAAGATTAGTTTCGGGCATCAGAGTCAATAAATCTTCGTGTACTTTTTCACTAAAATAATTAATAAGCCTATAATTATGATTTCCTGTTATCAATTTAACTTGTTTTGGTTTAATGTACTCAATAATATCAATAATCATTTGTCTAGTACCTATCATTTCATCAACGAAAGGCACTCTATATTTTTTCTTAAATCTACTTACAGATTGACAATCTTGTTCATCCCCACCAAACACAAGCACATCAACCTTACCAACATAATCTTTAAAAACCTCTTTTGGTAAATTAAATGGGTAATGATTATCTGAAATATGTAATATTCTTGTTTTATTTTTATATCCTATTTCTCCATTTTCTCTACGTATTCTTTTAAACCAACTGCGTAAACATTCACCTGAAGAAAATCCATATTGTTGTGCAAGTTGTTCCCAAGTTAAATCAATTTCTTTATTGTGCTTTTTATAGCATATATTCAATAATTCTTTATTCAAAAATTCTACCTCCCTAACTCTTTATATAAACGAAAGAGTAGGGAAGAGAAATCCCTACTCAATTAAACCAATTACTGATATTATTTCTTCATCGTTTTCGTTTTGTCTTTGCAAGGTATGGAAAATACCTACATTACTAATTAATTTATTATTCTTTATATTTTATTTCGATTTTTGGCTTTTCAGGTTTTTTAAACTCGATTTCTACTATCACAAGACCATCTTTTACATACCATTCAATTCCTTTAATTTCATCTGCATTAATACTAAATCTTGAGTTAACCGAATATGTCTTGTTAGTTATTTCATTTTTAGTATCACCAGATATTATTAGGTAATCTACATTACGAACTTTTTCTACAGTTACAGAAATATCATCTTTAGATATTCCAAGTGCATTATGGACTATAATTGCCTTATTTTCTTGTCTTACAATCTCATAAGGTTGCATATCTCTAATTGGTCTTGTGAAATTATAAAATTCCTTATCAAAATCAAAGATAAACATAAAACATTCCTCCTTGAAAAATAAATATAAATATTATATTAATAATTAACAATCCACAAACATCATATAGTTGCTGTTACTACACTGCTAGTTTTACAATGACTTCGGCTCTCAAAGAACACCGAAGTACTGGTCGCTTACGCAAAAAAATATAATATTGTATTAATGATGCCTTATCGGCGGTTCTTATAAGAACATTGTTGTGACTTTGTACTGCTGAAATTATATAATCCAACAATATCTTTTGCCAGTTGCCCAACAAAAGTACATTCCATGTTAACAAAATGAAAAATTTATATTAATATGTTATTGTTGCTCATAATCTTCACAAGAGTCCATTGTAATATCAATGCCTATAAATTTTTTATTATCATCATCGAATTTCTGTAACACATCCATTTTCTTACATACATTTGCATGTTTACAATTATCACACAAACAATTTTTGATCATTTCTACCAAATCTCCTTTTATAAATTTTCTGCCCATTCAGCCATTTTTGACCTATATACAATAGGTAACTCAACTTCACCATAAAAACTTTGTCCTCTAAATACTTCAGAAACACGTCTCATTCCATTGTTATTCCCTTCAAATGCTTGTAAATCTACTTGTGCATTATAGTCCCCATCAATAATTAATTGACAGTCATCTCCAATTCTTTGAATTGCAATTTTCATTAATTCAATATCAAGATTTTGTGCTTCAGGTATGTAAACAATTGCTTTCATATTAGTAGTGTCGTATCCACGTATATCACAAAATGGCAATATATTAATTTTATTTTGATTAATCAATTGTTCCAACTGAATTCTATCTCCAATTTTACTAATTAGCATATTACCCGTAGACGTTTCTAAAATTTTCTCCAAACGTGTGCCTGGATAGAACCCCAGTTTAGAACTATTTCTAGCAGGCGTTGGATTAGCAAATATAATCAACTTGTCATATGTACCTTTTTCAATCATAGAAATAGCATACGATAACGACAGCAGGCTTTTGCCACTACCAGCTTTACCTTTAACCATTGTCATTTTATTGTGAAACATACTATCAATAGCACAAACCTGATATTCGTCTTTTAAACTTAATTTACCAAGTAAATTTGAATTAATCCTTTTGGTAGCAATATGTCTAAATCCTTTATCAGTCCACACCCAAGAATCAACTATTCTGTTTTCTTCTTTGCTCTTTATAAGCAAATACTCATTTATGTGTAAGTCCCATTTATTTACTTTTACTTCATTTTCATAAAAATTTGCTAACTCAACTTCATTCATTTCTATTATTTTCCAACCAGCATAATTATCTTCTTTATCTCTATTTTCAAACAAACTACATGGTAAATTTAATGTTTTAGCTTTTAAAAATAAATTATAATCATCTGTTAAAAATATACACTCATTATCTAAAGTATATGTTTCATAGGCAAAAGCAAGTATTATATTATCGTTTTTATGTTCTAAAAATTTATTTGTACCACTATACGAACAATTAATTTTGACTTCCACATTATCAGCATTAATAATGTTTTTTATCGCTTGCCGTGCTTGATACCCAACTTTTTCATTATGTTTTAATCCGTCAAGTTCTTCAATGCAGGTTATTGCTGTATAAACTTTTTTGTATTTACTAAAATCAAAATTAGGAGAGAGAAGTACATTACTATCTACAAATACTTTCTCATATTGCATAAATACGTTCCCTTCATTAGTATTTGTTGATGCACCAACATCAGCCTAAATATTTCTCATATTTTTTTAATACCGAATCTTCAACATATCTATATTTTTTTGACTTACTATAATTCTTGCTATGCTTGCTGAATTTAATATATCCGAGTTTTTGTAGTTTTTTAAATAGTTCTTTGCTTATTTTAACCAAATATATACTCCTTTCGCATAAAATAGGGTAGGGTAGAGGTACTATCATCTCGACAGGACATACCCTATGCTTTGTTAGATCCACATTTTAATTGGTTGTGGTTTAGCTAAATATTATATTAATAATTTGTTCTTCCTATTCTGATAAATAAAAATTGAAAAAATCTCTAAAGTTGTTGATTTTACTGTATTTCATGCAGGTTTGCAGGATTTTCTAATTGCTAACAGATTTTCGTATTTCACGCATCAATAATTTTTGATATTCATTTCTATGCTTTTTCCAACAACTACTGCAATATTTTCTACGATTGGATGTTTGCTTGATTGGTGTGCCACATTGTATACAATGTATTATTTTATCATTATACTTAAACCCACGAAATTCTCTTATATAATTTCTAAAATATCCTGTCAAACTCTTACAAAAATATTTAATTATATAGTTATCTTCACTCCATCCGTCAATATCAATTCTGATATCCCATCCATATTTTTCTTCATACTCTTCTATAGTCATATAATTATTAAATATTTTCTCAATAAAGGAATTAACTAATTTTTTATAATCATTCCATTTCATTTTTATTTTTTTATTAATGCTTTTTTGTTTAATTTCTTCTGCTTTTTTAATGGCATTTTCTATATTATTTTTTACATCATTAATATCAAAATCACAATTGTTTTTAATTAAATTTATAGTTTTAAAATACTCTTTTTTAGGAGTGAATAGCAAATTATAATATTCTTTTGCATAATACACATCTTCATCAAATAAATAGCCATATATATTATTAATATGTATTCTTATATAATCTATAAAATCTAATTTTTTATTATAATAACTTTTACAAACAGTATATTCCAATTTGTTAAACTTATTAAACAGATTAATTAAATCTTTTCTATAATTGAGAGCTTTTTCATTAACTTTGTATGTTGAATACTTTTTATATTTTTTATATTTACATTTGCTTTTCCATAAAAGTTCAAGAAAGTTATTTAATATTTCTTTTTTTCTTACTTCATCAGAATCTCTATATTCATCTAAAATTTCATTTAAAAACAATTAACCACCTCACAAGTTGATTTCTATTAATTTATAATATTTACCTAAAAACTCATATGTATCGTTTTCTTTTTGGTCAACTTCTATAATTTTATACTGTTTATAATTATTAGAATTATTTCTCAAATTTTTCAGCATTATGTTTCCAAAACAATACCAGCACAAAACTTTATCTTGGCTTATTGATGAATATGCAACTTTTATACAATAATTAGCTAAATGTTCAATATTCAAAGTAATTTCCATTAACTTTTTCTTGTAGTACTCAAAAATCGCATCTATACAATCTTCGGAATTTTCTTTACTTAATGCTATTTTAAAGTCATTTTTAAATTCATTATATATTGATTTTATCTTTTTAATTATATGCTTGTTTGATAAGTCATAATTATTATTTATTAATAAGTGTCCAGTATTAGTAACTTTCCTATCCCAAATTATATTATGTTTTTCCCACTGACATATATACTCACACAATTCATTAAGTGGGGAAGGGGACTTATAAGCATTATATGGTATTCTATTTTCCACATCGTTTTCTTTATTAATCATTTTTATTCTATTATAGACATTAAGTTTTTGTGGATAATTATAAAGTAAAAAATACGGTAATTTCTTTAAATATTTTCTTAAACTTCTATTAATAACCCAACGAAATCCAGTTTTAACATAATCAATTTCTTTCCCTTGATATAGTCTTAATAAAGATACATTATCTGAATTTATTTTTTGCCAAGTTTTATCTTCTGTATATTGATTTAAGATAGAAGTTGCAATATTTGTAATTTCACCAATACGATTATCTCTGCTGTTACATTCATATTCCACTATATTATCTTGATTATAATCAACTTCTTTTACAGTTTTTTTATCATCTATATCTACAACAATAGGTTTATCAATTTTAGAATTAACTATTATTGGATTGTAACATAAATATACCGAATCACCATCTTCGTCCATACCACCTTGTTGCGGCATAGACAAATCATATATATTTATCATACAAACATCTTGGTCTTTAAAATATTCAAAATATTTCTTAGTAATATCATTATTTACAATTCTAACCTTGTTTACTTCTGAAGGATCTACCAATGGACTTCTAAATGATAAACATTCTCCAAATGGTATTGTATTACAATAAAACTCTCCTGCGTTTAAACAACCTTTAACGTCTAATCCTGCACAATATTCAAGATAGCCAATAATATCGCCGACAACAATGTGATAAAATCCTTCAACATAGATTTTCCCATATTTCATTTGAGTAATTGTGTTGTTTAATTTACGTCTAAGCATTTTTTTTATACAAGGGTCTTTAAGCATCTGGTCATTAATTAATATCGCTTCTACATACTTGCTGTTTACAGAATCAACATTGCTATCATAAATACCTAAAAATTTCAATACATAAAACTTGTTGCCCTTAATTATTTTTTCTAATAAGTCAGTAGAATATTTTGCAATATTGATAATTTTACCCCAATTGCTTTCATCAAGTATATCATATTTGTTCTCTCTATTTTTAAAATGTTGAATATATTTATTATTCCATAAATCTAAACATTGAAGGTATTGGTAATTAAATTTATTATATAAATTTATATCACTTTTATGATGACTATATTTACTAATGCCTAATTTGTAACCATACCGATTAAGTCTATTTATATATTCATTCCATGCATTGTTTCCAAATTTATTTTTAAAAATATCATAAGCTTTCCACATAGACACATTCCAAATACAGTCAATATCTTCTACTTTATGTACTACGCCAAATACATCTTTTATTTCGGTAATACCTAAATCTCGATATATTTCTTTTATTGGTGTTTCTATACTTATTCCTTTTAAAAAAGGAAGTCTCACTTGATAAGCAATTGGGGTATAATGTTTCATTCCTACTGCACTATTAAATAGTTCGCTCATTTCTTTTGTATGTACCCCAAATCCATCAAACGGTGATAGTTTAATATCATGATAACCTTCTTCTATTACTTTTTGGTTTTTATATACTTTTACCTCTCCTGTATCTTTATCAATATATTCTTTATCTTTTTCTACTACATACCTTACGTACTGTTGCGGAAGTATTTTTTTATATTCATCAACTAAAACAATGTTTGGTAATTTGCTTTCTACAAACTGGCAAGCACTAAAAATAAGACAACGATAACTTTCATATTTAGAAACTACACATTTATCAATTTCTACACCAAGTTGACTACGTTCCATCATTTCGTTATAAAATTCTTCATCAATAAAAACCGTTATGCCATCTTTTGCCTGAGAAGCAGACTTACCAAAACGTACATAATGCTTTGAATTATATTTAAAGCCATGTCTTAGCAAATATTCTAACTGTGGTTTACGTTTTTTATTATGCTTTGCTTCAACAAGAATCAATTCGTTTATTTTTTTTGTATCATAACCCCTAATCAAACTCAATTGTCTAAACAAAGGCGTATCTTGTTGCCTTATAATATACTTATATTCATCTTCTAAATTTATATGTACATCATAATCTGATTTAATTATATCTTGAATTTTTATTTTGACAATATCATAAAGTCTTATCAAACGCATCGTCCTCCGTAATTATTTTTCCATCTTACAACAAACAAGCATAAGAATTATTTTATAAGCATCATCCGTTTTAAATAAAACTTTTAATTTATCGGCTTATTTTTGATTGTTTTATAGAAATCATGGAGTTCTCCGTTTTCATAAATAGTAATATACTCATATTTCTTATACTGTTCTTTTTCATTATGTATCTCCCATTGGGTATTTTTTCTATCTTTTTTACCATTTGCTAATATTCCACTTCTCATAAAACAACCTCCATTTTTATATTTCTAACGAATCAATATCTTTTCTTATTTCAGCATAATATTCTTTGCGACATTCACTATCACAAAATCTATTTAAACTATTCTCATTTAGTTTTTTACCGCACTTCACACAATATGTAGTTTTAGCAGGTGTAATTATGGCATTGGCATTATTGTCTAGTCCATGTATGTATAAGTTCTTGTATTCCATCCTCTGTTTCCTCCACTTCTACATCTGTAATCATTCATTTTAACTTTACCGTATAAATCTATTCTCATATATTACCTCCAATATTATATTAATATTTTATATTAATAATTTATAAAAATTACCGAAATAAATTTGTATTAATTATATACCACCCTCTTTCTTCGCACAATAAAGAATAGGTTAATTCCTAATTGTATTATAGCAAACAAATAAAAATATGTCAACAATTTTATATTAATATTTTATAAATTTTCATTATTTAACCAATCAATCAATAATTCACGCATACGCCTGCTTGGAATATATAAATTAATTGGTTTTGTTATATCTGTTGTATTTATTATCCATCTAAGCAATACTTTTAAAGCAAAATCATCATCGTTAATATCTATGTTTTTTTTAATAATCGGATTGACAAAATTATTTGCAATATAAGCAATATTGTTACATTTTTCAGTAGGAATATCTATTAATGAAACAAATCTTTTAACTGTTCCTTTTGCTGCTATTAATTTTTGGTAAGATGTAAAAGTAGTCCAATAAATCTTTTTCTTTTTATTTGATATATTTGAATAAAAGTTATATATATTGTTTTGTAATCTTTTTAAATCTTCTTTTGTAGCTGTATTAAACCAAGATTTAGATAATTTAGTCCTACCCTCGACTATACTATTCATTCTAGCATGATTTAATATTTTAATATTGCTTTTTAGATATAGTTTTTGACCATAACTGACTTTAAAATTAATTATACTATAATTCTGTTTTATTCTATCAATATATTCATATTTTGAATATCCTAATATATTATAATTATTTTCTATATCTATATCATCAATATATTCCTGTTCTTTTTCAAACAAATATTTTTGTTCTTTAACAATTTCTAAAATTCTAAAACTAAACGCAGTTAGACCGTATTTTTTATAATCTTCTTGCAACTTATAGTTTTCGTGACAATTATAAATCAAACCTTCTATATGTTGTTTCCATCTTATAGGAATATTTGTTGAACTTCCTATGTAAACTTTATTATTTATAGTATTTCTAATTTCATATACACCCATCATACAGCATTACTCCTATTTAATAGTATTAATGTATTCATTAAATTTATTTATAACCCATTGAGGCAAATGCTCATCTAATTGCTTTTTAAACAACATATAGAGTCCTGGGCTCAAATATTTACTTGAAAGAAAATACAAAGGGTTGAGATAATACTGAACGTCAATCTGTTCATTGGAATTAACTATGGCTTTAGCCATAATCCCTAAGTTAATCATTCTTTTTACAAAATCCTTAGTGTTTCTTTCACACAATCTAATCATTTCAGATATTTCTTTTATTCCAGCAGGATAATATTTTTTATTTTTATAATAAGTAATCATATTTGTATCTGCATATGTATTTTCAGCTAAAACATGCAAGCGTCCTATATCAGCAAAGTCGCTAACTTTGTCTGATAATCTGTTATCAACCTTAAAGCTTTTAAAATAATACGAGCGATTTTTAAATAAATAACCTTTCTCATAATCAAAAATTGTATATTTAAAATCTTTGGTGTTAAGTATTACACCGTCTTCATCAACAGTAATTACCCTTTTATACATATACATCCTCCTTTGATAACTTTATGTAGTAGATTGCATAAACTTATGCAAATTTTACACTATTTTTGCATAAACTCATGCAACTATTAAAAACCCCGAAAGCATTATAAATACTATGTTTTAGACATGTTCAATACTTAAAAAGCGGAAACGATATATTATATCAATATTATATTACTATTCTACAATTAAACAAACATATATATCATCATCTCTACTTATATTATATACTAAAGAGAAAATTTGTAAATATTATATTTATAATTAATCCTCATTAGATGAGAAAGTGAAAAAATATTATTAATAACCAATACATAATTTATTAATCTTTTTCTTTATAGTATCTTTTCTAGCATGAGTATATATTCCTGTTGTAGAAATGCTACTATGTCCAAGCTGATTTTGTAGTTCAGTTAAAGTAAGTATATTATTTTCTACAACAGTAGAAGCATAATTATGCCTTAACTGATGTGGTCTAATCTTATTTTTAGGTGTACTATAGTAGTCAAAAATATCATTTATAGTCTCTGGACATAACTTATTACCACGTTCAGATACAAATAAATATGGACTATTTTTATACCTGGATTTATTTCTATCTACAAGATAATTTTTAATTAATTCTACAACTTTATCAGTAAGTAATACAGTTCTTTCTTTATTACCTTTACCTATAACTATCATTTCATTATTTTCTAAATCAATATTTTTGAGTAGTAAATTACAACATTCAGAACGTCTTATACCTGTGTTAGCTATAAGATAAATAATTGCTATATTACGTGACTTATAATCAGCATCCTTAGTTAATACTCTTTTAAGAAATTTTTCTACTTGTTTAGTTGTTACATCTGTTGGATTACCTTTATTTTGTACTTTAATAAAATCTTCTTTTAGTATATAAATACCATCTATTTGTTTAGTTGATAAAAGATATTCATTATACTGTTTTAAAGAAGTAAGTTTTCTATTAATAGTAGATGCACTACCAGAAAGAGAATTTTTAAATTTTATTATATTTTCTCTTGATAGAGTAGGGTATTGGCTAAAATATTGCTCTAAATCAGATATATATGATGATATAGTATTTTCTGACTTAGAACAGGATATAAGATAATTTTTAAATTCATTCAAATTAACCATATAAACATCTCCTTTGTTAGTTATTTTCTTTAATAATATATTACTATTTTTTATTATGGTAGTCAATAGGAAAATGAAAATTTTTTATATTCATATTATGTATCGTAGTTTTACTGTGTTAGTTATCTATAAATGCTTATTTTATAATGGTTTGATGTGTATTATATATGCTTTAGTACGAATACTAAAAAATACATTCGATAAATACTAAATATTAAACCTTTAGAAATATTGATATTACTAGGTTTGAAGGATTATGGCATAGATATATAAGTGTAAAATTGAAATATTTGTGATGTTGTGAAATACGCATGAATACTGGATTTGTTCGATAGAGATACGATTGATTTTTTAGTGGATTTGTAATGAATCGGTAAAAATTTTGTGGGTAGGTGGATGGAAGTGCATCCTACGTTTATTGGCTAAAAAACAACTAAAAATTTGTAAAGTATCCCCCTAAAAAGCTAGTATTGCTTATATAATATTAATTATGTAGTGAATA
>ERZ795062.1725-NODE-1725-length-15161-cov-7.089104_pt1 | contig 15161 bp, 12 predicted proteins | sample MGYA00375146_ERZ795062 | MGnify/ENA primary metagenome ERZ795062 (study PRJEB30191, sample SAMN05720281) | activated sludge metagenome | isolation source: Anaerobic digester | place: USA | collected 2015-07-16 ... | reverse complement strand
GCCACCTTGGCGAGCTTTTCACCGAGACCATCCAGCCGCAGCATGTGTGCCTGCATCTCGCCCAGCTTGACGGCGAGACTGTTGATGTTGTCCTGAATCTGCTGCTGGCGCTGCTTGGCCTCGGCGTGCTGGTCAGCCAGCAGGATGCCGCGAATCAGCGGATGGTTGCTGGTGGCGGCGTATTTGAGCGACAGGTAATTGGCCAGGGTGGCGGTCAGCGCCAGCGCCACCAACCCGGCAAAACCGAGGCCGATGACCTGCGGAATGCCGACCGAAAGCGTTCGCTTGCTCCGGAAGTCGCTTGAAACAACGATAATCTGCACGTGAAATTCCTCAACTCACCGCGCTCTGCGTCGGCGCTCTATCCGCGACCTCTGGGCCTCGCCCAATTTCTGGATCGCATGCCCGCACTGGGCGCTGCTTTGCGACACGCCCGCGAGGGTGGCCGTCAATACGACGTGCTGATGGAAGCGGTGCCGGAGCGTCTGAAGCGCTTTGTGGTGGCGATTACTGCCTCGGGCTCAACACTGAGTCTCACGGTCGATTCCCCTGAAGCCGCACATCTGGCGCGCTTGCTGAACGCCGAAATGCTGACCAATCTGAGCCGTAAGGGCTTGAAATTTAGCGAAATTTCGCTGAGGGCGCAATCAACTGCGGTAATTCGGCGCACCGTTCGCGTGCGTCCGAGCCCCAACGCCGGCCGCAAACTCAATTCAGCAGCGGACCAAATGTCGAGTGAGCGCTTGCAAACAAGCATGCGAAAACTGGCGAGAACACTGGGCCGCAGCTAGGTTGCGGGCTAGCGAGGCCGCACCGGCAACCGTCACGGACCTCGCCGAGCTGACTTTCGCTCATCAACTTTGGTCGATAAGCCCCATCCGCTAAGGGCTTGGACGCCGAAAACGCGAAAGTCGACTCAGTCGCTATTAACATGCTAGCCCTTATACAGAAGGCGTTTAGTCGAAAAGCTGTAGACGTTGATCTCTACTACGACTAGGTCGCGTAGCGCCACGCGGCAGGCTTCGCCAGCAGCGCCAGGCAAAGTTTGTTGTTCAGCTCGTGGCCGGACTTGAATGCGTGATACTTGCCGCGCACCCGGTGGCCGAGCAGAAACAGGTCGCCCACGGCATCCAGCACCTTGTGCCGCGCCAGCTCGTCGGCAAAGCGCAACCCTTCGCGGTTAAGCACCTTGTATTCGTCCAGCACTACGGCGTTTTCCATGCTGCCGCCCTGCGCCAGCCCCATTGAGCGCAGGGTTTCCACCTCGTAGGCAAAGCCAAACGTGCGCGCCCGGCTAATGTGCGAGAGAAAGTCCTCGTCCTCCAGCTTCATGCGCACCCGGCACTGGTCGTCGGGAATTGCCGGGTGCGAAAAGTCGATGGTGAAATCCACCTCAAAGTGCGGATTCGGCAAAAGCTCGGCGAACTTGTCTCCCATCTCGACGCGTACCGGTTCGAGGATTTCGATGTAGCGACGGGCTACCGCCTGTTCAGCTACACCAGCCTGCTCGATCAGATAGACGAACGGCGCCGACGAGCCATCCATGATCGGCACTTCGAGGTTGTCGAGTTCGATGATCGCGTTGTCAATGCCACAACCAACGCAGGCCGCGAGCAGGTGCTCGACGGTGGCGACTTTGGCCTGACCATGCACCAGCGTCGTGGCTAGCCGGGTTTCCTTGACCAGCTCGGCACGGGCCGGGATGTCCTCGGGCGGATTGAGATCAGTGCGACGGAAGATGATGCCCGTATCGGGCGGCGCGCTCTTGAGGGTGATCTGGACGCGAACACCGGAGTGCAGCGCGACTCCTGTGGCAGTGACGTCGCTCGCGACCGTATGTTGCTTCGGCATGGCCGCAAGTATAGGGGGCCGTACGGCGGCTCACCCGACCGGCACAGGGAGCGAATCTGCACCGGCAGGACTGCGGCACCCGCACGATGGGGGGACACGTGCGAGTGCCGCAGAGAGGCGCGCCGCAGTTGCCGGGCGCGCTGCCGCAGGGCCGCGGGCCTAGTCGGCCTGTTTGCGAAGGAAGGTCGGAATTTCCAGCGAACGCGCGGTGTTGCGACCCGGATTGCGTACGAAGGTCGGCTCGTCGTAAGAAACCTCGATACCCGCCGTGACCGGCGCCGCCTCGGTGGCTACACCCAGGTTGTCGGTGCCGGTACGCAACGTCGGGATCTCCAGCCGTGGCGCGGCGGCTGCGCCACCCTGCACTGCCTGCATCTTGCGCTTGGCACCGAGACCGGTAGCCACCATGGTGACGCGCATCTCGTCGCCCATTTCGTCGTCGATGACGTGGCCCCAGAGCACCGTCGCGTCCGCCGAGACAAATTCGGCGACAGTGTCGGTGACGTCATAAAGCTCGCCCAGTTCGACATTGCTCGACGTCGTGATGTTGAGCAGCACGCCGCGCGCACCCTGCAAGTCCACATCTTCTAGCAACGGGCTCTTGATCGCAGCCATCGCCGCCGCCTTGCCGCGCTCTTCGCCGCTGGCTGTTGCGGTGCCCATCATCGCCATGCCAAGCTCGGACATGATGGTGCGCACGTCGGCGAAGTCGCGGTTGACCAGGCCGCGCTTGTTGATGATCTCCGAGATGCCCGCGACGGCGCCGTGCAACACATCGTTCGATGCTGCGAAGGCAGCGGGCAGTGAGACATTGCGGCCGAGCACCTGGATGAGCTTCTCGTTAGGCACCACGATCAGCGAATCGACGTGCTTCTGCAGCTCATCGACACCCGCCTGCGCCGCGCGTTCGCGCTTCTGCATCTCAAAGCGGAACGGCTTGGTCACCACGGCGACCACCAGAATGCCCATCTCCTTGGCAAGCTGCGCCACAACGGGAGCAGCGCCGGTGCCGGTGCCGCCGCCCATGCCTGCGGTGATGAATAGCATGTCGGCACCGCGGATCGACTCCTGCAACGCCATCTTTGATTCCATCGCGGCATCACGGCCGACTTCCGGCTTGGCGCCAGCACCCAGGCCCTGCGTCAACTCGGCGCCAAGCGGAATGCGCTTCGGGGCCGGGTTACGGTCGAGCACCTGGGCATCAGTGTTGGCGGCGATGAACTCGACGCCGGCGACCCCCTTGTTGATCATGTGCTCCACAGCGTTGCCGCCGCAGCCGCCAACGCCGATCACTTTGATGACCGCGCCATCCCTTTTTTCATCAACGATCTCAAACATGCTTTCGCTCCTTCAAGGCAAACAAAACCAAAACTCAACGCTTAAATAACTTTCTGACTCGTCCAACCGTCATCGCACTCACGCTACAAACCAAACGCATCACGCAACTTCGCAAACATCCCGGCCGCAGCAGACTCCCGGCGACGCAGCACTGCCTGCTTGGCCAACTGGTCCCGGCCATGCATCAGCAAGCCGATCGCGGTGGCGTACTTCGGCGCAGCCAGTACGTCCTTCAGCGGCCCGCGATAGTCCGGCGCGGCCACCCGCACCGGCATGTGGAATACCTCTTCGCCAAGCTCCACCATGCCAGGCAGCATCGCGCTACCACCGGTCAGGGCGATACCGGAGCGCAGCAGTGGCTCGAAGCCCGAGCGCTTGATCTGCTCGTGCACCAACTGGAACAGTTCCTCAACGCGCGGCTCTACCACCTCGGCCAGCATGTGCCGCGGCATCGATTTCGCCGGCCGGTCCGCAACGCTGGGCACCTCAATCAACTCCTCGGGCTCAACCAGTTTGGTCAGAGCGCAGGCATAGCGATGCTTGATGTCGGCAGCTTCCTTGCTCGGTGTGCGCAGAGCCATTGCAATGTCGTTGGTGATCTGGTCGCCGGCGACCGGGATCACACCCGTGTGGCGGATGGCGCCGCCCGTAAACAGCGCGAAATCGGTCGTACCGCCACCGATGTCGACCAGGCCGACACCAATCTCCATCTCGTCGCGGGTGAGGCACGCGGCTGCGGACGCCAGCGGTTGCAACACCAGCTCCTGCACGTTGAGGCCACAGCGGCGGACGCACTTCTCGATGTTCTCGGCAGCCGAGACCGCACCGGTCACGATGTGGACTTTCACTTCCAGACGGCGGCCACTCATGCCCAGTGGGCGGCGCACGCCCTCCTGGCCATCGATGATGTATTCCTGCGGCAGCGTGTGCAGCACCACCTGATCGTTCGGGATCGCGATCGCCTTCGCCGTCTCGATCACCCGCTCCATGTCAGCCTCGGTGACCTCGCTGTCTTTCATCGCCACCATGCCGCTTGAATTCAGGCTTCGGATGTGGGCGCCGGCGATGCCGACATAAACATTGCTGATCTTGCAATTGGCCATGGCAGCGGCTTCACGTACCGCAGCAGCAACGGTGTTGGTGGTGGCGTCAATATCCACCACCATGCCTTTACGCAGGCCGAGCGAAGGCTGCTCGCCAAAACCGATGACGTTGATCTTCTGCTCGGCGTCCAGCTCGGCAACCAGTGCCACTACCTTGGAGGTGCCGATGTCCAGCGCTGCGATCAGCTCGCTCACGATTGACCTTTCTGTGATTCCACGTTGAGCGCGGCGCCATTGCGCGCCACCGCAACCGCCGCCTTGTAGCGAAGATCGATACGGGCGAGACCGGAGCGGAAACTTGCCGGCCAGGCGCCGTACAACGCGACGAAACGAGCCAGTCGATCCTGGTAGTGCTCGCGACCAAATTCGATCTGCATGTCGTTCCCGGTTGTCAGCGTGATGGCACCGCGCGGTGACATCGCGAAGACCTTGATATCGAGGCCGTGCGCGGCCAGTGCGGTGCGCGCCTCGCGATAACGGGAAAGCACATCGGTCGCGCTGCCTGGCGGTCCATCGAAGCGCGGCATCGGCGCCTTGGAGCCGGCACGAAACACCTCGCCGCGGTCAGACAGCAAATCGTTGTCGCCCCAATAGCCGACCGCGCGGTGCTCCTCAATGTCGAGGTCGAGCGCGAACGGCCAGCGCCGGCGCACGGTCAGGTCGCGCACCCAGGGCAGCTTGCGCAGCGTGGTGCGTACCCGCTGCGGCGAAACGGAGAAGAAGGTGCCGCGCAGCTCGGTGCGGATGGCCGACTCCAGCACACCAGTGTCCACTTCGGCCAGTGGTGCGACCACTCGTACCTGCCGCAGCGCAAACATGCCGCGTGAACCCGCCCAGGTTACCGCGCACCACAGCAGTGCCAGCGACGCCAGCGCGCCCATCGCCAGCGCGAAGCGATTGATGGATTGCGGGTCAGACCACATGGGCGCCTCCACTACTGGCCTGCACCACCTTTTGCGCGACGTTGCCGATGGAACCGGCACCCATCGTCATCACCACGTCGCCGTCCTGAACCGACTGCAGGATCAACGATGGCATTTCTGCGATGTCCGGCACGAACATCGGTTCTACGCGACCACGCAGCCGGATCGCGCGCGCCAGTGCTCGCCCGTCGGCCGCGACGATCGGCGCTTCACCCGCTGCATACACCTCAGCCAGCAGCAGCACATCAACCTCCGAGAGCACCGATGCAAAATCCTCGAAGAGGTCGCGGGTGCGGGTGAATCGATGCGGCTGGAAGGCCAGCACCAGCCGGCGGCCCGGGAAAGCAGCCCGGGCAGCGGCGAGCGTCGTGCGCAGCTCCACCGGATGATGCCCGTAGTCGTCGATCAGTTCAAATTTCGCGCTCTGGTGCGTGACCACGCCAAAACGCTGGAAGCGACGTCCAACACCACCAAAGTTAGCCAGTGCCCGGACAATGGCGTCGTCGCTGACACCCAGATCCTGCGCGATGGCCACTGCGGCAAGTGTGTTGCGCACATTGTGCAACCCGGCCACGCGAACGGCGACTTTCAGCGGCTGACGACCCGCACGGTGGACAGCGAAGCGCATGCTGACGCCATCAGCCGTGACGTCGGTCGCGCGAATATCAGCTTCTGCCGTCAACCCATAGGTCACGATCGGCTTGGCAATCTTCGGCAACACCGACGCGACGCCGGGATCGTCAATACAGGCGTAGAGCGAGCCATAAAACGGCAAGCGGTGGGCGAAATCGACAAATGCCTGCTGCAGACGCTCCAGGCTGTGACCGTAGGTCTCCATGTGATCAGCGTCGATATTGGTAATCACCGCCAGCGTCGGCGACAAATGCAGGAAGGACGCGTCGGACTCATCGGCCTCCGCCACCAGAAACTCACCGGTGCCCAGCCGTGCGTTCGAACCAGCCGCCAGCAGGCGGCCACCAATGACGAAGGTGGGATCGAGGCCACCCTCGGCGAGTACGCTCGCCACCAGCGAGGTGGTGGTCGTCTTGCCGTGAGTGCCCGCGATGGCGATGCCACGCTTCATGCGCATCAGCTCGGCGAGCATCAGGGCACGCGGCACCACCGGCAACTTGGCTGCGCGCGCGGCAACCACTTCGGGATTCGTTTCCGGAATGGCGGATGAAATTACCACCGCCTGGGCGTCCTGCAGATTTTCGGCGCGATGACCGACAGCTGTGCGAATACCCAGCGAGGCAAGGCGCTCAAGCACCGCTGAATTTGCAGCGTCACTGCCACTGACGATATAGCCCTGGTTGTGCAGCACTTCGGCAATACCGCTCATGCCAATGCCACCGATGCCGATGAAGTGCAGCTTCTGCATGCGGAACTTCATGCGGCACTCCCTTGCGTTGCAGCTTCGCGCATCGCTGCAGGTAGCAATGAGCCGATCACGTTGCAGATGGCGGCAGTGGCGTCCGGCTTGGCAACGGTCAAGGCCGCGCAGGCCATTTGCAGGCAACGATCACGGGTTAACGAGGAGATGGCAGCGGCCAGCTTTTCTGCGGTCAGTGCAGGTTGTTCGAGAATCTGCGCCGCCCCTGCCCGCGCAAGCACTTCGGCGTTATGCAGTTGCTGCTGGTCCTTGTGATGAGGGTACGGAATCAGCAACGATGCAACACCCAGTGCGGCGAGCTCCGACACTGTGCTGGCGCCGCTGCGTCCGATGAATATGTCGCAAGTGGCCAGCGCCGTAGCCGGATCATCGATGAACTCGATCACACTCGCATCCACACCCGCCCGCGCATATTTCGCCTCGGTCGATGTTCTCGCCCCCCGACCGGCCTGGTGCACCACTCGCGGCCGGGCGTCAGCAGCCAGCAATTCCAGCGCACTGGGCAGCATCGCGTTGATCGCCTCGGAGCCACGGCTGCCGCCCATCAGCAGGATTGCCAGCGGGCCGGAGCGTCCGGCAAAGCGGGTCGCCGGATCGGCAAAGTGAGTGAACTCGCTGCGAATCGGGTTACCTGTCACCACGCGCTTGTCGCCGACATTGGCAAAGACGGACGCAAAGCCCGTGAGCACCCGATCGGCAAAGCGTGCCAGCATGCGATTGGCGAGACCGGCCACTGCGTCACTCTGGTGAATCAAGAGGGGAATGCCCATACGGGCCGCCGCCAGACCACCTGGCACGGTCGGGTATCCGCCCATGCCAATGACCACGTCCGGCTTGATCTCACGCAGCAGGCGCCCGGCTTCGCGATAGGCACGCAGCATGCGGAATGGCAATAGCAGCTTCGGTTTGAGGCCGCGGCCAACGATCCCCTCGAAGGCAATGGAGTGCAGCCGGAAGATGTCCTGCGGCACCAGCGTTTGCTCCATGCCGGTGGGCGTACCCAGCCAGGACACGCGCCAGCCACGCTCGCGCATGGCCCTCGCCACGGCAAGGCCGGGGAAGATGTGGCCGCCGGTGCCGCCGGCCATCATCAGCAGGTGCGGTTGCGCAGTGGTGGCGTTCATACCTTGAACCCCCGCTCCAGGCGACGGTTTTCCCAGTCAATGCGCAGCAACACGGACAGCGTGACCAGGCTCGCAATCATGCCGCTGCCGCCGTAAGACATCAGCGGCAGCGTCAGCCCTTTGGTTGGAGCGAAGCCCATGTTCACCGCAATATTTATCAGCGACTGGATGCCGAACAGTGTGCCAATCCCCTGCGCCACCAATGCTGCGAAGGGCTGCTCGAGACGGCGTGCTTCGCGACCGATGGCAAACGCCCGCCACGTCAACCAGGCGTAGGCGCCAATCACCACGGCAACACCGAGCAGGCCCAGCTCTTCTGCCGTCACCGCCAGAATAAAGTCGGTGTGCGCTTCCGGCAAGTAATAGTGCTTCGAAACACCGGCGCCGAGGCCAAGACCGAACACGCCACCACGACCGATCGCCATCAATGATTGCGTGAGTTGATAGCCGGAGCCAAACTCTTCTTTCCACGGATCAATGAAGCCAAAGAAACGCTCCAGCCGGTAGGGTTCGAACCACACCAGTGCCACAGCAGCCACCAGGCCCACCACCACGACCGGCAGCACCAGACGATGATCGAGACCAGCCATGAACAGGATCAGCAGCCCGGTACTCAAGACCACCAGCGTCGCGCCAAAATCGGGCTCTCGCAACAGCACCACGCTGACGGCCAGGGCAATCAGCAGGAACGGGCCGAGGCCGTTCACCAGACTCTGTTTGATCGGCTGTGCGGCATGAATTACGGCTGCCTTGGTCACGGCGTAGCGCGCCGCGAACAAAATCATTGAGAACTTCATCAGCTCGGACGGCTGCAGACTGAATGGCCCCAGCGGAATCCAGCGCCGCGCCCCGTTGACCTTGCGTCCGATACCGGGGATCAGCACGGCAACAATCAGCACACAGGCCACGATAAAGACGATCGGTGCGACCCGCTCCCAGGTTCGCAACGACGTGTCGAATACAAACAGCGCAAGCACGGCGCCGATCACCACAAACATGCATTGCCGCAGCAGGAAGTACGACGCCGACCCCCGGGTAAAACGGCTCTCGCTCGCACTGGCGATGGAGGAAGAGTAGACCATCAGCAGACCGATGGCGACGAGGAAGGCAACGACCCACACCAGTGCCACGTCAAACTCGGCGAGCGCGCCACCCGACGAGGACAACGGCCGCATCGAAGCGCTTCGGCCGTCGCTACGCCACGGCAGTTTTGCGGCAATGCGCTCAGTAACGCCGGTGAACATGGTGGCGACGCTCATGATGCAGTGCCCCGCTTCGGCGATGTCGGCGATGTCAGCACACGACCGCGCGACGCCGCCCAGTCGCTGACCGCGCGCACGAACACCTCGGCACGATGACCAAAGTTGCGGAACATGTCCCAACTCGCACAGGCCGGGGAAAGCAGCAACTGCTCTCCCGCCCGGGCGCCATCGAGCGCAGCAGCGACCGCATCGTCAAGTGAAGCAAATTTCCGCCACGGCACGCCACTGGCCGATAGCGCAGCGGCTATTGCGTCGGCATCCTTGCCGATCAGATGCACGGCGCGGCAGTGCCGCGCGGCAGCCGGGACAAGTTCTCCAAAGTCCTGCCCTTTGCCGTCGCCACCTGCGAGCAGCCAGGTGGGCGTTGCCAGGCCATCCAGCGCAGCAACAGTCGCCACAATCGTAGTGGCTTTCGAGTCATCAATCACACGCACGCCATCAATCTCGCCAACCGCCTGGCAGCGATGCGGCATGCCGCGAAAGCTGCGCAGGACGCGCTGACAGTCGGACGGCGTGACTGCGAGTGAATCCAAGAGCGCCATTGCCGCGAGCGCGTTCTGTGCGTTGTGCGCGCCCGGTATGCCCAGTTCGGCCATGGCAATGATTGACTGGGAGCCCCGCAGCAGTTGACCTTCAGGTCCGGCGATGTCAAGGCCGTAGTCCTGCTTCGTCAACGGCCGTCCGGCGCCGAAGGTCGTGGCTGCGACGTCGGTACGACGCATGCTGGCCGACCAGACGTCGTCGCGGTTGATCACTTGCCGCTCGGCACCGCCAAAAATCCGTTCCTTGCAGGCCGCGTAAGCAAAGAAACTTAGGTAGCGGTCCAGGTGATTCGGAGTGACGTTGATGACAGCCGCAGCTTCGGTCTTCAGCGACACCGTCGATTCAAGCTGGAAACTAGACAACTCCAGCACCCATGTCCGGCAATCGGGAGCTTCGGCCAGGGCGTCAAGAATTGGAATGCCGATGTTGCCGGCGACGCGAGCCCCGCCGTCGACGGTACGCGCGAGTTCACCCGCCAGCGCAGTCGTCGTTGTCTTCCCGTTCGATCCGGTCACCGCAAACACGCGCGCTTCATCGGGAACTTCGCGGGCAAACAGCTCGATGTCGCCAACTACCGGTGTGCCAGCCTCAATAGCGCTGCGTACTGTGAAACTTGCTCGCGGCACGCCTGGCGACAGCGCGATCAGATCCGAAGCCGGTAGCCGATCACGCGCGAAGTCCATCGTCACGAATTTCGCCGCCGGGAACTCGGACCGGTACTGCACCAGTGCCGCCGGTGATTCCTCACTATCGACCGCCGTGACCACCGCGCCTCGTCGGCTAAGGAAGCGCGCGAGCGAAAGCCCGGTCGCGCCGAGGCCGACGACCGTTGCTGTGGATTGCGCGCACTGGAACAAGTGACGACTTCCTTTCAGCGAAGCTTCAGGGTGGACAGGCCTGCAAGCACGAGGAACATGGTGATGATCCAGAAGCGGATCACTACATGGTTCTCGTGCCAGCCACCGAGCTCAAAGTGGTGGTGCAGCGGGGCCATTCTGAGAATGCGTTTGCCCTTGGTGTACTTGAAGTAGCCCACCTGCAACATCACCGAAATCGTCTCGGCGACGAAAACGCCGCCCATCACTACGAGAACGATTTCCTGACGCACGATCACGGCGATGGTGCCAAGCGAGGCACCGAGCGACAGGGCGCCGACGTCGCCCATGAACACCCGCGCAGGATGGGCGTTGAACCACAGGAATCCGAGCCCCGCGCCGGCCATGGCGCCGCAGAACACCATCAGCTCCGCTGCGCCCGGGATGTACGGAAACAGCAGATAGCGCGAGTAGTCAACGCGACCAACCACGTAGGCGAACACTGCCAGCGCACTGCCCACCATGACCACCGGCATGATCGCGAGACCGTCGAGGCCATCGGTCAGGTTGACTGCGTTGCTGGTGCCAACGATCACAAACCACGTCAGCGTGATGAACCCAAACAGCCCCAGCGGATAGGCAATGTTCTTGAAGAAAGGTACGATCAGATCGGCCTTCGACGGCAGATCGTTGGTGAAACCGCTCTGAATCCACAGGAAGATCAGATTGAAAATCTTGCCTGTACTCGGCGCCGATACGGCGAATGCGAGGTAAGTGGATGCAATCAATCCAATCAGGGCCTGCCAGAAGAGTTTTTCCCTGGCCGACATGCCTTTCGGGTTCTTGTGCACGACCTTGCGATAGTCATCGACCCAGCCAATCGCGCCGAAGCCGATCATCACAAACAGCACGACCCACACAAAACGATTGCTCAGGTCAGCCCACAGCACTGTCGCCACCGCGATGGACGTCAGCACCAGAGCCCCGCCCATCGTCGGCGTTCCCTGCTTGGCCAAATGCGATTGCGGACCGTCGTCGCGGACGGCCTGTCCGATCTTCATCGTCAGCAACCAGCGGATCATGCGCGGGCCGATCGCCAGCGCGATGGCCATCGCCGTGGCACAGGCGAGGACGCTTCGCAGCGTGATGTAGTTGAACGCAGACAACGCCCGGATATCGGTCGCGAACAGGTTGGCAAGCCACAACAGCATTATTGTTTTTCTCCATACATGGCATTGAGCCGTTCAACGACGCGGTGCATCGCCATCGAATGTGCGCCCTTGGCGAGCACGGTGACAGATCCCGTTTCCGCGCTGGCAATTTCGTCAGCGAGCGCCTGCATCATGGCGTCAAGGTCGAGATATGCACTTGTGCGGCCTCCAATGGCGGTCGCTGCACGCTGCATCCGGCTCCCGAGCGTCAACACCCGATCGACGCTCGTGCGTTCGATGTCCTGCAACAGACTCAGGTGCAGCGAGTCACTGTGCTGGCCGAGCTCGGCGATGTCGCCCAGCACGAGAATACGTTTGCCAGGTTCGTTGAGCAGCACCTGCAGGCCGGCGCGAATGGATGCGGGATTGGCGTTGTAGCTGTCGTCAATGACACACAGTTGCGACGAGATTGGGCGCCGCGTCAGGCGCCCTCCAATATTGGTCGCGCTTTCGAGTCCCCGCTGCACTGCGGCGGCGCTGATGCCGAGCGACTGCGCCACGGCTACAGCCGCGAGCGCGTTGCGGCCGTTGTGCTCGCCTGCAAAAGGCAATTTGACGGTAACTGCCTCGTCCAGTCCGCGCGCAATGTTAAGCCGTGATTCCGCCGCCGAAAACGTGCCATAGACATCGGCCGAGTCGCTCATTCCGAAGCGGACTACGCGCCGATTCCGGTTGAGCACTTCCCAGTACGGCATGAAGTGGTCATCGGCGTTGAGTACGGCAGTGCCGCCGCTCCGCATGCCAGTGAAAATCTCTCCCTTGGCCTGGGCGACCCCGGCAAGCGATCCAACGCCTTCGAGATGCGCAGGACCGGCATTGGTTATCACGGCAATATCTGGCGCTGCCAGGCTGGTGAGCAGCGTCAATTCATCAAAGTGGTTCATGCCCATTTCGATGACGGCGACACGATGCTGCTGGCGCAGACGTAGCAGTGTGAGAGGGACACCGATATGGTTGTTGTAGTTGCCCTCGGTGCAGAGCACAGCGTCGTCACCGAAATGCGCCCGCAACACCGATGCGGTCAGTTGTCGGGTCGTCGTCTTCCCGTTGCTGCCGGTAATCGCAACCACAGGTCCGGCAAACTGCCGGCGTGCTGCCTGTCCCATCATTTGCAGCGCAAGCAGCGTGTCACGCACCTGCAACACGGCAACGTTGTCGGGCGCTGACACCGGATCTGCGACCAATACGCCTGTCGCCCCCTGAGCAAGTGCCTGATCAACGAAGCGGTGACCATCAAAGTTGGCGCCGCGCAACGCAACGTAGAGCGCTCCCGGCTGCAGGGTGCGAGTGTCAATCGATACCGAAGTGAATGCCACCGCCGGGTTGGAGGTACACAATTGCGCAACGCAGGCGCCGGCGAGAAACTCAGCCGCCCACATGATCACCTCGCGCTTTGTCGGGCTGCCCGGTACCTCGCCACGCCAGCAGGGCAGTTCGCGCGTGCTGGACATCCGAGAACGGCGAGCGGACGCCAGCAACTTCCTGATAGTCCTCGTGCCCCTTGCCGGCGATCAGTATGGCGTCGCCGACCGCTGCGCTGGCGATAGCCCGCTGGATGGCGTCGCTGCGATCAACGACAGCCACCGTGCGCGCCCGCGCCGGCGTCGGAATGCCGTCAAGGATGTCGGCAACGATGGCGCCCGGATCCTCGTTGCGCGGGTTGTCGCTGGTAACGTAGACGCGGTCGGCACGATCTGCGGCGATCCGTCCCATCTGCGGCCGCTTGCTGCGGTCACGGTTGCCGCCACAACCAAATACCACCGCCATCGCTGCCGGCCGAGTTTCGCGCACGGTCTCCAGCGCCTTGGCCAGCGCGTCTGGCGTATGCGCGTAGTCCACGTAGACACGCGGCCCGGCATTGCCATCAACAGCCACGTTTTGCATGCGTCCGGGCGCCGCCACCAGCGTTGCCAGCACGGCGCCGGCACGGCTCGACTCGACGCCATCCGCCACCAGCGCCGCTGCAACCGCCAGCAGGTTGCTGGCGTTGAAACGCCCAATCAGCGGCGTGTTGACTTCGACTTTCTGTCCGGCGTAGTCGATGTTCAGGTGCATGCCGTCAGGACGCATTTGCCGCACGGTGCCACGCACGGCACCTTCGTACAAACCGTAAGAGATCGTGCCAGGCAGCTGACGCTGAATCAGCTCACGGCCGAATGCATCGTCGGCATTGATGATGCGATGGCGAGCTGGATAGTCGGTAAACAGTTTTGCCTTGGCCGCGCCATAGGCGACCATACTGCCGTGGAAGTCCAGATGATCCTGGGTCAGGTTGGTGAAGATCGCAGCGTCAAAGCGCATGCCCTGCACCCGCCCAAGCTCCAGGGCGTGGGAGCTCACCTCCATCGCGACAGCTTCAGCACCGGCCTCACGCAGATCGCGCAGGATAGTCTGCAAATGAACCGCATCCGGTGTGGTGTTGCTGGTCGGCCACTCGCGTTCGCCGAGTGTCACGCCCAAGGTGCCGATAGCGGCACAGCGCATGCCAAGCGCGCCATAGGCCTGCATCAACCAGTTGGTGATGGACGTCTTGCCGTTGGTACCAGTCACGCCAAACACGCGCATCGCGGCGGCTGGATGCGCGTAGAACTCTCCGGCAATATGACCAAGCTGTGCGGCGAGATTGCTGATGCCCAGCACTCGCGCGTCGCTGATGGTGGCGTCGGCACCGGTAGCCTCTTGCAACACAGCCGCCGCGCCTGCGTCCAGTGCCGACCGAATGAATTGACGACCGTCAACTCTGGACCCAGGGATCGCAACAAACACGTCGCCGGGCTTGATGCTGCGCGAATCAAGCGTCATGCGCTGGCGCGCAACGCCCAGGCGATCAAGTGCAGCAACGGCCGCCGAGGCTTCAACGATGGTCATGGCTGCCCCTCTCGGACAATCGCCACCTGAGTATCGACCGCCGTCGGAACGCCCGGCAGCGGCGCGTCGTAGGGTACTTCCATCAGGCGCAGTGTTTGCCCCATGATGCTGCTGAATACCGGCGCCGCTACCTGACCGCCGTAGAAAATGCCACCGGCGGGCTCGTCAATCATGACGGCGACCACGTAGCGCGGATTGCTGACTGGCGCCAGACCAACAAAGGACGCTACATAGCGGCCTTCGGAGTAGATCGCGCCAGCCAGCTTTTTCGCAGTCCCGGTCTTGCCGGCAACGCGGTATCCCGGTACCTGTGATAGCGGCGCGGTGCCTTCTTTCGACGTTGCCTTCTCAAGCATCGGCAACACCCAGCGCATCGTCTCCGGTGAATAGACCGGCACCTGCCGGGCAGCACCACCGTTCTTGAACAGCGTCACATCGACCAGCGAACCCTGATTGGCAAACACGGTGTAGGCGCGCGCCAGTTGCACCAGATTGACCGACAGGCCGTAGCCGTAGCTCATGGTGGCCTTTTCAATCGGCCGCCATGACTGCGGTGCGCGAAGGCGTCCATGCGCCTCACCCGGCACACCAGTCTGCGGCGCACGGCCGAAGCCAGCGCGCTGCAGGTGCCGCCACATCACTTCGTTCGGCAGCTTTTCCGCGATCTTGGCGGTACCGACGTTGCTCGATTTCTGGACGATCTCGGTGAGCGAGACGACGCCATTGCTGC
>ERZ795062.1724-NODE-1724-length-15172-cov-5.309651_pt1 | contig 15172 bp, 8 predicted proteins | sample MGYA00375146_ERZ795062 | MGnify/ENA primary metagenome ERZ795062 (study PRJEB30191, sample SAMN05720281) | activated sludge metagenome | isolation source: Anaerobic digester | place: USA | collected 2015-07-16 ... | reverse complement strand
AAATTTAATTCTGCAACTCCTGGAGTATCACCATCATGATTATGAGCACACAAAATTAAAAACACATTACAATGTTCTGCCAAAATATTATTTAACACTGTTTGAACATTGCCTGAACTTGTAACTGTATTATTGTCTCTTAAAAACTGATGAGTAGAAATAATAGCTCTTCTATTAGGGAATGCTGTTAGAACATCGTCTAACCACTGCTGAGTTTCGAAAGGAAAGTTAAATTCTAGAGCAATGTTGATGAAGTCCATTCCACCAGCTGAGAACAAAACATAATTATTTTTCCATAATCTATTGGTATAAACTCCGTCATCAGAAGTTACAACATCATTAGTTCCTCCCATATATCCACCATACCAATCATATTGCTCATAACTAGGAATACCTAACCCATCAGCCACAGAAATTGCCGTAGTTGCTGGAAAATTTTTATCGTACAAATTACCTTGACCAGTATAAGCATCAATCGCATCATAATCATGATTCCCTGGCGCAACTCCAATAGCAATATCGTTTTGGTTTAATAAATCCAAAGCCAATCTTGCTCTTTGCCATTGTACTGGTTCACTATAATCAACTATATCTCCAAGATGATCAACCAAAACAATATTCAAATTAACCTTCTGATTAATAACCCACTGAGTTTGGTCAATAAATATTTGAAAAGTATTTGAACGCCAAGTATAATGCTGCGTATCTGGTAAAGCAATAACCGTGAAATCCTCATTTCCAGATGGAGTTGTCGTAAGGTTTTTGTTTAATGAACCTGTCTTAAATGAATATTGTTGCAATTCATTGTCTTCAGATTGAACAACAAAAAAGTATTCTGCATCTGGAATTAAATTATCGAGTTCAAATGAATTATTAAATTCTGGAAGAGCTATTTTCTTTGAAAAAGGATATTTTTGAATGTTCAATCCTTCATTTTTTGTCCCATAATAAATAGATAACGATTTGGTTTTAGTCACTGTTTTTAAAACCGTTTCTTTGTAGAGATTATTTGCGAAAAAATGAGTTCTATTTTCCCCAAACATCTTAAAACAAAACAAAAATAGAAGAATAATAATTCTTTGCATGTGAGTTAATTTATTTAATCTACAAAAGTAATACTCGTAAGATTTTCTGTAAAAAAATAACCCATTAACTCGATAAGTTCGATGCATTGTCCGATGAAATGCTTTACAAAATAAAAAATCCCGATTTCATCGGGATTTTAATATATTTCATCGATAAACTACCATCTAATAATGACACTTCCCCAAGTAAATCCGCTACCAAAAGCAGCCAAGACTACTAAATCTCCTGATTTAATTTTTCCTTGTTCCCATGCTTCAGTTAAAGCAATCGGAATTGATGCCGCTGTAGTATTTCCATATTTTTGAATGTTATTGTAAACTTGATCATCTGTCAATCTGAACTTTTGTTGAATAAATTGTGATATTCTCAAATTTGCTTGATGTGGAATTAACATATTGATATCAGATACTTGTAAACCATTTGCTTGCAATCCTTCATTGATAACTTCACTAAAACGAACAACCGCATTTTTAAATACAAACTGCCCGTTCATATATGGAAAATAACTTTCATCATCAGGATTATTTTCTGCAATAATATCAGTTACCCAGCGTTTTCCCATTCCAGGTGCAATTAGCGCTAGTTCTTCTGCATGTTGTCCTTCACTATGTAAATGTGTAGATAAAATACCTTTGCTTAAATCTTCTTCTCTACTTAATACTGCTGCTCCTGCTCCATCTCCAAAAATAACTGAAACACCTCTTCCACGAGTCGTCATATCCAAACCTGTTGAATGCAACTCAGAACCTATAACTAGAATATTTTTATACATTCCTGTTTTGATGTATTGATCAGCTATCGATATTGCATAAACAAATCCCGAACATTGGTTTCTAACGTCCAAAGCTCCTACAGTTCTTAGCCCTAAATCACGCTGTACTAAAACTCCAGGACCAGGAAAATAGTAATCTGGACTAAGAGTAGCAAAAATCACAAAATCAATTTCTTCTTTTGAAACTCCTGAACGTTCAATAGCAATTTTAGCAGCTTTTACTCCCATCGAAGTAGTTGTATCTTCTCCTCTTATGATATGTCTTCTCTCCTTAATTCCTGTTCGTTCCTGAATCCATTCATCATTGGTGTCCATTATTTTTGACAAGTCGTCATTTGTTACTACATTATTTGGAACGTAAAAACCTAATCCCGATATTTTTGAGTGGTACATTTTATCAATAATTTAAAATACTGATATCAAAAATAAGAATTTTATAAAAACTACTTGCCATTAGATTGATAAAATTAAAATCAGATAATTTTCATGCTTTATCGCAAAAAACTCTCCATACCTGACAATCAATTGTTAACCTATAATATTCTGTCATTTACCTCAAAAAGTTAAAATGAATTAGGGATAAATATAACTTGCGGGTTTTTAAATCAAATCTTAAACAATTATTTATGAAAAACTGGATACTAATTATTTTGATGCTTCTCGGCATTAATGCAATTGCCCAAACTGGTGTTACCATTACCTACTATGATGGAGCAACACAGCAGTTTAATGTAACGACAAATGGAAAATTGTTTTTTTCTGGAGATAATTTACAGGTGAAACAAGATGCCAATTCAAGTGTTACTTCAATACCTGTTAGTATTATTAGAAAAATTGTTTTTTCAGAAGCATTAGGAACAACAGTGATTGGGGAAAACAAAAAAGAGCTTTCAATTTACCCAAATCCTAGTTCAGATGTTGTTAGAATAAGTTCAAACAGCATGGAAACAATGTATGTAAAGATATATTCTTTAAGTGGTCAATTACTGAAAACAGGAAGCTTTGAAGTTAATCAAGATATTGATGTTTCTGGTTTTGCAAAAGGGATTTATTTAGTTCAAGTTGATGATGTAACCTTAAAATTTGTTAAAAAATGAGAAACTACTTTTCACTTCTAATGATTTTTGCGTTGAGTATTTCTGCATTTGCTCAGCAAAAAATAAGGGTTCACAACTCTGGAAATACTATGTATGCCAAAGAAATTTCGGCAGTTGATAGTATTAAGCTTGATAATACTTATGCCAAATTCAAACTTACTGGCAACACTGATTTATTGAATATTCAAAAGGCAGTTATCGATAGCATTACGTTCACAAATACGACTGTCAACTTAGATAAAATTTACATTATATATAATGGCAATGATAATGCCACGATTATAAATCCATATGCTAATTCTGGTGTAACCATAACTGCAACTGGTGGAACTGTTATTGCAACAGCAACTTCGGGAATTGCGAATCTTGAGTACAACATTTTGGGTTCGTCAACCAATGGAAGTTTAACATTGACAACAGACCAAGACATTAATTTGGTTTTAAATAATGTTTCATTAACCAATCCAAATGGTGCGCCATTTACAATTCTTGGAGGAAAAACAACAACTATTGATTTAACTCCAGGAACAACAAATACATTATCGGATAGTTTATCAAGTGTAAAAAACGGAACTATAACAACCGATGGACCAATTATTATAAAAAACACAGGAACTCTATCTATCGCTGGAGTAAAAAAACACGGTATTTATACTACATCAAGCATAACTATCTTGAATGGAACAACAACAATTACTGCTGCAGCATCTGACGGTTTACATTCCGAAGGATTTACAATGAGCAATGGAAATGTGACAATTTCTTCCACTTCAGATGGTATAGATGCTGGTGATAATGCTATACTGATTTCTGGCGGAACAATTACCGTTAACTCCGTTTCTGCAGATGTAAAAGCAATAAAAACTGGGAATAACACCATTACTATAAATAATGGCACATTCAATCTTTATGTTTCTGGAAATGCTTCAAAAGCTATTTCTGCCAAAGGCATAATCACTTTAAATGGAGGAACGTATAACATCAACCTTTCAGGTGCTGTAGTTTTGACCGCTTCTGGTAGTGGTTATGATCCTTCTTATTGTACTGGTATAAAATCTGACGTACAAATAAATGTAAATGGTGGTAATTACACCATTCAAGCATCATCAACGGCAACTGGCGGAAAAGGATTTTCTGCTGGTGGAATTATCAGTGTTGCAAATGGAACTTTTAACATTTCAACAGCTGCAAATGGTGCAAACTATGTAAATATTTCTGGAGTTGCCGATACCTATGGCGCAGTCGCGTTCAGTTCAAATTCAGATATTAATATTTCAGGAGGAACTTTTACACTTAGCAATTCTGGAAGTGATGGAAAAGCAATTTCTGCCGATGGCGGAATTAATATTTCTGGAGGAACAATTGGAATATCAAATAGTGGCGCTTCTGGTAAAGGATTAAAAGCAGATGGTATTATTTCAATTAACGGAGGAAATACAACTATCAATCTTTCGGGAGCAACTGTATTAAATGCATCAGGCTCAGGATATAATCCTTCCTATCCAACAGGTTTAAAAGCAACTGGTCAAATAAATATGAGCTCAGGAACAGTTTCTGTTACAGGAAGTTCGGCTGCTACTGGCGCTAGAGGATTTTCATCAGATTCGACAATAAACATAACTGGTGGAACTATAACATCTACTCTAGCAGGAAATGGTGCAAATTATACTAACACAACTGGAACTGCCGATTCTTACGCTTCAGCTGCATTCACATCAAATACAGGATTATTACTAACTGGAGGAAATATTACAACTACTTCATCTGGAACTGGAGGAAAAGGATTAAAGTCAGATGGAACAATAACAATTGGTTCATTAGCTGGTAGTCCTACTTTGAACATAACTACAACTGGAGCTCGTTTTCTAGTTACCGGAAGTGATTATTGTCATCCAAAAACAATTGTTGCTACTGGAGCAGTAAATATTATCAACGGAAATACAACTTTATCATCTACAGATGACGGCATACACTCTGATGCTTCTATAACAATTAGTGGAGGAAATAATTTGATAAGTGCAGTTTCTACTACAAGTGGTGTTGGTGAAGGTGTAGAAGCTCCAATAATTAATTTTTCTGGAGGAGTTACAAATGTAACGGCATCCAATGATGGCATTAATACTACTTATGGAACAGTTAGCGGCGGAACAGAATCGAATGATAATAGTCAACTCAATATTTCGGGTGGAATATTGATTGTTGCCGGAAAAGATGCTATTGATAGCAATGGTAATATTACTATAACTGGTGGAACTACAATTGTTTGTGGTGTTACAAATTCACCCGAAGAAGGTTTAGATTTTAACGGAACTTTTAATATGAATGGTGGATTTATCATTTGCGCTGGTTCAAATTCTAATATGACTAAGAATTTTAGTGCTACTTCTACTCAAAGAAGCATGTATTTAAAATCAAGTGCGCAACTTGCTGCAACATCGATGCTACATATTAGAAATGCTTCGGGTACCGAAATGGTAACTTTTAAACCAAAAAATGCAGTGTATTATTTCCATTTTTCAAGTCCAAATATAGCAGTAAGCACTAGTTATCAAGTATATTTTGGCGGAACATATACTGGAGGAAACTTTGTTGGTAATTCAACTGGTTGGGGTTTATATACTGGTGGAACCTATTCTACAACTGGTGGAACATTAAAATCTACATTTACAACTTCCAGTTCAAGTCCATTGAACACTATAACATTCTAGAATTTTATAAAACGGAAATAAAAAAGGCTGATTTCTCAGCCTTTTTTATTTTTATTAAGAAGTTTGGTCATCAACCGAAGCATCTGGAGCATTTTTCTTAACAGATTCTATCCCATTATCTCTCGAAGCTGTACTTTCATACATTTCGCTTGTTCCAATGATTTGACCATTTGTCGCTTTCAGGTTAAAGTAGTATTTCCCATTTTTTGATTCTAATCTATCAAAACGATTATCGTCCTGCGAATTCTTTTTAACAGATTCAACTCCATTCAAACATGCGGCTTTTGTTGTATATCCTTCGCTTGCTAAAATTTCTTGACCATTTCCAGCTTTTAAGCTAAATTGAAACTCCCCGTTTTTTCTGGTTGAAATAACAAATTTTCCCATTTTATAAAATTTTAAATTAAGTTTTATAAAGTTAATTAATTTTTATTATTCAAATATTGATAAATGTTAATTTTTTTTATACTTCAAAGTTGACTTGTAACTTAAACGTTAATTGTAAGACATATTTACATCCTAAAACTTTTATTATGAAAAAAAGCTTTTTACTTATTCTTTTTATTAGTTTTTTCTCGGTTAATGCCCAAGAAAACTTAACCTTTCAAAAACCATCTCAAAGCATTTTGGCATTAGCTGAATATGAAAGAGCACCATCTGTAAGCATGGATTCAAAAAAAGAATACATGTTATTAACTTATCGAAACACTTATAAAACTCTCGATGAACTGAGTCAGGAAGAAATGCGACTAGGTGGATTACGAATTAATCCCGTAACTAATATTTCGAGTACAGTTACTTATGTGAATAATTTGAAGTTAAGAAAAGTTTCAGATAAGATAGAAAATCAAGTTACTGGCTTGCCCGAAAATCCAAAAATAACCAACATAAGTTGGTCACAAGATGAAAAGAAAATTGCTTTTACAAATACTACTTCTACTGGTGTTGAACTATGGGTTATAGATGTGGTTAGCAGTTCAGCTAAAAAAATTACTGATGCAAATTTGAACGCCAATCTTGGAAATCCTTTCAACTGGATGAAAGACAATCAAACAATTTTAGTGAAAATGCTACCTAAGAATCGTCCAGCTTTGATTGATGGAAAAAAAGATTTACCAAAAGGCCCAACAGTATCCAATAGTGATGGTACAAAATCTCAAAACAGAACCTATCAAGATTTATTAAAAAACCCAACTGATGAAGCTAATTTTGATGCTTTGATAACCTCTGAGTTATACAAAGTTTCGCTATCAGGAAATAAAGAACTTTTTAAACCTGCTGGAATTTATTTGAATGAAAGTTTTTCTCCTGATGGAAATTATTTGATGATTACAACTCTTCACAAGCCATATTCATATATAGTTCCATTGAGCCGTTTTCCTCAAAAAGCAACTGTATATGATATAAACGGAAAAGAAATAAAACTTGTAAACGATATACCTTTAAATGAAGTAATGCCCAAAGGTTTTTCTTCTGTTAGAAAAGGGAAAAGAAACATGAATTGGCGTTCAGACAAACCTTCTACTCTATCCTATGTTGTGGCTTTGGATGAAGGTGATCAAGCTGTTAAAGCTGATTATAGAGATGAAATTTTTAGTTGGGATGCACCATTCACTAACGAGCCAAAATCGGTTTTAAAAACTCAACAACGATTTGCAGGCATCATTTGGGGTAATGAAAACATTGCAATTGCCTATGATGATTGGTATGATACACGTAATCAAAAAACATATTTATTCAACCCATCAAATCCTGCGCAAACACCAAAAATCATTTCGGATAGAAACTCACAAGATATTTACAGTGATCCTGGAAATTTTGAAACCAAACGCAATCAATACAATAGATATGTTTTGGCTATAGAAAACGATAATACTTACCTGATAGGTGATGGATTTACAAAAGATGGTCAATTCCCTTTTATTGATGAATTCAATCTAAAAACTTTAAAAACCAAACGTCTTTACACTTCAAAAATAAAAGATAAAAAAGAAGATTTATTATCGATTGAAGACTTCAAAAAAGGTGATGTATTGGTTCAAATTCAATCGAAAAGTGAATTCCCAAATTATTACTTTAGAAATATAAAATCGGGTAAATTGACGCAGATTACTAATTTCAAAAATCCATTTGAAAGCATCAAAGATGTTTACAAAGAAGTAATAAAATATAAAAGAAACGATGGTGTAGAATTGTCTGGAACTTTGTATCTACCAGCAAATTATGATAGAACTAAAAAAGCTGAAAAATTACCTCTTTTAATTTGGGCTTATCCAGAAGAGTTTAAAGACAAAAACAGCGCAGGACAAAGCAACAAAAACTCTAATGAATTTACATTTCCTTACTACGGTTCATTTGTTTATTGGGTAACCAAAGGCTATGCTGTGCTCGATGATGCTTCATTTCCTATTATTGGCGAAGGAAATGCTGAACCAAATGATACTTTTTTACCTCAGCTTATTGCCAATGCAGAAGCTGCTATCGATGCTGTAGATAAATTGGGTTATATTAACAGAAAAAAATGTGCCATTGGCGGACATTCGTATGGTGCATTTATGACTGCTAATTTGCTAACTCATTCCAATTTATTTGCTTGTGGAATTGCTAGAAGTGGTGCATATAACAGAACCTTAACGCCATTTGGTTTCCAAAGCGAACAAAGAAATTATTGGGATGTTCCCAATGTTTATAACACAATGTCGCCGTTCATGAATGCTGATAAAATGAAAACGCCTCTGCTATTGGTTCATGGTGATGCTGATAATAATCCAGGAACATTCACACTTCAATCGGAAAGATATTTTCAAGCTTTGAAAAACCTTGGAGCACCAGTTAGATTGGTATTATTACCTAAAGAAAGTCATGGTTATGCTGCCAAAGAAAATATTTTACATTTGCTATGGGAACAAGAACAGTTTTTGGATAAATATTTGAAGAATTAAGAGAAATAACTTAGAAGGAAAGGCTTTAAAAATTGTTTTTTAAAGCCTTTTTTCTTTTAAAAAAACTATTGAACCTAATGGTATTTCCTTTTCGCTTTCAAAAAAAACAACTTGGCTATCAAACTCACTTTCGACAAGATAATGACTTCCTTTGAAAAAATTATTTCTAACATTAACTTTTAAATCAGAACTGTCAACCACTTTTAACTGATGAGGAAACAATAGCATTATTTTACCATCTATGTGAATTTGATTTACATCACCAAAAAGCGAAGCAACATAAAAGTCCTTAGGGTTGTTATAAATATAATTTGGTTGTCCAGACTCTACTATTTTTCCATTTTTCATCACAACAACTTCATCTGCAAAAGACAGCACATCCATACTGTCATGTGTTGCCACCAAAGTTGTTATATTTTTTTCTTTCAAATAGGCAAAAAGCTTTCTTCGCAAAGTGTTTTTTCTAAAATTATCGATATGACTAAAAGGTTCATCAAGCAATAGCATTTCGGGTTCTAGTGCCAAGACTCTAGCTATTGCTACTCGTTGCATTTGTCCACCACTTAAAAATTTTGCTTTTACATTAGCATAATCAGACATTTCTACAATTTCGAGTAACTCTTTAATTCTTGCTTTTTTTTCTTCGGGGAAAAAATTAGAAAGATATTTTCCAACGTTTTCAGCAACTGTTATAAAAGGCATCAAATCAAAATCTTGTGCTAAGTATTTTATAAATTCCATTCCAGGAATCAGATTAAATTTTGGTCCTAATATTTCATTTTCGTTCCAAAAAACCGAACCCTCATCCAAATCATATAAACCATAAATCAGTTTAAGCAAGGTACTTTTACCACAGCCACTTTCACCTATAATTGACAAAACTTTCCCTTTTTCGAGAGAAAAAGAAATATCATTCAAGGTTTTATTTTCTAAATATGAAAAAGAGAGATTTTGTACTGAAAGCATAAAAATTTTCTAAGAACCCAAAGTTCGAAATAAATAATTGAAGAAAAAAATAGGTTTATTAGAACTTTATCTACAAGGCTTGCAAACAAGTTTTACTTGCAATGTAACTAATTTACAGTACATTTGTACCATAAATTTGGTTTATGAAATTGAAATTACTTTATACAATAGGGTTACTTTTTTTATTTACTAATGCTTTTTCGCAGGTTGGTATAGCTACTACTTCACCTAATGCTCAGTTGGATATACGCTCTAGTAACCAAACAACTCCTGCTAATAATGATGGAATATTAATTCCAAAAATTGATGCTTTCCCAGCAACAAATCCAACAGCTGCTCAACAAGGTATGTTAGTATATTTGAACGCTACAACCACGTTTTTAGCTACCAGTAGAACACCAGGATTTTACTATTGGGATAATGCATCGTCTAATTGGATTGGAATTAGTTCAACAATAAACTCTGACGCAGACTGGTATAAAGTAGGAACATCAACTGCTCCACTTTCTATAAACGATGACATGTATCATTTGGGAAATATAGCCATTGGAAAAAACACCACTTCGTTTCCAATTGATATTCAATCAACAAATTTTGATAGAGGAATCAACTCTCTTTTTACCAACAATACCACAAATAGTACTCCAAATATTAGCACTAACAATTCTGTAAATGGCTCATCAACAGATGATACTTATGGAACAAGAAACAGTCTTTCGGGCACTGGTGCAACTGGAGCACAATATGGAACCGCAAATAGTATTAGCAATTCAGGAAACAGTAATCATCACGGAACGTTCAATGATTTGAGTGGTTCAGGTTCAGGAAATCATTATGGTGTTTATACAGATATTTCAGGTAGTGGAACAGGAAAACAATATGGCAGTAGCATAAACATTTCCAATACTGGCAATGCAATCCACTATGGAACAAATAATAACTTATCGGGTTCAGGAACTGGTTTTCATTATGGTGTTTATACTGATTTATCGGGAACAGGAACAGGCGAACAATATGGTAGTTACATCAGTATAACCAATACTGGTAATGCAATACATTATGGCAACTACACTGATTTACAAGGTACAGGAAATGGAAATCAATATGGAAGTAGTGTCAATATTAACAATTCGGGAACAGGCATTCATTATGGAAATTTCAATTTGCTCACTGGAGCAGGAACAGGTTTACAGTATGGAACTTATAACCGAATAATAAATAGTGCAAATGCAAATCATTTTGGAAGTTATAATATTCTTGAAGGTACTGGAACAGGAATAAAATATGGCGATTATAATTATATAAACCCAACTGCTGGCGGAACTCACTATGGTGTTTATTCTGAAGTTTTGAAATCTGGAACCAATTATGCTGGTTATTTTCTTGGAAATGTTTCCATTGGAACTACAACATTAAATAATTATATTTTTCCTGCTTCGAGAGGAACGAATGGTCAAATAATGCAAACTGATGGTTTTGGAAATGTAACTTGGCAGAATGTAACGGCAAATGCTTGGGGATTGCTTGGTAACAGCGGAACAAGTGCTGCTACAAACTTTTTAGGAACTACAGACAATATTGATTTTGTTATCAAAAGAAATAACGTCAGAGCTGGATATATTGGTGATCCTACATACAACCTATCGACATTTGATTCTAATAATGGTAATACCTCATTTGGGGCAAATTCGCTTTTGAACCCTACAATTAATGTTGGAACCCAAACAGGTGTTAGGAATTCAGCTTTTGGAGTTAATGTAATGCCCGGATTGACAACAGGTCAGAGAAATACAGGAGTTGGTGATTTTGCACTTTTCTCAGCAACATCTGGTAATGAAAACACTGCTCTAGGTGCTGGTGCTTTGTATTCAAATTCTACCGCTTCTAGCAACGTAGCCATTGGAAGAAATGCTTTAACCACCAACAATGCAAGTAATAATACAGCTGTAGGTTTTGCGGCATTGAGACAAAATGCATCAGGAACAAACAATACAGCAATAGGTTTTGAAGCACTACGAAATGTAACTGGTTCAGGTAATGTAGGTGTTGGTTATCAAGCAGGAAGATTAGAAACTGGAAGCAATAGATTATACATAGAAAACTCTAATGCAGATGCAAACAATGCCCTAATTTATGGTGAATTTGACAATAATATAGTGAGAGTAAATGGAACTTTACAAATAAGTAATCCTGCATCTGCGCCAGGCTATGCTTTACCAAATGTTAGAGGAACAGCTGGTCAAGTTTTGCAAACCGATGGTGCTGGAGGAACAAGCTGGGCAAATTCACTAAATTCACTTTCTGTGATGCGAAGCAATTTGAGTGCAAACCAAGCATTGACTACTGCTGGATGGCAAAAAATAAATTTTGATACAGTCGTATTTGATACGAATAGTGAGTTAAACACAAGTACAGGTAGATTTACTGCTTTAAGAACTGGATATTATCAGGTCAATGCAGGCTTCCACACTTTTAATCAGTTTGACACTAATTTTTATGCTATTGGTGTTTTTAAAAACGGTTCAGAAATTCAAGAAACTGGAGCTCATCATTTTGGCAATAATCTTATTTCGAGAACAATAAACTGCATTGTTCAATTGAATGCGGGAGATTACATTGAAATTCAAGTGAACAACTCTACAAGTGGTTCTACAATTGATAGTTATTCTGGAAAGACTTTCTTTGAAGTTCACCAAATTAGATAATTTTTGCTTTTCATCGTTAAATTCATTCATTCAACGAACTTTTATTTAAAAATCAATTACTTAGCATAATTTTATAATCTTATCTGTATCTTTAATTGTAAGATTATGAAGTCAAATTTATTCTATTCTCTTTTCTTTATTGCAGTTTTTATACAATTAGGAAATGCCCAAGTTGGAATTGGAACAACTACTCCTAATGCTCAATTTGACATCAGGTCATCAAACCAAGCAACACCTTCGAATACTGATGGAGTCTTAATTCCAAAAATTGATGTATTTCCGGCTACTAACCCAACAGCATCTCAACAAGGAATGCTAGTTTATCTTACAACTGCAACAACTTTTGGAGGAAATGCAAAACCTGTTGGTTTTTATTATTGGAATAATTCACCTGCTGATTGGATAGGGATTTCATCTGCGGCCAATGGAGACCATGATTGGTATGAAGAAGGAACTACTACTCCACCAAATGCTATTACTGATGAAATGTTTCACACAGGAAATGTAGCCATAGGAAAGAATACTGCCGATTATCCTCTTGATGTAGTAGGAACTAATTTAAACGCTACACTAAACGTTTCAACCACCAATAATATTAATGAAGTTTTCAACCCAAATAGAGGAATTTATAATGCTTATACTGGCACATCAACAGATGATGTTGATTTAGCCTATAACTTTTATAATGGATCATCAACAGGAGTTGTAACAGGAACATCTAACAATATTTTTTCCTCTAATACTACGTCATACAGTGGCACATATAATTACATCTTTGGAAACCAAGGCGTTCATTTAGGAGTTTTCAATAATTTGGGAGATGGAACGTCAAACACAGGTGTGAGAAATATGATGCTAAATAGAACGACAAGTTCTATTAGAGAAGGTATACTTAATGAAATATACAACAATAATGGAATAGGATATACCTATGGAGTTCACAATACTCTAGGAAATGATAATTCTGGGACTACATCACATGTTTGGGGTTTAAATAATTCTATCATTGGAACAGGAAATTCTCCCCAATATGGTGTTTCTACTTATGTAACAAATTCAGGAACTGGTTCTCATTTTGGCGTTTACAATCAGCTAGATGGTTCAGGAAATAGTTTAGTAAATAGCCATTATGGTGTTTATAACACATTATCAGGAGCTGGAACGACCAATAAATATGGTACTTATAACCTAATTAGTTCAGCAGCTGGAGGTAATCATTATGGGGTTTACTCATCGGTGTTAAAACCGGGTACAACAAACTTTGCTGGTTATTTTTTAGGCAATGTTTCAATTGGAACTACTACTCTCAATAATTACATATTTCCAGCATCAAGAGGAACAAATGGTCAAGTGATGAGAACTGATGGTCTTGGGAATATAACTTGGCAAAATCCAAGTAGTTTTGCATGGTTAACTACTGGTAATTCTGGAACAAATGGTGGTAACACAACTACAGCAGGAACAAATTTTATAGGAACAACAGATAATCAAAACCTAGATGTAAGAACAAATAACATTTACAGAGCACGATTTAGTAATCTAGGAGAATTTTTTGTTGGAGCACTAAATACAGTAATTACAGGAGATTTAATGAATGGTGTAAGTAACATTACTTTCCCATGGGCAATAAATGGATATTCTGATCAAAATGGTGCTGGTGTATATGGACAAGTTACTGCTGGAACAACTATTTTTGCAGGAGTTCAAGGAGAATATAATGGTTCGAATGCACAAGGTGCTGGTGTTAGAGGTATTGCTATAACCTCAACTGCTGGAACAAGTTTTGGAGCTACACATACAGGCGTCAATGGTATTGCAACAACTTCAGGTTCCTATAAATTTGGAGTATATGGATCTGGTGGAACTTCAGCGCGTACAGGAGGAGTTATGGGTTATGACTATGGAATAGCAATGGGTGCTTTAGGTTATTACTCAAATGCTGGTGTAGATTATAGTGTGTATGGTTTTGGTTTAGGTTATCAAACTGGTGTTGCTACAGGAAGATTTTCATCGGCAAATCATAATAATTTTTCTGAAAAAAACACTAACATAGGTTTAGGTATTTATGGTGGTGTAATGGGTGGCTGGGTTCGTGGAATGAAATATGGTTTTCATGCAAAAGGAGAAACCTATAGTTTGTATGTTGACGGAAATGCCTATACAAACAAACCTCTAACCTATTTAATTGAAAGTGATGATAACCAAAGAGTTGCTAGCTACATGACTACTTCTATCAAACCAGAAGTTACTATAAACGGTAAAACAGTCCTTCAAAACGGTAGAGTTTTTGTATCATTTGACAAAAATTTCAGCAAAGTAATATCTAATCTTGAAGATATAGTAATAACAGCAACTCCTCAAGGAAAATCGAACGGTGTATATATTGACAATATAAGTAGAGATGGTTTTTGGATTATTGAAAATAATGATGGCGTTTCTAATGTGAAAATTTCTTGGATTGCAATAACCCAAATCAAAGGTGAAGAAAACCCAGTAGTCCCATCAGATTTGTTGGCAGACGATTTTGATAAAAAAATGGATAAAGTAATGTTTAATGAAAATAACACTACTGAAGAAGCTCAAAGTTTATGGTGGGATGGAACTAAAATTCGTTGGGATAAACCAACCAACGATAAAAGAGATACAACTACACAAACATTGGAAAGACCCAAAGATGTTAAAAAATAAAAGCTGTCTTTGGACAGCTTTTATTTTCAATACTATTCAAGTAAGTTATCTTCCTGCTTCTTTTTGAGCATCTTGAACCATTTTCTCGTTAGCCGTAATAGCAAACTCAACTCTACGGTTTTGACTTCTTCCTTCTGGAGTATCATTTGTTGCTATAGGATCAGCAATTCCCATTCCGGTAGTTACAAATCTTGATGCCGCCAATCCT
>ERZ795062.1719-NODE-1719-length-15191-cov-5.222450_pt1 | contig 15191 bp, 14 predicted proteins | sample MGYA00375146_ERZ795062 | MGnify/ENA primary metagenome ERZ795062 (study PRJEB30191, sample SAMN05720281) | activated sludge metagenome | isolation source: Anaerobic digester | place: USA | collected 2015-07-16 ... | reverse complement strand
TGAAATTGATTTAACTGATTTGAATATTGTTATAAGAACTGCTATCTTGGTAAAGGGTAGCAGTTTTTTTATGCGATAATTGTTCGCATGTCGAAAAAATCGCTACTTTTGCAAGTATAAATAGGGAATGGAACTTCCCTGAAATAAACCGCTAATTAATTGGCTGATAGTTCCTACCGTATTATAGTCCCCAACAGATTATGCGTAGGGAGTTTACATTAAAAATAAATCATTCAAGGTTCTTTTTTCTGAAAACGAATTCTTCTTTTTGCTCGTCTTTTCCCGACTCGATATTTTAATTTGCAATTATAAATAATGTCATGATATGATACGAATTTTGTTCATTATTGGTACCGGTAGTTTTGTAGGTGGAGTTTTGCGGTTTCTTGTGTCACGGTTTATTCAAAATGCGGTTATTTCATCTTTCCCTTACGGAACATTTGTTGTAAACATTATAGGATGTTTCCTTATTGGTTTGTTTTACGGCATTTCAGAGCATGCGAATATGATGAGTGCCGAATGGCGAATGTTTCTTACGATTGGTTTTTGTGGAGGATTTACTACTTTTTCAACTTTTGCCAATGAAAATTTGGCGTTGCTCAAAGATGGGAACATCTTTTATTTTGCTCTATATGTCAGTTTAAGCGTTTTCATCGGAATTTTAGCAACTTATTTAGGAAATCTGATTATTAAAATATTTTAATTATGGAAATTAAAGGTGAAGCCAAAGTGTTGAGAATATTCATTAGCAATACCGACAAGTTTAAACATAACTCATTGTATGAGATGATTGTTTTTGCTGCCAAACGATACGGTCTTGCCGGGGCTACGGTGTTGAAAGGTGTAATGGGATATGGTTCAAGTAGTGTTATTCATTCTGTTAAATTTTGGGAAATAACCGAAAAATTACCTGTTGTCATCGAAATTGTTGATGAAGCGGAAAAAATTGAAAAGTTTACAGAAAAAATATTGCCTTGGTTTGAGAAACTACGATATGGTTGTATGATAACCGTTGAAGAAGTAAATCTTGTATTGTATAAGCAAGGATCGAAGAAGAACTTTTTTAATTTTTGATTTAAATCGATGTACGTTTTACGCTGAATTGAAATATGAAAATATTAATTCTTTGTACAGGAAATAGTTGTCGCAGTCAAATGGCGGAAGGTTTTTTGCAATCGTTCGATAAAAGTCTAACCGTTTGTTCCGCGGGCACACAAGCTTCAGGAAAGTTGAATGAAAAAGCCGTAGCTGTTATGAAAGAAGTCGGAATCGACATCAGCAACCACACTTCCGACCCGGTAGAAAAATATTTGCACGAGGAGTGGGATTATGTGATTACCGTCTGCGGTGGAGCCAATGAAGAATGTCCTGCATTTTTCGGCAAAGTCAAACATCGTTTACATATGGGATTTGATGACCCAAGTCATGCCGTTGGTACTGACGAATTTATTTGGAATGAATTTCGCAGAGTGCGAGATGAGATAAAAACTATGTTTTACCAGTTTTATCTCGAAAATTTGAAAAATTGACAATTAATAGAAGCGCCAATTTATCTTTAATGTTCTTTCAAAATTATTCGTGTTTCGGAATTACACCAAATCTAATTTTAACTTCAAGTTATGAACAGTCACTTAAAATTTCTTGACCGCTATCTCACTCTTTGGATATTCCTAGCCATGTTTATTGGCGTACTTTCAGGTTGGCTACATCCTTCTGTTGCCAAATTCTGGAACAGTATGTCCTCAGGAACAACCAACATTCCCATTGCTATCGGATTGATTGTGATGATGTATCCACCTTTGGCAAAAGTTAAATACGAAGAATTAGGAGAAGTCTTTAAAAACACCAAGATTCTTGGATTGTCGTTGATACAGAACTGGATTTTCGGACCGGTTTTGATGTTTGCGTTGGCTGTTTTGCTTTTCAAACTTTTTCCTGGAGAAAATAATGCCAATCTTCCGTATGTGTATGGAATTATCATGATTGGATTGGCACGTTGTATTGCCATGGTTATTGTCTGGAATGATTTGGCGAAAGGAGATACGCAATATGCCGCGGGTTTGGTAGCTTTCAACAGTATTTTTCAGGTGCTGTTTTTCTCTGTTTATGCTTATTTTTTTATTGCGATAGCTCCTGCTTGGTTTGGTATTCCGACAAGTGAAGTTGTTGGTGCAATTACCATTGGTCAAATTGCCCAAAGTGTTTTCATTTATCTTGGGATCCCATTTATTGCAGGTTTCCTGACACGTTTTATTCTTATTCGGGTAAAAAGTAAAGAATGGTATCACTCCAGATTTATTCCAAGGATTTCTCCGTTAACCCTCATTGCATTGCTTTTCACTATTATTGTTATGTTTTCGTTGAAAGGCGAATATATCGTGAAAATTCCAATGGATGTAGTAATGATTGCCATTCCGTTACTTATTTATTTTATCATTATGTTTGTCGGTTCATTTTTTATGAGCAAAAAAGTGGGTGCAACTTACGAACAAGCTACGACCCTTTCTTTTACTGCTGCCAGTAATAATTTTGAATTGGCAATTGCCGTTGCAATTGCTGTTTTCGGCATTAACTCCGGAGAAGCTTTTGCAGCCGTTATTGGACCGTTAGTAGAAGTCCCCGTAATGATTGGTCTGGTCAATGTTGCTTTTTGGTTCAAGAAAAAGATGTTTTGATCGACCATCCTTTCCACACTTCCAAGTGTTAAATTAATTTAAATATGTGAGATTTTATTGAAAGAATGATTCTTTGTTCAAAGAAGAGTTGTTCTTTTGTACTTATTAATAGCATTATTAAACTAATTTATTAAACATGGATATTAATATTGAAAAATCAATGGAAGAAGCTATTTTAGAAACAGCAGAACGCCTGTTTCTTGAAAATGGATATGCCTCAACGTCAACCACTCTCATTGCGAAAGAAGTCGGATGCAATCAGGCTTTAGTACATTATTACTTCCGTACAAAAGAAAATTTATTTAATACCATTTTTGAAAAGAAGTTTAAAGCTTTTTTTCAACAGATTTTTGACATGAATCATTTAGAAAATTTGTCTTTTCTTGATAAACTAAAGAAAATAATAGAAACACATTTTGATTTGATTAGTCAAAATCCGCAGATACTACAACTGATTATATCAGAATTGCCAAGATTGCCAGAACAAATAAAATCATTGAAAGAAAAATTATATAGTTATCCAGAAAGTATGTTTGCTCAATTGGGAGAAGAATTGCAAGTGGAAATTGCGGCAGGAAGGGTAAGGAATGTTGATTTGACAGATGTAATCATTACTATTGTTTCTCTTAATGCAGCCCTGTTCACATTTTTACCCATTGTTTCGGATATTATTGATTTTGACGAAATTCAGCGAAAAGAGATTCTTGAACATCGAAAAATAGAACATGTCAACATCGTGATGAGTTATTTGAGACCGTAATATAGTATGCTACTCCAAATAAAATATGATATGAAAAAAATATGGTTATTTTCGGTTATTGCTATGGCATTTCAACTGATATCAGCCCAGTCTGTAACACTGGAAGATTGTTGGCAAAAAGCACGCAACAATTATCCATTGGTAAAGCAATATGGATTAATTGAAAAAACGGCAGAATATAACCTGTCAAATGCAAATAAAGGTTATCTGCCACAATTGAATATATCGGCAAAAGCTACTTATCAATCGGATGTCACCGAATTGCCGGAAGCCCTTATCCGGCGACTTGGAATTACGATGGAAGGGCTTTCCAAAGATCAATATCAAGTGGCGGCGGAAGCTTCTCAATTAATTTGGGATGGGGGCGTCATCAATGCTCAAAAAAAGGTTACCAACGCCACTAAAGAAGTAGAAAAACAAAAAGTAGAGGTCGATTTGTATGCTCTTAATGAAAGGGTAAATCAGTTATTTTTTAGTGTTTTGTTGATTAATGAACAGTTAAAGCAAAACGAAATTTTACAAGATGAATTACAAACGAATTACAAAAAGGTTGAAGCGTATAAACAAAATGGAGTTGCCAACCAAGCTGATTTGGATGCCATAAAAGTGGAACAGATTAATGCCGAACAACGAAAAATAGAACTTTTGAATACAAAAACGGCGTATTTAAAAATGCTTTCGAATTTTACAAAAATGGAGATAGATGAAAATGCAACGTTGATTAGACCGGAAAAAAATCTTTTTGTTTTACAAGATACAGTCAATTATCGCCCTGAACTCAATTTATTTGCGGCTCAAAACAAATTTTACGAAAATCAGAAAAAAATGGTAAATGCCGGAAATATTCCCAAACTTTCGGCTTTTCTTCAAGGAGGCTACGGAAAACCTGCATTGAATATGTTTGCCAATGAGTTTGCTCCTTTCTATATTGGAGGGATTCGTTTTTCTTGGAATCTCAGTGGTTTTTATTCTACTAAAAATAATATCAGCAAATTGGATATCAGTAAACAAAATGTAGCTATTCAAAAAGAAACTTTTTTGTTTAATACAGATTTAAAAAATGAACAAGACAAGCTCGCCATAAAAAATCTTCAAGCACTCTTAAATACGGATGATGACATAATTCGTTTACGTGAAAATATTAAGAAGGTTGCTGTCTCAAAGGTAGAAAATGGCACATTAACTGTTGCGGATTTAATTCGAGAGATTAATGCCGAGAATCAGGCGAAACAACTGAAATCATTGCATGAAATACAACTTATAAAAAGGCTTTATGAGGTTAAAAACAATATCAACAAATAATCATAAACTATGAAAACAAAAAATAAAAAGCAAGCGATATTTCTCCGAAATAGTTGTCGGATTGGTCTTTTGGCAACAATAGTAAGTATATTTCTAGTGTCGTGTAGCAATAGTGATGGAGATGTGGATGCTTCAGGAACATTTGAAACAACAGAAATTATTGTTTCAACCGAATCCATGGGAAAAATTATGCAACTAAATGTTGAGGAGGGACAACAACTAGATGTCAATCAGCAAATTGGTTATATTGATACCACTCAACTTTATTTAAAAAAATTACAACTTTTAGCCTCAAAAAAAGCATTGCAAAGTCGCCGTCCTGATATTCAAAAACAAATAGCAGCCTTAGAACAACAAATTGAAACGGCAAAAACTGAACGTAAGCGGGTGGAAAATTTAGTAAAAGCAGAAGCTTCCACAACCAAACAATTAGATGATGCAAACGCTCAAATTAAAGTTTTAGAAAGACAATTGGAGGCTGCAAAGTCATCCCTTGAAACGACAACTAATGGCATTTCGGGTGACAATGAAGCATTGCAAATACAAGTAGAACAAATAGAAGATCAGCTACAAAAATGCTATATAACCTCGCCTATATCAGGAGTTGTTTTAACAAAATATGCTGAACAAGGAGAGCTAGCAACACCGGGAAAGGCATTGTTCAAAATAGGAGATGTTACCAATATGATTTTGAGAGCATACGTAACTTCCGACCAATTAACCCAAATTGCATTGGGACAAAAGGTGAAGGTTTATGCTGACTATGGCGAAGATAGAAAAGAATACGAAGGTGTTGTTAGTTGGATTTCGAGCAAATCGGAATTTACCCCCAAAACCATTCAAACACGCGACGAACGTGCTAATTTGGTGTATGCCGTAAAAATCAACATAAAGAACGATGGGTTGTTGAAAATTGGTATGTATGGCAATGTAAAATTCAATTAAAGATAAAGAATTGGAGAATATATGAATACGGATACTGCCATTCAATGCCAATCAATAAGCAAAAAATACGACAAGATTGAGGCTTTGAAAGATATTTCTTTCGAAACTGAAAAAGGCGAAATATTCGGGATTATCGGTCCTGATGGAGCCGGAAAAACAACCCTGTTTCGTATTCTTACTACCTTGATTTTGGCTGACAATGGAACGGCAACAGTTGATGGTTTTGATGTTGTAACCGATTACAAGGAAATCCGTAAACGAGTGGGGTATATGCCAGGACGATTTTCGTTGTATCAGGATTTGACGGTGGAAGAAAATTTGAATTTTTTTGCAACCGTTTTTAATACAACCGTTGAAGCAAACTACGCGTTGATAAAAGATATTTACCAACAAATAGAACCCTTCAAAACACGTAGAGCAGGAAAACTTTCGGGAGGAATGAAACAAAAACTGGCATTATGTTGTGCTTTGATTCATAAACCAAGTGTTCTTTTTCTTGACGAGCCGACTACCGGAGTTGACGCAGTTTCTCGCAAGGAATTTTGGGATATGCTTCAGAGTTTGAAGACACAAGGAATCACTATTCTTGTTTCAACGCCATACATGGATGAAGCAAGTTTGTGTGATCGTATTGCATTAATTAAGGATGGCGAATTTTTAAAAATTGATACACCCAAGAACATTGTCAAACAATTTGAAAAAACACTTTGGATTGTTCAGGGAGATAATATGCCGAAGTTACTAAAAGACTTGCGGGCTATGCAGCAAATTAAAAGTTGTTATGCTTTTGGCGATAGCCACCATGTTACAGTAGAAAAAGGAGAGTTGACAATGGATATTTTAAAAGAATATCTTGTGAAAAATGGACATTCAAATGTGTGTATTCAGTCCATTGTGCCGACCGTAGAAGATTGTTTTATGGAACTTTCAAACAGGTAGAAGAGAATGAATAGAAAAATCTTACATAATGCAGATGAGGTTATTATTGTTGAAAATTTAACAAAGAAATTCGGCAATTTTACAGCAGTAGATGCTATTTCGTTTGAAGTAAAACGAGGTGAAATTTTTGGTTTTTTGGGAGCAAATGGAGCTGGAAAAACTACGGCTATGCGTATTTTATGTGGATTGAGTATTCCTAGCGGAGGAAAAGGAATGGTAGCAGGCTATGATATTGCTCATGAACAGGAAAAAATAAAGAAAAATATCGGCTATATGAGCCAAAAGTTTTCTCTTTATGATGATTTAAAGGTATGGGAGAATATCGAGCTCTTTGGTGGCATTTATGGCATGAAAGATATTGACATAAAAAGAAAAACGAATGAATTAATGCTACAACTTCAATTTGAGAATGAACGTGATAAATTGGTAAAATCCTTGCCATTGGGGGTTAAACAAAAATTGGCATTTTCGGTGGCTATTTTTCACAATCCACAAGTAGTTTTTTTGGATGAACCCACTGGAGGCGTAGATCCAATAACTCGTCGCCAATTTTGGGAATTAATTTATGATGCAACCGCCAAGGGTATAACGGTTTTTGTAACAACACATTATATGGATGAAGCCGAATATTGTGATCGGGTATCTATTATGGTAGATGGAAAAATAGAAGCATTGGATTCGCCTAAAAACTTGAAAAATCAGTTTCAGGCAACAAATATGAATGAGGTTTTTCAGCAATTAGCCCGAAAAGCCACCAGAGCTGACAGTTAAAAGCATCGTTATGAAACAACTTATATCATTTATACAAAAAGAATTTCGTCATATTTTACGTGATAGAACAACGGTGATGATTTTACTTTTAATGCCGATTATTCAGATAATTTTATTTGGATTCGCACTGACAACAGAAGTAAAAAATACCGAAGTTGCTGTTTTGGTACCAACAAATGATGAAGTAACGGATCGGATTGTTGACAAGATTCATGCCAGTGCCTATTTTGATGTTGTAAAAAATATTCATGGTACAAATGAAATAGAAACTGTATTCAGAGATGGAAAGGCAAAACTAGTTGTGGTTTTTGAAAATCATTTTGCACAAAATCTTCAGCATACAGGCAAAGCTCATATTCAGCTTATTGCCGATGCAACAGACCCCAATGCTGCCAATTCGTTTGTGTTTTATGCTGGCAATATTATTGCTGCATACCAACAAGAGCTAAGTTCTCAGGGCAAGGAAGGTTTACTTATTCAACCGGAAGTTAAGATGCTTTATAATCCGCAAATGAAGGGAGCTTATAATTTTGTTCCTGGTGTTTTGGGCATGATTATGATTTTAATTTGTGCTATGATGACCTCCATTGCCATTGTCCGTGAAAAGGAAATGGGAACAATGGAAATTTTGCTCGTTTCGCCGATGAAACCGATTTATATTGTATTGTCTAAAATTGCACCTTATTTTGTTCTTTCGTGTATCAATTTTGCAACGATTATATTACTTTCTGTTTTTGTTCTTAACGTTCCTGTTGCTGGTAGTTTTGCTAGTTTGATAGTTGTTTCGTTGATTTATATATTTGTTTCACTGGCATTGGGGTTATTAATATCTACTCTTACAAGTTCGCAACTAGCCGCTATGATGATTTCGGGTATGGCGTTAATGATTCCTGTTATGCTACTTTCCGGTATGATTTTCCCCGTTGAAAACATGCCAACGTGGTTACAATGGATTTCAAACTTTGTGCCGGCACGTTGGTATATATCTGCTGCTAAATCTATTATGATTAAAGGCTTAGGAATTACATCCGTTTTGAAAGAGCTTTCAGTTCTTTCTGTTATGGGAATTACCTTATTGCTAATAAGTTTGAAAAAATTTAAGATACGACTCGAATAATTTGGGTAACGAATAGTTTTTTTATTAATGTATGTTGTATGATAAAATACCTTCTCAAAAAAGAATTTAAGCAAATTATTCGGAATCCTTTTCTTCCGAGAATGATACTTGTATTCCCATTTGTGGTGTTGCTTGTTTTTCCTTGGGCTGCCAATTACGAAATACGCAACATGAATGCAAGTATTGTTGATAATGATCATTCATCTTATTCGCGACGTCTTACTCAAACCATTGTTTCTTCTGAGTATTTTAAATTGGCTGATTTTTCTTCAACTTACAACGAAGCGTTGAAAAGTATAGAGCAAAATAAAGCAGATGTAATTATTCAGATTCCTGCAAATTTTGAGAAAGACATCATTAATCGAAATGGAACAAAAATAATGATTAGTCCGAATGCTGTCAATGGAATGAAAGGAGGTATTGCCGTAGCTTATCTTTCACAAATTGTAAGCAAATTTAATTCGACTATTCTCGTGGAGAGATTTCCCCAATCGGCTGTGATGAGCAATTCTTTTATTCAAACAGACAGTCTGTTTCAGTTCAATAAAGAATTAAACTATCAAGTGTTTATGGTACCTGCTCTTATGGTCATGATTTTAACTCTTTTATGCGGGTTTTTACCTGCCGTTTCCATTGTTTTTGAGAAAGAAATTGGAACTATGGAACAAATTAACGTAAGTCCTGTGCCTAAAATTGTATTTATTTTGGCTAAATTAATCCCTTTTTGGCTAATTGGGTTTATCGTTATCACCATAGGTTTTGGTGTTGCTTGGGGTGTTTATGGATTGGTACCTAATGGACATTTTTATACCATTTATATCTTTGCGTTCATCTTTATTTTAGGAATATCTGGTCTTGGTCTAGTTATTTCTAATTATGCACAAACTATGCAACAAGCCGTTTTTATTGTGTTCTTTTTTATGATGATTTTTATTATGATGAGTGGTCTATATACTCCGATAGATAGCATGCCTAATTGGGGACAATGGATTGCTGCATTTGATCCTTTAAAATATTTTATGTCGGTAATGAGGTCTGTCTATTTAAAAGGGAGTGATACGATTCACTTACTAAAAGATTTGTGTATATTGTGTATGTTTGCTGTGTTTTTTAATGCTTGGGCGATAATTAGTTACCGTAAAAGTCAATAAATTTTAGTTTTTTCACCATTTTCTTATTAAAATTTAAAAAAGAAATAACTGTTTGTCAGGTAACAAAATTTGTCGTAATTTTGACACTCATGTCAAATAATGCTAAAAACGAATGATTGAATCGTGTAGTACAAAACAAAAAATTATAGAATCTGCTCAACATGTTTTTTTGGAAAAGGGACAGGAAAAGGCAAAAATGCAAGACATTGCCAATGTTGCCGGAATTAGCAGAACTTCTCTGAATTATTATTTCAAGACAAAAGAAAATTTGTTTCAAGAAATAATAGAACAAATGTTGGATGGTGTTTTACCTAAAGTGGGGGACGTTTTAAAAGAGAACAAAAGCATACAGTGTAAAATTGATGCTGTTATTGATATTTATGATGGAATGCTTCGTGAAAACGAATTTATTCCTCGGTTTCTTTTTGTGGAAATACAGCGGAATCCGAAAATGTTTTTTGATTTTGTAAACAAGAGTTCAAGAATACAAGAATATTTGTTGTTGGTAAGCAAAATTCTTAGTCAGGAAATGGAAAATGGAAATATGCGTAAAATGCCATTAGATAGGTTGTTAACTATTTTCTACGGATTGCTTTTTTGTCCTTATTTGTTAAATCCGTTGTTGAGTCAGTATTGGACAAAAAATACAAAGGCTAAAATAGCGTTTTTAGACGATCATAAAAGAAACACAAAAAAATTGCTAAACGATTTTTTTGAAGTGTAAAAGTATTTTGCAGAGACATTAATTTATTATCACGAAGTAGGAGAGTTATTATATAAAGATGAGTTCAAAAGTAAATATAGGATTAGACGCCGGATCGACCACCGTAAAAATTGTAGCAACCGACAGCAAGAATAAAATTATTTTTAAAGCATATGAGCGACACTTTGCGGATATTGCAGGAACAATTATTGCTGCATTTGAAAAATTACAAAAAGAAATAGGAGATGTTCCGGTTCATTTATCTATAACTGGTTCTGCCGGAATGGGTGTTGCCGAACGTTGTGGGATACCCTTTGTACAAGAAGTGGTAGCATCATGCGAGGTTATTGCTTCTCAATTTCCTTCAACCAAAACCTTGGTTGATATCGGAGGAGAAGATGCCAAAATGATTTTTTTTAGCGATAACAAATCGCCCGATATGCGTATGAATGGCAATTGTGCCGGTGGAACGGGTTCTTTTATCGACCAAATGGCTTCTTTATTAGCCGTTGATGTGAGTGAATTGAGCGACTTGGCTGAAAAGGCAACTACTGTTTATCCCATTGCTTCTCGTTGTGGTGTTTTTTCCAAAACAGATGTACAAAATTTGTTGAGTAGAAATGTCAGTAAAGAAGATATTGCGGTTTCTGTTTTCCATGCTGTTAGTTTACAGGTAATTACATCCCTTTCTCGTGGGTACAACGTTACTGTTCCACTTTTTTTGTGCGGTGGTCCGTTTACTTTTTTACCCGCACTTAAAGCAGCTTTTATTAAGCAATTAAATCTTACAGAAGAAGATATTGTTGTTTCCGAAGATACTGCGGTAATATCCGCATGGGGAGCTGCTATTACTGCCGGTCAACAACGGGAAAAGAAACTTATTTCCGAATATGTAGACCTTTTGCAACATACCAATAAAAAAAGCTATATCTATCAACCTCACCAATTGAAACCGTTTTTCAAAGATGAAGAAGAACTTAATGCGTGGACCGAAGAAAAGAAGAAATTCAATATGCCAACTGTGGCGATTGAGAATCTTGAAAATAATAATTGTTATGTGGGGATAGATAGCGGTTCAACCACAACAAAAATTATTGCGACTGACGATAAGGGTCGAATTTTCTTTCGTTTTTATGAAAAAAATAAAGGTAAATCCCTTGAAACAGTGGCTAAAGGTCTATCTCAATTGTTACAAAAAGCAACAGAGGTCAATAAGAATCTCAGTGTGTTGGGAAGTTGTGTAACAGGTTACGGAGAAGATTTGCTAAAAGCGGCTTTCCCTATCGATAGAGGAATGGTGGAAACAATAGCTCATTATACAGCTGCTTATAATTTTAACCCGAATGTTAGTTTTATTCTTGATATTGGTGGGCAAGACATGAAAGCAACATTTATCGAAAATGGGGCTATTAAACGTTTGGAAATTAATGAAGCTTGCTCCTCGGGTTGTGGTTCATTTATCGAAACATTTGCTCAATCGTTGAATCAAACTCCAACTAATTTTTCAAAAATTGCTATAAAATCAAAACATCCGTGCGATTTGGGAACGCGTTGTACGGTCTTTATGAATTCGAAAGTAAAACAATCGTTGCGTGAAGGAGCTTCTGTTGCCGATATTTCTGCAGGATTGGGTTATTCTGTCATCAAAAACTGTTTAAATAAAGTTTTGAAACTCAAAAATATTGCCGATTTGGGCGATTGTGTGATGGTTCAAGGGGGAACGTTCCGTAATATTTCCATTATCAGAGCATTAGAAATAGAAATTGGCAAAACCGTAATGATAACCGATTATCCCGAATTGATGGGTGCTTATGGGGCTGCTCTTTTTGCTCGTAAAAAAATAAAAAAAGACGTGGCGAGTGCCATTCCATTGGTCGATTTGGTAAAGCCACAATCTTATACCGGAAAAATATCTTTGTGCAAAGGATGTGAAAACCAATGCACGGTTACTCGTTTCCATTTTGAAAACGGAGGTCAGTATTTTGCCGGCAATAAGTGCGAAAAAGTATTTTCCAATAGTGGGGATAAAAAAGCCAAGGGACATAATTTATATGCAGACAAATATAATTTATTGTTTGACAGACCAAGCGTTGAAAATAGTAAATTGACCATTGGCATTCCTCGTGCTCTTGGTATGTATGAAAATTATCCGTTTTGGCATGCTCTTTTTTCTGCTTGTGGTATCAGAGTGGTGCTTTCCGACCCTTCTACCATGAAATTGTACGAAAAAGGACTTAGTACCGTGATGGCTGATAATATTTGTTTTCCTGCCAAATTAGCCAATGGTCATGTTTTAAATTTGATAGATAAAAAAGTTGACCGCATTTTCATGCCTTTTGTAGTGTATGAAAATCAAGAAGATGAAAAAATAGCAAATAGTTATAATTGCCCTATTGTTACGGGTTATTCTGAAGTAATTAGAAGTGCTATTAATCCGAAAAAACAATTCGGTATTTCGTTTGATGCCCCGACCTTTACATTTAAAGACCGGAAATTGATGAAAAAAGCTTGTGTTGAGTACCTTCGCTCATTATTGCCTGAACTTGGCTCTAAAGAAATAGGGAAAGCCTTTGATGGAGCTTTAAAGGCTCAAGAAACCTATGAACAACAACTGAACAACAACTGCAAAAACGTATTGGAAAAAGCCAATGCCGAAGAACGTTTGGTAGTTTTATTGGCAGGTCGTCCTTATCATACCGATCCGTTAATACAACATAAGATAGCCGATTTGATAGCCGATTTTGGAGTAGATGTAATTACGGAAGACATTGTTCGTGATGTCGATCCTACAGCCGAAAATGTACAAAGCGTTATGCAATGGGCATATACTAACCGAATTATAAAATCGGCTCTTTGGGCAGCAAATGCTCCTGCCAATGTTCATTACATTGAAATAACCTCTTTTGGTTGTGGTCCGGATGCTTTTATTTTGGACGAGATTACTGATATTCTTAGCCGGAAAGGCAAAAATGCAACCTTGTTGAAGGTTGATGATATAAACAATATAGGTTCTACGCGTTTGCGAATCAGATCGCTCATTGAAAGTTTGAAATTTAAAGATAATAGGACGTTTTCCAAGAATTTACGTGCTATTCATACGCCTCCTTTCGAAAAGAAGGATAGGGACAGAAAAATCTTGGTGCCTTGGTTTGCTGATTTTTATTCTCCATTTATCCCCACAGCTTTCGGGCTGTTGGGATATAATGCGGAAAATTTACCGCCAAGTGACCAACAATCGGCTGAATTAGGGCTAAAATATTCGAATAACGAAATTTGTTATCCGGCAACTTTAGTTGTGGGTGATGTGATGAAAGCATTGAATAGTGGAAAATACAAAAGTGATGAAATTGCTTTGGGAATAACACAAACAGGTGGTCAATGCCGAGCTTCGAACTATATCACTTTGATGAAAAAGGCTATGATTTCGGCAGGGTACGATGATATCCCTGTTATTTCGGTAGCAGTTGGCAGTGGCGGAGCTATGAATGAACAATCCGGTTTTGAAATAAAATGGCGTAAAGTGATAAAATCAATAGCCGCTTGTATGGCATATGCCGATTGTTTATCCAAAATGTATTATGCAACGGCTCCTCGTGAAGTAGAAAAAGGCATTGCCGAAAAACTCAAGCAAAAATATATCGAACTTGGTATACAAGCTTTGCAACAAAATAATGCATCCGCTTTTTATGATTTGGCGGAAAAGGCTGCTCACGAATTTACCAAAGCAAACAATCGAAAAGAAATTCCTAAAATTGGGATTGTGGGTGAAATTTATGTAAAGTACAATAATTTTGGACACAAAAATATTACCAACTGGTTGGTATCAAGGGGAGTAGAGCCTGTTATACCTGCGTTGACCGAATTCTTTACAGAAACGTTTGCCAGCAGAGAAGCTCGTGTTTCGGGTAATATTTCCAGAAGGACTTCTTCCAAATTTTTCATGAATACGATTGAAAAATATGTCTTTAGTATTATTCGAAAAATGGAGTCAAAAGTGCAAGTTTTTCCTTATTATCATCCGGTTGGAAATCCCCATAAGGATGCACTGAAAGCATCCAAAATTATTAATTTAAATGCTCAGTTTGGCGAAGGTTGGCGTATTCCTGCCGAATTTGCTCAATTTGCTGATTCGGGAGTTAATAATGTAGTCAGTTTGCAACCTTTTGGTTGTATTGCCAACCAAATTATTTCAAAAGGAATAGAAAAACGTACCCGCGAGTTGTATCCTTCATTGAATTTATTATTTCTCGATTTTGATAGTGGAATGGGTGAAGCGAACATCTTTAATAGACTACATTTCATGATTAAAAATGCTGAAAAAGAAATGATTGTTTGATTCTGAGTGGTAAATAATATTTTGCATAAGAGAAAATAAATTTTCTGTAACAATTTTTGTATGAAAAAAACAGTAGTTATCGGAGCGTCTGAAAATCCTGAACGCTATTCATTCAAGGCAATTACAAAGTTGGTCAACCATGGATACACAGTGAAAGCCTTGGGGCTAAGAAAAGGTGTAGTGGCAGGAGTTTCCATTGATACGGAAAAAATACTTTATCCCGCTATTCATACCGTAAGCATATATTTGGGCAAAAATAATCAGTCTGAATATTATGACTACATCGAACAGCTGAAACCTCAACGCGTTATATTCAATCCGGGAACAGAAAATCCTGAGTTCAAATCTCGTTTGGAAGAAAAAGGAATCCAAGTAGAAGAGGCTTGTACATTGGTTTTGTTGTCTACAGGTAGTTTTTAGTGCTTATCTAGGCACATTTAATTTATAATTTATTTGATAATTAAAAATATTATTGTGTATTTTAGATAATTT
>ERZ795062.1717-NODE-1717-length-15205-cov-7.348119_pt1 | contig 15205 bp, 14 predicted proteins | sample MGYA00375146_ERZ795062 | MGnify/ENA primary metagenome ERZ795062 (study PRJEB30191, sample SAMN05720281) | activated sludge metagenome | isolation source: Anaerobic digester | place: USA | collected 2015-07-16 ... | reverse complement strand
GCCACTGTGGGGGGCAAGACAGTCAACGTAACCGGCATCGCCAAAGGGGCAGGCATGATCCAGCCCAATATGGCCACCATGCTGTCATTCATCTTCACCGATGTGGCGATCGACGGCGCGTTGCTGCAACCGCTTGCACGGCGTGTCGCGGACCGCAGTTTCAACCGCGTCACTGTGGACGGTGACACGTCCACTAACGACAGCTACATCATTGCCGCGACCGGTAAGGCAGGCAACGCAACCATCACCTCACTGGATTCAACGGACGCTGCTGCGCTGATCGCTGCGCTGGAAAAGGTGAGTCTCACGCTGGCGCAAGCTATCGTGCGCGATGGCGAGGGTGCGACCAAGTTCATGACGATTGCGGTCAGTGGCGGTTGCAATCAGGCTGAATGCGACCGCATCGCGCGCGCTGTCGCCCATTCGCCGCTGGTGAAGACTGCATTCTTCGCCAGCGATCCGAACCTGGGCCGCATTCTCGCGGCTGTGGGCTATGGCGCGCCGGCAGACCTGGATCCATCAAAAGTGACGGTTCATCTGAATGACGTACTGGTCGCCGAGCGTGGTGGTCGCGCTGCGAGCTACCGGGAAGAAGACGGTGCCCTGACGATGAAGAATCACGACATCACGGTTGCCATTGACCTCGGTCGGGGCAACGCATCGCAAACCGTCTACACCTGCGATTTCTCGTACGACTATGTGAAGATCAATGCGGAGTATCGGAGCTAGCGTGGGCGTGCCGACAAATGCTGCGGAAAATGACGGAGTGAATACATCAGAGCCGTCGTCGTTGGCGCTGCTCGGCCGCATCGCGTCCGCCCTCGAACGTATCGCCCCGCCGCCGCGCGAGAAGCCCGACTTCAAGCGACATGTGGCGGCGCGCTGGCGCGTCTCCGGGGCGCTGAAGTATCTGGAAGCGGTGCAGCGCGTGCATCATATGGATGCCGACTGGCTGGTTGGCGTCGAGGCGCAGCACGCACAGATTGATCGCAACACGAAGCAGTTCGTTGCCGGCAAACCGGCCAATAATGTGCTGCTGACGGGCTCGCGTGGTACTGGCAAGAGCTCGCTGGTCAAGGCAATGCTGTCGCGTTACGGGAAACGTGGTCTGCGCCTGATCGAAGTCGAGAAGGAGCATCTCAACGACATGCCCGACATCGTCGACCAGATTGCTGACGAGCCGTATCGCTTCGTCCTGTTTTGCGACGATTTGTCATTCGATCAAGGCGATGGCAGCTACAAGGCGCTGAAGGCTATCCTCGATGGGTCCATCGCGGCGGCAACGCCCAACGTGCTGCTCTACGCGACCTCGAATCGCCGCCATCTGCTCCCCGAATACTTTCACGAAAACGAGGAGACGAAGTACGTTGGGGAGGAAGTGCATTTCGGCGAAAGTATTGAGGAGAAGGTGTCGCTCTCCGAGCGATTCGGGCTCTGGATTTCGTTCTATCCGTTCTCGCAGGAAGACTACCTCGCCGCTGTGGGTTCATGGGTCGGGCAACTGGGCGCTACGGTGCCGGTGGACGGCAAGAAGCATGAGGCGTTCGAGCGTGACGCCCTCAACTGGGCGCTGCAACGTGGCTCTCGCTCCGGGCGTGTGGCGTATCAGTTTGCGCGCGACTTTGCCGGACGCACTGTCAAGTGAGTGCGCCACGCTTTGATCCGTCAGACAGTCGGCCGTTGACCGGGGTCGCGGTGGCGATCATTGAGCGCGTGGTCAATGGCGAGTATCAGGTGCTGTTCGCGCAGCGTCCCACTGGCAAGGCCTACGCGGGCTACTGGGAATTTCCGGGCGGCAAGATTGAGGCGGGCGAAACTGTGATCGATGCGCTGATCCGCGAGATTGACGAGGAGCTCGGCATTCACATTCGCTCGGCGACGCTGTGGCGCAGTGAGCGCTTCAGCTACGAGCACGCCCACGTCGAACTGAATTTCTGCCGGACGATGGACTGGGCCGGCGAGCCGCACAGCCGCGAAGGGCAGGCGTTTGCCTGGCAATCGCCGGCCGCGATTGCTGTCACGCCGTTGCTACCTGCGTTGCACGCGCCGGAGAGTGCTGTGCTCGCGGGCTTGCAGGCCTGACAATAGTATTGGCTTTTTGCTGAAAGCCTGGTTTTATAAGGGCTTGACAGCACTTTTTTCAAAAATCGACTTTCTTCCGAATCGTCGTTCGAGTCTCACAAAGACGCCATTCTGGAAAAAAGCTGAATGATGCCATCCGTCCGCTGTCACGGCGGGCGATGTTCCTGCCGCTCAGTCGGGCTTGGGCGAAACCGCCGGCTCGTAGTCTGGCGGTTCGGCGTTGGCGATGCGGTATTCGTCATTCGCCCACGCGCCCAAGTCCATGTGTTTGCAGCGCTCTGAGCAGAACGGACGGAACCTGCTTTCGGCAGACCAAGGCACGGCTTTCTGGCAACGGGGGCAGGCGACGGTTTTCACGGCGAATGGGCGATGACGACTTGCTCAGAGCGCACAAAGCGCCATGCGGAATGGAATGCTGCGGGCGGTAACGACCGCGCGACCGCTGCTCTGGAAGTGTCCAGCATGTTCGAGGAAGCGCACGTTCACGGTGTATTTGTTGGCGCTGACTTCGGGCACGACCGCATGGCCGGTATCCACCTCTACGCGCGCCAGCAGGGGCGGCCGCGGACTAGTCAGTGCGCGGTGGAAATTGCCATGGTGCGCCGTTTCGGCGGACATCTGACCGGATTCACGCAGCAGTCGAAGTACCAGTACCACCGCCTCTTCGAGCGGAGCTAACGGATCCAGCCAGAACTTAAGCGCATCGCGCCGCTCATATTCACCGCGCTGCAGCCAGCTATGCAGCATCGGCAGTTCAAACGAGCAGGCGCCACCGGGGCTGGTCGCGCGCTGGCGCACTGCTTGCAGCCATTCGCTCTCGCGCAGGTGCTGGCCGATCTTGCCAATCTGGCCGTGCAAGTCATGAATCACAGCGTCCATGTCGGCCAGAAACTCGGCAAGCGCTTCGCGGGCCACCTCGGGATTGTCGAGCTGGGTGCCCCACACACTGCGCTGGCGGTCCAGCTCCTGCAGCAGATCGGTCTTGAGATCGCTGCGACCGGCGGTGTCGACGATATCAAACAGACTCAAGAGCGCGCTGCGATGATCGATGCTGTCGCGGCGCGCGGCGAACACGCGGGTCCGCGCAAACAGTTCCTCCAGGCGCAACCAGGTGCGCGCCCGTTCGCTGAGCGGGCATTCAAAGGCTAGTGCGGCTGTGGTTACCGATCCATTCATGGCGACGACTCGCCTGCCTGATCGACCACGTTAGCGAAGCGGCGTATGGCATTGGCCAATAGCACGCGATGCAGTGCATCTACCTGCAAGGCCAGTGCTGGGCGATCTTGCTCGTTGTCGATGATGAACTGGGTCCGCAGCATCCGCTCGCGACGGGGCATTTGGGCAGCGATGATATTGCGCACGGTTGCTTCCGGTACCCCTCGCGTGCTGCTGACGCGCCTCACTTGCGTGGCCTCATCAACGTCCACTAGTACCGCGCAGTCAATGCGCTCTGCATAGCCTCTCGATTCAAACAGCAGCGGCACCATGTGGATGACGTAAGGGGCCCGCCGGGCATTATCGGAACGCATCGCGACTTCGGTCGCTGCGCGTACCAGCGGGTGCACGATCGCCTCAAGGCGTTGCAGCTCGGCGGGTTGGGCGAAGACACGTTCGCGAAGCGCTGGCCGATCCAGCACGCCGTTGTGCACAACGCCAGGAAACGCTTCAGCAATGACGCCAACTGCATCGCCGCCGGGAGCGGTCAATTGATGCGAAATGGCATCGGCATCGACAACGTACGCCCCGTGCGCGGCAAACAGGTCAGCGGCCGTCGACTTGCCGGAACCGACGCCACCAGTGAGGCCAACGACAAACGGGCCGCTGCTGCGCATCGTCGGCGTCGCAATCAGAACAATTGCCGCAGTTGCGGACCAAAGAACAACGTGATGATCCCGGCAATCGCAAGGTACGGGCCGAAGGCGATTGCCGTATGCCGCCCTTTTTTCTGCACCATGAGGATGGCGATGCCAATCACGGCACCGACCACCGACGACACGAGCAACAGCATGGGCAGTGCTTGCCAGCCGAACCACGCACCAAGTGCTCCCAGCAATTTGAAGTCACCATAGCCCATGCCTTCGCGACCGGTAACCAGTTTGAATAACCAGTAGACCGACCATAGCACCAGATAACCTGCCGCAGCACCGATGACTGCATCTGGCAAGTGCGCAAACATCGCGAACAGGTTGACCAGCAGACCAAGCCACAAGAGCGGCAATGTCAGCTGGTCTGGCAGTAGCTGGGTATCGAGATCGATGCCAGTCAAGGTGACCAGCACTGCACAGAACGTCATCGCGGCGAGCGCCTGAAAGGTAAACCCGAAGTGCCAGGCGCAGGTAACGAACAAGGCGGCTGTCGCCGCTTCAACCAGCGGGTAGCGGGCGCTGATGCGGGTCCCGCAAGCGCTGCAGCGGCCGCGCAAGGCAAGCCAGGAAATGATTGGGATATTTTCCAGGGCGGTGATGGCGTGGCCGCACTGGCCACAACGTGAACGCGGGACGACCAGATTGAATCGCTCGCGCGGGGCGGGCTCATTTCCCTGGGCATCGGCAAGTTCATCTTGCCAGGCGTGTTCCATCATCACCGGCAAGCGGTAAATGACGACGTTCAAAAAACTGCCGATGAGCGCGCCGAACACGCCGGCACAAATCAGGAACAGCCAGGGCTCCTGTGCGAAAAGTGCCTGCAAGAAACGAACTCCTATACCACCTGACCGAGCTTGAAGATGGGCAGATACATCGCCACGACAATCGTGCCGATAACCACACCCAGAAACACGATCATGATCGGTTCAATCAGTGATGACAATGCACTGACGGCATCGTCTACTTCACGCTCATAAAAGTCTGCGACTTTCGACAGCATGCTGTCCAGTGCACCCGTTTCTTCGCCGATACGGGTCATCTGCAGCGCCATGTTGGGGAACACGCCGGTATCCTCCATCGCAACCGTCAGCGCGGTGCCAGTAGATACGTTGTTCTGGATCCGCTTGGTGGCGTCGAGAAACACCTGGTTGCCGGACGCGCCGCCTACTGCCGTTAGTGCATCAACCAAGGGCACGCCGGCCGCAAACATCGTCGCCAAGGTTCGCGTCCAGCGGGCCACGGCCGCCTTTTCGAGAATTTCGCCCAGCACTGGCAGCTTGAGAGACATGCGATCGACCGTGTGCTTGATCGCAGGTACGCGCTTCCAGAGATAAGCGAGGATCATGAACGCCGCGACCGGAATGACCACCACGACGTACCAAAATTTCACAAACCAGTCAGACATTGCCACGACGACGTTGGTCAACCACGGCAAGTCGGCACCGAAGCTGGTGAACACCTGCTTGAAGCTGGGAATCACAAACCACATGATGATCGCGACAACGACAGTCGCGATGACAATAACGATCGCGGGGTAGAACAACGCGCTTTTGATCTTGCCTTTCAGCGCAAGGATTTTCTCCTTGTACATCGCGAGGCGATCAAGAATGGAGTCGAGAATACCGGCCTGCTCGCCGGCACCTACGAGGTTGCAGTACAACTCGTCAAACTGCATCGGGTGCCGCTTGAACGAAGCCGCAAGGCTGTTGCCGGTCTCGATGTCGCCTTTCACCTCAAGGAGGAGGCGCGACAGGCGATTGTTGCCCGTACTCCGCGCTGCAATGTCAAAGGCCTGTAGCAACGGCACCCCTGCCCGGGTCATTGTCGCGAGTTGGCGGGTAAAGAGCGCGATTTCCTTTTCGCTGATCTTGCCGCCGCCCTTGAAGGTCTGCTTTTTGATCTTGCCGACCTTGATACCCTGGCGTCGCAAGGCGTTGGCGACGACGGTTTCCGACGCAGCACGCATTTCGCCGCGCACCTTCTTGCCAGCGCGATCAATGCCTTCCCACGAGTACATACTCGCCTTGACTTCGGGGCGTGTGGGACGAGCAGCTCGTGCCGGGGTTTGCGCGGCGGTTGCCATGGGCTAGTTCCTCTTCAAATGTTTCCGTTGCAGGAGGCTGGATCAGGCATTTGTCACTGCCTCGATCTCCTCCAGCGACGTGACACCCTGTTTGACTTTGAGCAGACCGGATTCTCGCAGGTTGCGTACCCCTTCGCGTTTCGCCTGCGCCGCAATGTCGAGGGTGTTGCCATTGCTCATGATGATCCGTTGCATGTCTTCGGTGATCGGCATCACCTCATAGATACCGACGCGGCCCTTGTAGCCAGTGCCTTTGCAGACATCGCATCCCACCGGACGGTAGGGCGCCCAGGTGCCATCGATGTCTGACTCCTTGAACCCGGCGGTGAGTAGCACATCCACCGGAATGTCGGATGGTTGCTTGCAGCTGGCGCACAGACGGCGCGCAAGGCGCTGGGCGGTGATTAGCAGCACGCTCGAGGCGATATTGAAGGCGGCCACGCCCATGTTGGAGAGCCGCACCAGTGTCGCTGGCGCGTCGTTGGTGTGTAACGTCGACAGCACCAGGTGACCGGTTTGTGCTGCCTTGATGGCGATTTCAGCCGTTTCCAGGTCGCGAATTTCGCCGACCATGATGATGTCGGGGTCCTGGCGCAGGAAGGATTTCAGCGCCGCAGCGAAGGTCAGTCCAGCTTTGTCATTGACGTTAACCTGATTGACGCCTGGCAGATTGATTTCAGCCGGATCTTCTGCTGTCGAGATGTTGATGCCCGGCTTGTTCAGCAGGCCCAGGCAGGTGTAGAGCGATATGGTCTTGCCGGAGCCTGTTGGCCCGGTGACCAGGATCATGCCGTAGGGACGTGAAATGGCCTCCAGCAGTGCAGCTTTCTGATCCGCGTCGTAGCCCAGCGCATCGATACCGAGCATCGCATTCGACGAGTCGAGAATACGCATCACGATCTTTTCGCCGTAGAGCGTCGGCAGTGTGCTGACGCGGAAGTCGATCGAGCGGTTCTTGGTAAGCTGCAGCTTCATGCGGCCGTCTTGCGGCACGCGCTTTTCCGAAATGTCCAGCTTCGAGATAACCTTGATGCGCGAGGCGATCTTGTCCTTGATCACCAGCGGCGGCTTGGCCACCTCCACCAGCACACCATCGAGGCGATAGCGGATGCGGTAGAACTTTTCGTACGGCTCAAAGTGGATGTCGGAGACGCTTGCATTGATCGCGTCAAGCAAAATTTTCTGGATATAACGGACGACCGGGGCATCATCGACATCTCCGGTGTCTTCCTCCTGAGGCGCGCCGTCGTCAGTCTTGATATCGAGATCAATGTCGTCGCCGACGTCTAGCGAAGCGAGCGTCTTGTCATTGCGCTCAGCAACAGCAGCGATCGCACGACCGAGTTTGTCGTCTTCGACAACGATGGGCTCGGCGATCAGACTGGTCTTGAAGCGAAATTCTTCCAGCGCCTGCAGATTGGTCGGGTCCGACAGCGCGACGAACAGGCGGTTACCGCGCTTGTGCAGTGGCAGCGCACGGCGCGCAGTGATCAGTTTGACGTCGATCCATTCCTGATTGATCGTTGTCGTGTCGAAAGCCGACAGATCGAACAGCGGCACGCCAAAAGTGCTGGCGGCGAACTCGGCCAGTTTGCCGGCCGTGATGCGTTTGGAGGTGACCAGCTCTTCGACAAAAGTCACCGAGGTTGCATTGGCTTGCGTCTGTACCTGCTCGGCATCCACCTGACGAAGAATGTCATGCTGGACGAGCGCACGGCCAAGACCGGACAGCAATACAGAGGCGGACGAGGTGGCCACGAATCGAAGGGTATTTCAGGTAAGTTCGTCAGTGTGCCGCGTAAGCACTTGGTTGTAAAGCGGATTTTGCCCGATTGGCCGTGCTTTGTCGCATTCGGGCACCTTGCTGCGACCGCCTAAAATCAATGGGTTTCCTCCGCACGAGCAAGTTTCTCGCCGCAAGCATGGCCAATCAACTCACCGAACGCTTCAATCGTCTCGTCAAAACGGTACGAGGCGAAGCGCGCCTGACCGAGTCCAACCTGCAGGATGCCCTGCGCGAGGTGCGCCTGGCGCTGATCGAGGCAGACGTCGCGCTGCCGGTGGTCAAGGCCTTCATTGAGCGGGTGAAGGCGGCGGCGCTGGGCGCCGAGGTTGCCACATCGCTGACGCCGGGTCAGGCGTTCGTGGGTGTCGTGCACCGGGAGCTGGTTGCGCTGATGAGTCCGCCCGAGGGCAAGGCGGGCGCGCTCAACCTCGCCGTCACTCCGCCGGCGGTCATCCTGCTTGCTGGTCTGCAGGGCGCGGGCAAAACCACCACCGCCGGCAAGCTTGCGCTCAAGCTGCGCACCGAGCAGAAGAAGAAGGTGCTGCTGGTGCCCTGCGACGTTTACCGTCCGGCGGCTACCGAGCAGTTGAAAACGCTGGCTGGACAGGTGGAAGTCGATTTTTACGCGCCGGAGGCCGCTGCTGGCAGCAATCCGGTGGCGATCGCCACACAGGCGATCGACTGGGCGCGACCGCGCTACTACGACGTGGTGATCGTCGACACCGCTGGTCGTCTGGCGATTGACGAGGCCATGATGGCCGAGGCCGCTGCCATCAGCGCGGCGGTGAAACCCGCCGAGACGCTGTTCGTGGTGGACGCGATGCTCGGTCAGGACGCCGTCAACACCGCCAAGGCCTTCAATGAGCGGTTGACGCTGACCGGTGTGATTCTCACCAAGCTCGACGGTGATTCGCGCGGCGGCGCCGCACTCTCAGTGCGCGAGATCACGGGTGTGCCGATCAAGTTCGCTGGCGTCAGCGAGAAACTTGACGGACTGGAGACCTTCCGCGCCGAGCAGATGGCGGGCCGCATTCTCGGCATGGGCGACGTCGTCTCGCTGGTCGAGGCGACCGCCAAGGCAGTGGACATGGAGGCCGCACAAAAGCTCGCGGCAAAGGTCAAGAGCGGCAAGGGTTTCGACCTTGAGGACTTCAAGCAGCAGATTGGTCAGATGAAAAAGATGGGTGGCCTCTCAGGTCTCCTCGACAAGATGCCGCTCGAATTGCAACAGGCTGCCGCCAAGTCCGGTGGTGTTGACGAAAAGCAGGTGGCCCGCATGGAAGGCATCATCAATTCGATGACCCCGCTGGAGCGGCGCAAGCCCGATCTCATCAAAGCCTCGCGCAAACGCCGTATCGCCACTGGCGCGGGCGTACATGTGCAAGAGGTGAACCGCCTGCTCAATCAGTTCGAGCAGACGCAAACCATGATGAAGAAGTTCTCGCAGGGCGGCATGGGCAAACTCATGCGCGGGCTGGGCGGCTTGCCGGGCATGAAGGGCAAGTTCCCGGGATTGCGCTGAAACGGCCGAAGCGGCGCAGGCGATGGCGCGAAAACTGCGTCGAACAACCTTTCAGCGCCGAGTGTTGGCGAACAGCTTTTGATGAAGCACCGCATTCAAATTGGGCTTAACCGGTCATTCGTTGATATCTCGAAAACCGGCCAAATCATCGATTTAGCCTTTAGCAGATGGGCTTCTTCGGGAAAAGCTGAAAACCAATGAATTTCACGCCGATCATCAAGGAAGTGGGGCGCGGAGCCCGCGGCGCGCGCGGGCTGGACGCGGCGACGGCCAGCGAGGCGTTCGCTGCATTGCTCGACGGCGGCGTCAGCGACATCCAGCTTGGCGCCTGGTGGCTGGCAATGCGCATCAAGGGCGAGACGCCCGACGAACTGGCCGCGTTTGTGGCGGCGATGCAGGCCAGTCTGGCGTTTCGTGTTGACGCTGGCGGCGCGCCCGTCGCGGTCTTGCCCTGCTACAACGGCGCGCGCCAGTTGCCGAATCTAACGCCGCTGCTGGCGTGGGCGCTGGCGCAGCGCGGCACGCGGACGCTGCTGCATGGCGTGCGTCAGGATCCCACCCGCACGACGACCTTCGAGCTATTTCAGGCGTTGGGCTTCCCTGTTGCGGAAAGCGGGCTTGAAGCCGAGCATGCGCTCACATCGCGCGGTCTTGCATTTGCGCCAATCGACGTCCTGCACCCAAAGCTCGCCGCGTTGCTGGCCAACCGCTGGCGCATTGGCGTGCGGTCCACGCCCCACACCGTCGTAAAGCTGCTGCAACCGGTGACCGGCCCGCAGACCCGTGTCGTCGCGCTGACGCACGGCGACTATATCGAGCGCATGGCCGCGCATCTTGCCTCACAGTCCGGGGCGCGAGGCGTGGTCTTTCGCGGCTGCGAGGGCGAGCCGGTGTTACACCCCAGGCGCACTGTTCCGGTGCAAATATTCCGCAATGGTGAAACGCTTATGCGCGAATGGCCCGGTGTGGCGGCACACGATCTGCCCGAAACTTGCGATATCGCGACCACGGTCGCCTATATCGGGTCCGTCATCTCGGGGCAGCGCGCGCTGCCGGCATGGATCGACTGGCTGGCACGGGAAGTGCACGCAGCAGCGCATGAACAAACCTCTCCCGCCGGGTAAGTCCGGCAAAGTCTTTCTCGTCGGCGCCGGGCCGGGCGACGTTGAGCTTTTGACGCTCAAGGCCGCGCGTCTGCTGGCTGCCGCCGATGTGGTGCTGATTGACGATCTGGCCGGCAGCGAGGTGCTCGCGCTGTGTCCGCAGGCGCGTGTGGTGCACGTCGGCAAGCGCGGCGGCTGTACCAGTACAGCGCAGGCATTCATCGAGAAACTGCTGGTGCGCGAGGCGCAGGCCGGGCATCAGGTGGTGCGGCTGAAAGGCGGCGACGTTTCGCTGTTCGGGCGGGCGAGCGAGGAAATTGCGGTGCTGGAAGCGGCGGGTATTGAGTTCGAGATCGTCCCTGGCGTCACTGCCGGCCTCGCCGCCGCGGCAACGGTGAAAAGCTCGCTGACGCACCGTGACCATGCACACGGCGTCGCCTTCATCACGGCCCACGGTGCCGAGGGCGCGGAAATCCCCTGGCAGGCACTGGCGCAGAGCGCGCTGACGCTGGTCGTCTACATGGGCGTCGCGCGCGTGGCGTCGCTGCAGGCGAGTTTGCTGGAGGGCGGACTGGCGGCAGATACGCCGGTGCTTGCCGTGGAGAACGCCTCGCGGGCCAACTCCCGCACCGTCTGCTCGATGGTGGGTGCAATGGTCGAAGACTTCGCAACGCAGTCGCTGCGAAGCCCGGCAGTGCTGGTCGTCGGCGAGTCGATGCGCGCGCGGGCGGAACAACTGGCCCAATCCGCAGCTGCTACCGGATTTGATGTGGAAGGGATGCGGCGCGTTCTTTGACCGCGCCCTGCGACCTGCGACGATTCGCGGCCTCACGCGACGAACGCGGGAACCAGATCGTGTGATCTGCGCTAATCTGTGCTTGCAGCCAATCGGGCTGCCATCTCAGGGGGAGCGCGTGTCCAACTCAGCCATTCTCTTTTTCGCCCACGGCTCGCGCGACACCAACTGGCGTCGTCCGTTCGACGCTATCCTGGCTGACTTTCGTGGCATGCATGCCACCAAGCTGGCCGAGCTGGCATTTCTCGAGTTCATGCAGCCAGACTTTGCCGCCAGCGTGAATTCACTGGTCGAGCAGGGCGCCGCGCAGATCCGGGTGATCCCGCTGTTTCTCGCTGAAGGAGCGCATACGCGGCGCGATCTTGCGGCGTTGATCGAGACGGCGCAGACGACGCATCCGGCCGTACTGTTCACGGTATCTCCGGCGATTGGCGAGGTGGATTCGATCCGCTCGGCGATTTCTAGCTGGGTCGCGACACAGCTGTAGGAGCGGCTTTGCCGCGGTCTTCTGAAACACTGAAGTCGTGTCGCGGCGGAGCCGCTCCTACAACGGCCGGTGTGCGCGCACGACGGCCATCAGCTTCTTCGCCCGCTCAGTGATTTCGTGCCACTTCCGCTCCGCAATCATAGAGCGCGGCGCCACGGCCGAGCTGCCGAAAGCCGCAAGATTCGGACAGGCGAGATAGGCCGGAATGTCTTCGTCGCGAATACCGCCGGTCGGGCAGAAATTGGCCTGCGGGATCGGCCCGTGAATCGCCTTCAACCAAGCTGCGCCGCCGTATAACGAGGCGGGGAAAAACTTGAGTGTGTGCCAGCCGTCGTCGAGCGCGGTGAGCACTTCCGATGGCGTCACCGTGCCGGGCAACAGGGGTAGATGCGCGTCATGGCAGGCGCGGCCAATCGCGTGCGTGTAGCCAGGCGACACCGCGAACTGCGCACCTGCATCGACGCAGGCGTGCACCTGATCAGCGTGCGTCACCGTGCCAACGCCCACCATCATGGGCAGACCCGAGTTCACGATTTCGGCAATTGACGGCAGGCCGGCTGGGGTGCGCAGTGTCACTTCGATGCAGCCGACACCGCCCGCCAGCAGCGCCTCGGCGAGCGGCACCGCGTCATCGGCGTGGTCGATTTCGATGACGGGCACGTAGCCCAGGCGACGGAGGGTGTGATTCAAGTCCATTAGTGCTTCCAGAAGCGGTCAACGAGGTAGTGGGGTCAGCGAAACAGCACCGATGCCCCCTGGTTGGCATCGCTCACATTGTCGCGAAACACGCCGAACAATTCGCGCCCCCAGCCCGCTGCTGGGGGAGGCGCCCCTGCGGGAGTTCTAGCGGCGAGAGCGTCACTGCCGACATGCACCGCGAGCGAGCCGTTTTCGCAATCGACCGTCACGACGTCGCCGTCTTGCACGCGCGCAAGCGCGCCACCAGCGGCCGCTTCGGGCGTGACGTGAATCGCCGCAGGCACCCGACCCGAGGCGCCGGACATGCGGCCGTCGGTCACCAGTGCCACCTTGATGCCGCGATCGAGCAACACCGACAGTGCGGGCGTGAGTTGATGTAATTCCGGCATGCCACTGGCGCGCGGCCCCTGAAAGCGAACGACGACCACTGCGTCGCGTTCGAAGCGGTTTGCCTTGAACGCAGCGATCACGTCGGCTTGGGTATCGAACACATGCGCCGGTGCGGTGATCACGCGATGTTCCAGCGCAACGGCGGACACCTTGACCACCGCTTCACCGAGATTGCCGGCGAGCACACGCAGGCCGCCTTCCCGGCTGAACGGCTCGCCTGCCGGGCGTAGTACGGTGAGATCGCCCGATACCGCGCTTGCCGGCTCGTAGGCGAGCGAACCGGATTCCTCGTCCTTCATCCCGGAGAGCGCGCGTGTGTAATGTCCCATGCCGCGCCCCATCACCGTCTCGACATCGTCGTGCATCAGCCCGACAGCGAGCAGCTCACGGAACAGGAAGGCTGTGCCACCGGCGCGATCAAAGTCGTTCACGTCTGCTTCGCCATTGGGGTAAAGCCGCGTCAATAGCGGCGTCACACGCGACAGCGCGTCAATGTCCTGCCATGTCAGCTCAAAGCCGGCCGCGCGCGCGATGGCGACCCAGTGCATCGTGTGATTGGTCGAGCCTCCCGTCGCCAGTAGCGCGACGATGGCATTGACCAGCACCTTTTCGTCGATCCATTGGCCGAGCCCAGCCGTGTCGTGGCCCGCTTGCGCCCGCCTGGCCAGCGCCACCATGCGTGCCGCTGCAGCGCGGGTGAGCAGCGCACGGCGTCGATCGTTTGGCTGCACGAAGGCGGCGCCGGGAATCATCAGACCCATCGCTTCAAGCAATAACTGATTGCTGTTGGCGGTGCCGTAGAAGGTGCAGGTGCCTTCGCCGTGATACGCCGCCATCTCGGCTTCGAGCAGCGCGGTCGGCGCCACTTTGCCTTGCGCGTGCAGCTTGCGGACGTTGGCTTTTTCCTTGTTTGACAAACCGCTCGGCATCGGCCCCGCGGGCACGAAGATCGCGGGCAGGTGACCGAACGAGAGCGCGCCCAGCAGCAAGCCCGGCACAATCTTGTCGCACACGCCTAGCAGCATGGCACCGTCGTAGAGATCATGAGTCAGCGCCACGGCGGTGGACATCGCGATCACATCGCGCGAAAAGAGCGAAAGCTCCATGCCCGGCTGGCCCTGCGTGACACCGTCGCACATCGCGGGCACGCCGCCCGCGAACTGCGCCACGGCGGCGTGTCGGCGCACTTCGTCCTTGATCATCGCCGGGTAGTCGGCCAGCGGCTGATGCGCCGAGAGCACGTCGTTGTAGGCTGAGACAACGCCGATCATCGGCACCGGTTCGCTCACCACGCGCAATTTGTCGCCACTGGGCAGGGCCGCGTAACCGTGCGCCAAGTTAGCTGCACTCAGGCGCTTGCGCGAAAGGCGTTCGGCGCGATGCTGGCGCTGGGACGCAAGTGTTGCCAGATATGCAGCCCGGCGCGCCTGACTGCGCGTGGCGATTGCGACGGTGACGCGGGCGACTGCGGCGTTGACTGGAGGTGCCGACGGAGGGGATGATGCTGGCGAAGTAGGCATTTTGTAGTTTTATAACAAGAAAAAACTACAATCAACAACGAGGTTTGTCAGCAAGGCAGCTAAAATCGTTAACGACGGAGGCGTGGCCGAGCGGTTTAAGGCACCGGTCTTGAAAACCGGCGATAGCGCAAGTTATCCGTGAGTTCGAATCTCACCACCTCCGCCAACTTCCCGCCAACACCTTTCTGCTGAAAGCCACGTTGGATAACGGCATGGCGTGGAAATCAGTACCAAGTCGACTTCAGTGATTTCGGCTTGTCAGGCCTCATGCGGCTGAGCATGCAGATCGAAGCTGTATCGCGTGCGCACACCGCCGATCTGCCGTTACAACCGGTTTGACGGGACGTCCGACATGCTGCATAATTTATGGCTCCTCCGCGTGGAGAGGTGGCCGAGTGGTTAATGGCAGCAGACTGTAAATCTGCCCTCTATGAGTACGCTGGTTCGAATCCAGCCCTCTCCACCAATTTGAATGCCCGCTATCCGGGTGTGCGAATTGACAAGCGCGGACCGCGTCTTTTCCGCCAGTGCGCCTGTGCGGGTTTTCGCAAGTTGGTGATGTCGAACTGAATCTGAATCCCCGCGGGTGTAGCTCAATGGTAGAGCAGAAGCCTTCCAAGCTTATGACGAGGGTTCGATTCCCTTCACCCGCTCCAGCGCAGCACCGTTGATGGTCAGATGTTTGTGATCTTTGCGAAGACCCCAAACATCCGCCCATGTAGCTCAGTGGTAGAGCACTCCCTTGGTAAGGGAGAGGTCGTGCGTTCAATCCGCGTCATGGGCACCAGTTCTTTGAAAAACACCTCACGAGGGTAGCGATCATGGCAAAAGGCAAGTTTGAGCGTACGAAGCCGCACGTGAACGTAGGCACG
>ERZ795062.1716-NODE-1716-length-15211-cov-9.130443_pt1 | contig 15211 bp, 11 predicted proteins | sample MGYA00375146_ERZ795062 | MGnify/ENA primary metagenome ERZ795062 (study PRJEB30191, sample SAMN05720281) | activated sludge metagenome | isolation source: Anaerobic digester | place: USA | collected 2015-07-16 ... | reverse complement strand
CTTCAGCCGCAGCTTCCGGCGCTGGTTCGCCATGGCGCCGGGCCAGATGCGCCAGCGCGCCTCGGAACACGGATCAAAAGCTACAAAATAGATAGCTTTATGTGACCATTTCGCCACGGGATTACGGCATTTTCATCCCAAATCTGGCCTTCAGGCCTCTGCCCGGCCCACCAACCGCCCGTGGCGGGCCAACCCTTGGACCCCCTTGAGCCGGGACCCTCGGTTTGCGTCCCGGCGTCATTCGCTCGCCGTCGCACAAGCCGGCAATCGCGGGATGCCCCGGATCCATCAGCCCGCGATCGAACATTCCCACATCATTTGTACACAGATTGACTTAAATGGGATACCATTCCTTCGACTCATTTCACGGAGCAAGCCGAATGCGAGCAGCCATCACGTTTCCACCAACCGGCAGGCGCCCAAGACTGGCTGTGGGACCCAGTTTGTTGCCGCAATCCTGCCCGGCGGGCAAAAGCAGGGCCCGGCGAGCGATTCGGCCATGGCAGCCTGAAAGCTGTCCGTCGCTCGCGGTGGCCTGCCGCCCATGAATACACGGAATGTGACCGCACGATGTCCGGCCGAGCCCGGCGATTGCCTTATGGCACCCCGGTTTCAATCGCGCCACTGCATCGGCTCGGGCCGTCGGCTCGCCGAGCGTGAAAGAAATGCATGGAATCCCAAACATTGACGCCCTCCTACCTCCACCTCGAAGGCATCGGCAAGACGTTCGGCAGCGGCAGCAACGCCGTCCAGGCACTGGGTCGTGTGGACCTTCAGGTGCGGGAAGGCGAGTTCATGGCGATCGTCGGGCCGTCCGGTTGCGGCAAGTCCACACTGCTCCAGATTGCCGCAGGCCTGGCCTCGGCTTCCCAGGGAACTGTCCGTCTGGCCGGCCGGTCGGTCAGCGCGCCGCCACCGGGCCTCGTTTACCTGTTCCAGCAATACGCCAAATCACTCTTCGCATGGCGCACGGTGATCGACAATGTGGCCTTCGCTGTGGAGCATCGCCCAGGCATGAACCGCGATTCCGCACGTGCGCACAGCTTGAAATATCTCGAAATGGTCGGTTTGGCCGACTTCGCCGGGCACTACCCCAGCCAGCTTTCGGGAGGGATGCAGCAACGGGTCACCATCGCCCGTGCACTCGCGGCTGAGCCCCGCGTCCTGCTCATGGATGAGCCCTTCAGTTCGGTCGATGCCCTCACCCGGATGGAATTGCACGCCATCATCCAGTCACTCTGGGCCCAGCACCGCTTCACCGCCGTGCTGGTCACCCACGACGTCGACGAGGCCGTCTTTCTGGCCGACCGCATTGCGGTCCTGTCTGGCCGCCCCTCCCGGGTTGTCGAGATCTTTGAGACCCGCTTGCCCCGTCCACGCGACAAGATCACGACGCCAGAACATCCAGGCTACCTGGAGCTGCGGCATGCCTTGCTGTCACTTCTTCTGGGGCGAGAGCCATGAGCATGGTGCGGCTCGAAGGCCGCAGCGGCCTTTGGATCGGACTCATCACCCTGGCAGGATCGGTCGCGATGCTGGAAGTTGCGGTTCGGATGGGCATGGTGAATGCCGTGCTCATCCCTCCGCCAACGCTGGTCATCCAGCATGCTGCAAAGATTCTGGGCAGTGGCGGCTTCGCGGCCCCATTGGGACAGACCTTGTACCTGCTTGCCGTGGGCTATGCCATCGGCTGCGTGCTGGCCATCACGCTGGGGCTGGCCATGGGCCGTGTCCCGATCATCGACGGCCTGCTGGAGCCCTTGGTCGAAATTTTCCGTCCGTTGCCCAAGCCGGCCTTGCTGCCCCCTCTCATCCTGTTCCTGGGTCTTGGCGACGCCATGAAGCTGGTCGTCATCAGCCTGGGTGTGTTCTTCCCGGTGCTGGTCAACACCATCCAAGGCGTGCGGGGCACCGATCCGGTCCTGTTGGATGTGGCGCGGACCTTTCAGCACAGTGGCAAGGCATTGATCTGGAAGGTTGTCCTTCCCGCTGCCATGCCGCTCATCCTGACCGGGATGCGGATTTCGCTGGGGATCGGGCTGGTACTGGTTGTCGTCGCCGAAATGATGGCGGGCACCGGCGGCATCGGCTACCTCATCGTTGACATGCAGCGCTCGTTCCGCATTCCGGACATGTACGCCTGGAGCCTGATTCTGGCCGTGCTCGGCCTGGGCCTGAACGAGATCTTCGAATGGATCGAGCATCGCCTGATCCATTGGTCCGGTACGCGCCAGAGCTGACGCTGCCCCCCGTTTCCGCTCCCTCCTCCACCAACTCTCAAGGACCTGCGCCGATGACCACACCGACCCCGAACCGCCGTACCGCCGTTGCCGCGCTTGCCGCCTCCGCAATGGGTTTGAACAGCCCGCTTGCATGGGCGCAGCCCACCAAACTGCGCATCAGCACCATCCCCATTCTCGACATCGCGCCGTTGCAGGTCGCGATCGCCAAGGGCTATTTCACGGCCGAAGGCCTTGAAGTGGACACAACCCCCATCCAAGGCGGTGCGGCGGGCATTCCGGCCCTGGCGGCCGGACAGGTCCAGATCGCGTTCAGCAACGTGATCTCGACCATTCTGGCGGCCAAACAGGGCCTTGGCATCGAGATCATCGCGGCGGGAAGCAACACCGGTGATGCCCCGCCCGATCTGGCCGGCCTGATCGCCAGGAAGGGCAGCACCTTGAAAACCGGCAAGGACTTCGAAGGCAAACGGATCGCGGTCAACACGCGCAACAACATCATCTGGCTGTACGCGCGGGCCTGGGTGCGCGCAACCGGCGGCAATCCCGATGCGGTGACCTATCTCGAAGTGCCGTTCCCGCAAATGGTGGACGCGGTCCGTGGCGACCGGGTGGATGCCGCTTTTGTCGTCGAGCCTTTCCTGTCTGCCGGTCTCGCGGGAGACATGCAAGTGATTGCCTGGCCGTACAACACCGTGCAGAAGGGATTTCCGGCAGCTCAGTATGTCGCCAGCAAAACGTTCATCCGGCAGAACCCCGACGTCATCGATCGCTGGGTGCGCGCCTACCACAAGGGCATCGACTGGACCAACCAGAACCGCGGTTCGCAGGAGTTGGCCAAGCTGATCTCCGATTTCACCCGGATTCCGCCCGAACAGATTCTCAAGTTCCAGATGCCGGCGTTTCAGAAGACCGTGGATCCCGTCGCCTTGGAGCCCGTCGTCGCAGAGATGCGGCGCAACGGGATGCTCGAAGGGCCGTTCGATGTGAAAGGCCTGCTGTACCGCACCGCCACGCAACCGGGCCGCTGAGGCAGACGCCAACATGCGCTCCGATGCTCTTCTGGTTCGCGGTGACATCGTCACCATGGACCCTGCCTGCCCGAAGGCTGAAGCCATGGCCGTGCAAGACGGGCGCATCCTCGCTGTCGGTTCGGTGCACGACGCACGCCGGGCGATCGGGACGGGCCCGATGCGCGAGCTGCACTACCCACATGGGACGCTGGTGCCAGGGCTGATCGACACCCACAACCACATGCACTGGACCGGGATCCAGGCCAAGCTGGTGGACCTGTCCCAGGCGGATTCCATCGGGTCGATACAGGCCGCAGTCCGCGCGTTTGCGCGCGAGCATCCGGAACGCCCCTGGATCACCAGCGGCGGTGGCTGGCATGTCACCAGGCTGGCCGAAGGTCGCTATCCGACGTGCCAGGAGCTGGATGAAGCATGCGGTGACCGTCCGGTCTTCCTGCCCCGGGTCGGTCACGCCGCCGTCGTCAATTCGATGGCCCTGCGTCTGGCGGGAATCGGCCGGGACACACCGGACCCACCGGGCGGCCGTATCGAACGCGATGAACGAGGCGAACCCAACGGACTGTTGTTGGAACCGCCTGCGTACGAACCGGTTGCTCGGCTGATCCCTTCGCTTTCAGTTGAGCAGCAGGCCGAAGCGCTGCTCGACATTCAGCACGTCTACCATGCGGCGGGTCTGACCGGCGTCATGGACCCTGGCGTCACGCCGGACATCATGCGTGCGTATCAGCATCTGTGGCAGCACGGAACTTTGTCCATGCGGACGGTGTTGATGCCACTGGCCGACTCCAGCCAACCCCTTCAAGTCAACCTGGACCGCATCGCCGATATGGGCCTGCGAACCGGCTTTGGAGATTCAAGGCTGAAGCTTGGTGGTGTCAAGGTTTTTCTGGATGGCGGCGCGTCCCTGGGCACGGCGCTGATGCGCGAACCCTTTCCCGACGATCGGTGCAAGTGCGGCATTCAGGTCACGCCCACCGAATCGTTCCGGCAGATCGCGTGGCAATGCGCTCGTCAGGGCTGGTCCCTCGGCGTCCACGTTGTCGGCGGCAAAGCAATCGACATCGCCCTGGACGTATTTTCCGAAATCGACCGAGAAATCCCTCTGCGCGCCCTGCGGTTCACGCTGATTCATGCGTATCTCTGGCCAAGTCGGCGCAACCTCAGCGAAGCGGCCCGCATGGGTATCGCTGTCGCCACCCAGTGCTCCATGCAATATGCGTTCGGTTCCCTGCTGGTGCAACGCTTCGGCGCCGGTCTGATGGCGGCGGCCACCCCCGTGCGCAGTTGGCTGGATGCGGGCGTGGTCGTGGGAGGCGGGTCCGACTCGCCCGTCACGCCCTACCAGCCGATCCTGGGGCTTTGGCAAGCACGCACGCGCCATATCGCGGGCAGCGACGAAGTCATTGGCCATCATGAAGCCATCAGCGGCGAGGAAGCGCTGGCTCTCTACACACGCAGCGCGGCCCACCTTTGTTTCAGCGAAGCCGAACGAGGCATGCTGCGCCCGGGCATGCTTGCCGACTGGACGGTGCTCTCCGTCAACCCCGTGAGCTGTGAACCTGAGGCGCTGCGGTCGGCCGGCGTCCTGGCCACCGTGGTCGACGGGAAGACTGTATTCGAGGCGTGAATCCATGAAAAACCCCTATCGCCTGTGGGGCGCCTTGCTGGTGGTCGGTCTGCTCGTTCTGTGGCAGGTATCCGCCAAGGCATGGATTCACAGTTCGAACTGGCCGCCGGTCACGGAAATCCTGCAGGCATTGGTCGCGGGCCTTCGATCCGGCGAATTGCTGAAAGTCTTTGGTTCCACCCTGTGGCGCATGGCGGTCGGCCTGGCCATCGGCTCCATCCTGGGTGTGCTGCTGGGCATGGCCATGGCGGCATTGCCTCGGCTGAACGCCGCGCTTCGCCCGATGGTGGAGTTGCTGCGGCCCATACCGATACCGGCCGTCATACCACCCCTGATCCTGCTGCTGGGCATCGACAACGCCATGAAAGTCTTTGTGGCCGCCTTTTCGAGCTTTTTCCCGGTCTTGATCAACACCATGGGCGGCGCACGCGCGGTGGACCCGACCGCTTTCGATGTCGCACGAACCTTTCAGGTAAGCAAGGTGCGCACACAAATCCAGGTCGTGTTCCCCACCAGCCTGCCCTACATTCTGGCCGGCGTTCGCACCAGCCTCGCACTGTCGCTCATCGTCAGCGTTGTCGCAGAAATGATCGCCGGCTCCGAAGGCATCGGCTACTACATCATGTCCATGCAATACGCGCTGCGCGCAAGTAACATGTATGCGGCAATTTTCCTGCTGGCGGCGACCGGCTATGTCCTCAATTTCGCCATGCTGCGCCTTGAGCACAGGGTTCTGCATTGGTGGCACCAGCCATGACGGTGGATGCCGTCAAGAACTTGGCTACGCAGGGCGGGCCCCAAGAGGGCCCCGTCTCTAAGGTTCGGATCGTCACCGGATCGACCTCCTGGTTGGCACGTGATCAAAGCTGGTCAAGCCCAAACAGCTTCTGCATCTTGCGGTCCAACGTTCGGGTGGACAGGAGCCTTTTCAGCAGCGGCAGGCGGGTGCTTTGGGCGCCGGCACGCAACACGGGACCGGCACTGGGGTCCAGCAGGTGGTCGGCCACGGTGACGGCGAACTGGTCGGCCGGGGTCGCCCCCTTCTGAGACAGTTGCGCCCTGCCCTGCACGAAGCGCCCGATTGCCGCGTAGGGCGAGCCGGCGGGAAATTCGATCTGGTGCTCGGCGTTGTCGCCAAAGCTGGAACGAATTCCGCCGGGCTGCACCGTCACGACCCGCACGCCCAAGGGGCCGAGTTCCATGCGCATGGCATCGGACAAGGCATGCAACGCCGCCTTGCTGGCGCAATACACCCCGGCGAATGGGGTGGTCACCAGCCCCGAGATGCTGCCGATATTGGCAATGCAGGCCTGCCGGGATGCACGCAACATCGGCAGGAAAGCCCGCGACACCGCGACCGGCGCCACCACATTGGTCTCGAACTGGCGCCGCAAGGCATCCGGCTCGGTGTCGATCACCGCCCCGAACTGGCCATAGCCGGCGTTGTTGACGAGCATGTCCAGCCGACCCGCCTGCGACTGGATCTGCGCCAGCGCCTGGTCGATGCTGTCCTGGAGGGTGACGTCGAGCAACACGGCGTTCAACCCCAACGCGGTCAGTCCAGCCATTGCACCCGGCTGACGTGCGGTGGCAAAGATGGTATGGCCGCGACCGCGCAACTCCAAAGCCAACGCTTTCCCGATGCCACTTGAGCAGCCCGTAATGAGGATGGTTTGTGCAGCGGTCATGGGTCCAGCGGAAGTTATCAATGTGACATTACATCATCGCAAACCTCCGCGAGCGTATCGCGGACCTGCTGCGCGCCGATTGCCGAGGCCAGCGCCGCTCAGCTCCAGCGCGGATCAGCGGTGAACAGAATACCGAGCCAGGCCTTTTCCAGTGGCAGGCCGATGGCGTCCCAGATGCGGCTGCGCAGCTCATCCAGTTCAGGCACGCTTTGTGGCTTGAAGTGGGGACCGACCACGATGTTGATCTCGATGAAGTGGATGCGCCCCGTCTTGGCGATGTGGGTGGAGTACTCGGCGATGTCGTGTTCCGATTCGATCTTGCCCATCACCTCGTTGACGCGCTGGGCCACCTCATCGTCGGGATGGGTAATCAACAGCACTTCGCGCAGGTTGTCGTAAAGAATCTTGAGGGGCACCGGGATCAGCAGCAGCGCCAGCAGCGCCAGCACGGCGCTGTCGGCATAGCGCGCCCACCAGCTTCGATAAGGTTCCGGCAGGACCCAGACCATGGCGAATCCAAGCATCGTCACGAGGCTGAAGCTCGTGCTGATCATCCATTCGCGCGCGTCGTTGCGGATCAGCTGCGACCCGATGCGCCGGGCCACCCGGCTCTCGTAGGCCCACACTCCGGCGCAGACACCGGCGCTGAGCAGGCTGTAGACAATCACGCTGGTGGCATCGACCACGTTGCCGCCGACGCGCAGGCCCTCCAGGCCGTTGAAAAACGCGTAGAGACAGACGATCAGCAGGATCAGGTTGTTGAAGCTGTTGACCAGCGGCTCGATGTGCGCGTAGCCATATTGAAAGCGGCGGTCTGCCGGCTTCTCCACGATGCGCGCCGCCAGCAGATAAAGGCCCGAGCCGACGAGGCTGGTCAGCGCGTAGAAGCCGTCGAGCATGACAGCCTCGGAACCGATGTACAGCCCGTAGCCGATGCCGGCAATCGCCAGTCCGATGATGGTGAAGACCGAGCTGCGAAGCGTGCGCTGCTCCAGCCGGTTGGCCTGCTGCCGGGTCAGCTTTTCGTACATGCTCGGAAAGTTAGGCGGCTCATTGACATGAGGCCAAGTATCGCACCTTGGTGCGGCCCGCGACCGCGGCCGCCCGCCCTGCCTGCGGTCAGGCCAGGGGCGGAATCCGGAGCTTCTGTCCCGGATAGATCTTGTCCGGATGGCTCAGCATCGGGCGGTTGGCTTCGAAAATCACCGGGTACTTGTTGGCATTGCCGTAATACGTCTTCGCGATCGCCGACAGCGTGTCGCCGCGGACCACGTCGTGGTACTGCGAAGCATCCGCAGGCTCGGCCACCGACATCAGGTTTTCGACTTCCGTGACGCCACCGACGTTGCCGCAACACAGGGTCACCTTCTCGCTGGCCTCTTCGGTCGGGGCCTCGCCCTGCACGGTCACCTTGCCGCTGGCGCCATCAAACGACACGTAGAGCCCGGTCACCCCGAGGTTCTGGGTTTCGATGTAGTCGCGGATCGCATGCGCTGCCTTCGTGTTGAGTTCGTCGAGCGAGGGCGACGCCTGTGCCGCCGCCTGTTCGACCTCTTTGCTGCCGAAGAGTTTTTCGCCGGCGTCCTTGATGAAGCTGAAGAGTCCCATGATTGTGTTTGCCTTCTCAGTGGTTGATCACGGCGTCACTGTAACGCCAGCGGCGGCTTGCCCGTGTGACAAACGACGCACGGCAGCCCAAAAAGTCTCACCTGGATCGGGGTGCGACCGGTCCGGGCTACAGGTGGTCCCGGTAGCGCTGGGCCAGCACGGCCTCACGCTGGACAATCTCCGCCTCGACCGCGAGCACGTCGTCCATGTAGGCGCGGGCCGACGGCGCCAGTGATCGGCCCTTGAGCGAAATGAATCCATAAGCCGACTGGAAGGCCACCTGCCGGGTCGGAACCAGAGCGACCTTGCCGGCGTCAAGCTCGCGCTCCATGAGCGCCAGCGAAGCGAGTGCCAGCGCGTCACAGCCCGCCATCAGATCGGCGAGCTGCATCGGCACATCAACCCGAATGGCCGGCACGAAGTCGCCGGTCGGCCCGTCGATCCGGCCGGCTTGGCCCAGCTCGCGCGGCAGGGTTGCCGCGATGCGCGCCGGCAATTGTGAGGCCATCCATGGAAACGCCAGCAACGCGGGCAGATCGACCCGCCCGGACGCAAGAATCGGGTGGCCTGGCCGGCAAAACACGTGGCCTGCATGCTGCCCGACCAGGCGGCTCTCGAACTGGTCGTCATCCGGCACGCCGCTGAGTTCGGCAAGGCCGAGATCCACCTCGCGCGCCGCAACCTGGTGGGCCACCTCGCGCCAGCCGGCAACGTGCATGGCCACGGCCAGCTTCGGATGGCGGGCCAGCAAGCGGCCCATGGCGGGATACCCCGACACGACGCTGGGATACGGGCCCAGTGCCACGCGCAGCGATCCGGCCTCAAGGCTGGCAAGCAACGAAACCTCGCGCAGCAGATCCTCTTCGGCATGCAGCAACGTCTGACTGCGCTGCACCACCAGTTCGCCGAACGCCGTCAGAACCACGGAACCCCGCCGGCGATCGAGCAAGGTCACCCGGAGCTCGGCCTCCAGCGCCTGGATGCTCTTCGTGAGTGCGGGTTGCGAAATGTGCAGCGCCGCAGCGGTCCGTCCGAAATGCCCGTATTCGACGAGTGACAACAGGTGGCGAAGCCGGCGTTGGGTGATCATGATGAGCTAAAGCTTATCAAAATTAATGAAAATTACATCGCCAGGAATCACTCACGCCCGCCAATAATGTCGCGGCAATCTTTCCGGGATGGCGAAACAGGCTGAGACGGGCCTGTTTTCAGGCCGCAGCTCTCAATACAGACAAGGAGTCACACATGAAACTTTCAGGGAAACTGGCGCTCGCGCTGGCTATCGCCAGCACCGGCGGGGCCATCACCATCGCACAAGCCGCCGCAGGTGGCGCCATCGTCACGGCGCCCACCCCGTCATCGGGACGCCATTTCGACCCGAATGGCAGCCTTCCGACAACATTCACGATTGAATTGCGCAAAGGTATCGAGGCCACGCTGCCCTTCGAGGACAAGCGCGATTTCGATGAAGCCAAGAAAGGCTTCATCGCCGAGCCCCCTTACAAGCAGATCAAGGCCGATGCCGGCCATGTGGCCTGGGACATGGGCAGCTACCAGTGGCTGCTGCAGGGCAAGGACTTCCCCAGCATCCATCCATCGCTCCAGCGCCAGGCCGTGCTGAACATGGCCTATGGACTGTACGAGGTGCTGCCGGGCAAGATCTATCAGGTGCGCGGCTTTGACCTGGCCAACATCACCTTCATCAAGGGCGAGACCGGCTGGATCATCTTCGACCCGCTGACGGCCAAGGAAACGGCCCGCGCCGCGCTCGACCTCATCAACGACAAGCTGGGCAAGCGCCCGGTCGTCGGGGTCGTGTACTCCCATTCCCACGTTGACCACTTCGGCGGCGTGCGGGGTGTGGTGGACGAAGCCGATGTCGCCAGCGGCAAGGTCAAGGTGATCGCGCCCGAGGGCTTCATGCAAGCCGCCATCGAGGAGAACGTGTTCGCTGGCAACGCCATGTCGCGCCGCACCCAGTACCAGTACGCCGTGCTGCTGCCGCGCGACCCCCATGGCCACGTGGACCAGGCGATCGGCAAGAACGTGGCCAATGGCGCCGTCGGCCTGATTGCGCCGAATCTCATCGTCAGCAAGGATTTCGAGGAGGTGACGCTCGATGGCGTCAAGATGGTGTTCCAGAACACGCCGGACACCGAAGCGCCGGTGGAGATGAACACCTATTTCCCCCAGTTCAAAGCCTTCTGGGCAGCGGAAAACGTCACCGGCACGATCCACAACATCTACACCTTGCGGGGCGCCCCGGTTCGAAACGCGCTCAACTGGTCGAAGCAGATCAACGCGGCGCTCTACAAGTTCGGGCAGGAGACGGAGGTCATGTTCGCTTCGCACAGCTGGCCCCGCTGGGGAAATGCCCGCATTCAGGAGGTGCTGCGCGCGCAACGTGATGCCTACGCCAACCTGAACAACCAGGCGCTGCATTACGCCAACCAGGGCGTGACGATCAACGAGATCCACAACGTCTACAAGGTGCCCAAGAGCCTGCAGCAGCAGTGGGCCGCCCGCAGCTACCACGGCGATGTCCAGAACAACTCGCGCGCCGTCATCAACCGATTCCTGGGCTTCTACGACGGCAACCCGGTCAACCTGCACCCGCTGTCACCGAAGGACTCGGCCCCGCTGTACGTCGACATGATGGGGGGCTCAGCCAGAATCATGGCCAAGGGCAAGCAGCTGATCGCCAAGGGCCAGTACCTGCTGGCCACGGAAATCCTCAACAAGCTGGTGTTTGCGCAGCCGCAGAACCAGCCGGCGCGCCGACTGCTGGCCAACGCCTACGAGCAGCTTGGCTACCAGGCCGAAAGCACCAGCGCACGCAACAGCTATCTGCAGGGCGCGTTTGAACTGCGCAATGGTCTGCCCGGCGGCCTACCCCCCCGCGCCAACGCGCCGGACGTGATCCGCGCCATGTCCACCGAGAACTGGCTGGACTTCGTCGGCATCAGTGTCGACCCCAAGCGCGCCGAAGGCATGCGCTTCACGGTCAACCTGGTCACGCCGGACAACGGCGAAACCCACCTGGTGGAAATGAGCAACGCCACCCTGACCAACATCAAAGGGGAGAAAGCGAAAAACCCTGACCTCACCATCACCCTGAACCGATCGGATCTGAACCTGGTCATGATGGGTGCCGCCAGCTTCGACCAGCTCGTCGCCTCAGGCAAGGCAAAGTTTGAAGGCGATCGCAAGCCCTTCGACCAGTTGCGCAGCCTGCTCGTGCCGTTCACACCGGACTTCGAAGTTCTTCCCGGCACCGCACCGAAGGCGAAAGCAACGCCGCCAAAACCTTTCGAAATGCCCGCGCTGGCGCCGGAAACCAACGGCGACTGACCCGTGCGCAGCAGCTCCCGGTCCTTGCCACCGGTTGCAGGCCGCGTCGCGGGGCAGCAACTAGGCTGACGGTCTTGTTGGGTACACAGGCCACCGGTCAAACAGCTTGACCGGCACGGATTCACCCCACAGTTCGATGAAGGCAGGGGTCCCGACATGGGCTTGTTGGGCCCCCTCGCCGCGCACGTAGCCAAGCCCCACACACGCCCCGGCCAGCGGGCTGTAACCGACCGACGACACCTCCCCGGCGGACTGGCCATCGATCAGGATGGCTTCACCGCCCCAGGCGTAGGCCAGCGGGGTGTCAAACACCAGGGTCACCAGTTTCTTGCGCAGCGGCTGGTCCCGACGGGCCATCAAAGCCGCCTTGCCGATGAAGTCATCCGGTTTGTCCAGCTTGACACTGAAGGCCAGCCCCGCTTCCCAAGGCGTCTCGTCCGGCCCCAGCTCGGCCCCCCAGGCGCGGCGCCCTTGTTCGATGCGAAGGGCGTCCAGTGCGTAGTAGCCGGCATTGCGCAGTCCCAGATCACGGCCAGCCTCCGTCAGCGTCAGGTACACATGGCGCATCATCTCGACCGGCACATACAGCTCAAAGCCCGGGCCCCCCACATAGCTCAAGCGCGCCGCGCGCACCCGCGCGTAGCCCAGGTCAATCTCCCGGGTCCATGAAAATTTCAGGCCCTCGGCACTCAGGTCGTCCGGGCTCACGCGGGCCAGCAATTCCCGCGCCTTCGGCCCCATCACCGACAACACGCCGTACAGGGCCGTCACGTCGGTCAACACCGCCTGTTCCTGCGGCCCGATGTGGCGCTGGATCCAGTCCAGGTCGCGTGTGGTCTGTGCCGATCCCGTGACGATGAGGAAGCGGTCCCCGGCCATGCGCATCACGGTCAGGTCACTCTCGAAGCCACCGCGCGCATTGAGCATCGCGGTGTAGACCATCTTGCCCGGCGGCACATCCATTTCGTTGGCGCACAGGCGCTGCAGCAGGACCAGCGCGTCGCGGCCTTGCAGCAACAGTTTGGAGAAGGAGGTCTGGTCGTACAGCGCCACCGCTTCACGGGTGGCCTTCTGTTCCTCGATCATCCACGGCAGCCAGCCGGGGACGCCGAGAGTGTCGCCGGGGCGAGCGGAACCTTCGGGCTTGAAGTAGTTGGCACGCTCCCAGCCGTTCTTGCTGCCGAATTCCGCGCCTTGCGCCGCGAGCAGGTCGTACAGCGGCGAGGTGCGCAAGGGCCGCGCGGTCTGCAGCTCCTGCCGGGGCCAGCGCATCGCATAGTGCAGGCCCAGCGTCTCCCCCGTGCGCTCGGACAGCGCCTTCCGGTTGCCGGTGAAATGGCCAAAGCGCCGGATGTCGACGTCCCACACGTCCGTGCTGGGCTCGCCGCCGACAATCCATTCGGCCATGAGCAGTCCGGCCCCGCCGCTGTTGGCAATGCCCGCCGAGTTGAAACCGGCACAGACAAAATAGTTGCGCAGCTCCGGCGCTTCGCCCAGGATGAAGTTGCCGTCGGGCGTGAAGCTCTCGGGCCCGTTGAGCAGCATCTTGATTTCGGCCGTCTCCAGGCACGGCGTTCGGTGCAGGGCATTCATCATGAGGATTTCGAACTGCTCCCAGTCCTCCCCCAGAAGCTCGAACTGGAAGGTGCTCGGAATCGGGTCCATCCTCCAGGGCTTGGCATGGGGCTCGAATCCGCCCATGACCAGCCCGCCCACTTCTTCCTTGTAGTAGATGTAGCCATCCGGGTCGCGCAGGACCGGCAGCATGGGAAACACGCCAGGGATCTGCCCGGTGACGATGTAGAAGTGTTCCGCCGAATACAGCGGCACGTTCACCCCCGCCAGCCGGCCGAACTGGCGGGCCCACTGGCCGGCGCAATTGACCAGTGTTTCGCAGCGAATGGTGTGCTCGGCACCGTCGCGAAAGGCCCGAACGCCCACGGCACAGCCGTTTTCGACAAGCACCCCAGTGACCTCGATGCCTTCGATTATTTTCACGCCCCGGTTGCGCGCCCCTTTGGCCAGTGACATGCACAGGTCTGCCGGATTGGCCTTGCCGTCACCCGGCAGCCACAGCGCGCCCGTCAGGTCATCCGTGCGCATCACCGGGAACCTCTCCCCCGCGTCCGTCGGAGATATTTCGTGACACTCCACGCCGAAGCTGCGCGCCATGGCCCGCTGCTTCTTCAGCACCTTCAGTCGCTCCGGCGTGCGGGCCACGCTGACGCTGCCGCACGCCTTCCACCCGGTGGCCAGGCCGGTTTCGGCCTCCAGCTGAGCATAGAGCTCGATGCCGTACTTGCTCATCTGCGTCATGGTGCGGTTGGGCCGCAACTGACCGACCAGCCCGGCTGCATGCCAGGTGGTGCCACTGGTGAGCTTGCCTTGCTCCAGCAGCAGCACGTCGGTTCGGCCCAGCTTGGCCAGGTGGTAGGCCACCGAGCAACCGGCGATGCCGCCGCCAACGATGAGGGTCTGAACGTGGGTCGGAAGAGTCATGGTTGCCGATCTGCGTTGGGGGAGGCTGCATCGGCGCAGGCTCCCATGCGAGTTGCCCCGTGATCAAGTATCGCACCGCCCTGCCCGCCGGGCAGCACCGAGGCCGCCCCGTATGATCCTGCCCCTGCGCCCGGAAACCCCTGTTGAAGCTGCCATGAACGACACCCTCAAACGCTGGATGGACACCGGCTCGGAAATCAACGAGCGCGCCGCCTCCGCCGCAATCAACGCCTTTGACTGGCTGTTCCGCAAGGAAAGCCTGGTCAAGTCGGGCCAGACGCCGCACACCGTCATCCACGCGGGCGACCCGATGTCGGTGCGCTACTACGACCTTGACGACGACGAGATCCCCCTGTCGGACGACACGGTGATGCCGGTGCGGCGGCGCAAGCACGCGATTCCGCTCGTGCTGGTGCCGCCGCTGGGGGTGACCACCGAGACCTTCGACCTCATGCCCAACCGCAGTCTGGTGCGCTACATGGCGGCGCGTGGGTTCAAGACCTACCTGATCTGCTGGGGCACGCCGGAGCGCCGTCACGCCTCGCTGGGCATGCGCGACTACGCCGACCGCATGATGGGCGAGGCGCTGGCCGCGGTGCGCGCGCACAGCGGCGCGCGAGAGCTGTCGCTCATGGGCTGGTGCATGGGCGGCCTGCTCACGCTCATCCATGCCGGTTTGCCGGACACCCGGGGCATCCGCGCCATCGTCACCGTGGCCAGCCCGATCGACATGCGCGGCGGCGGGCTGATTGCGGGGGTGTCCCGCATCATCAACACGCCCGCCAAATTCATCGGGCGCTACACCGACTTCCGGCTCAACCGGCTGAACCCGCAGGCGTTTCACGCGCCAGGCTGGGTGACGGCGCTGGCGTTCAAGCTCACCGATCCGATCGGCTCGGTCACCACCTACTGGGACCTGCTGGTCAACCTGTGGGACCGGGAGTTTGTCGAGTCCCACTCCACCACATCGGACTACCTCAACCACATGCTCGCCTACCCCGTCGGCATGGTCGGCGACGTGCTGACCAAGATGGCGGTGCAGAACCAGATGGCAGACGGCCGGTTCGCGCTGTCAGGCGGTCGCACCGCCGAATTCGCCCGCATCACGGCGCCGCTGTACGTGTTCGCCGGCGCCACCGACGCGCTGGTGGCCCCCTCCACCGC
>ERZ795062.1710-NODE-1710-length-15230-cov-5.547545_pt1 | contig 15230 bp, 13 predicted proteins | sample MGYA00375146_ERZ795062 | MGnify/ENA primary metagenome ERZ795062 (study PRJEB30191, sample SAMN05720281) | activated sludge metagenome | isolation source: Anaerobic digester | place: USA | collected 2015-07-16 ... | reverse complement strand
TCAACTCGCCGTCCGCAGCGGTGAGTCCGGGCCAGCACAGCGTCAGTTCCAGAACTCCCTCGGCGACCTCGGCGACGCGAGCGGACTCGTCGCGCGAATGCCAGGTGGCGACGTCACGTTCGACCTGCCATGTCCCGATCCGCCGCAACGGGTTCGCCCGCATGGCAGCGCCCCACTCGACGGTCCTGGCCGCCAGCAGCGATTCGAGCAGGGTGGTTCGGGGCGCGGTGGGCAGGTCGTCCAAAGCAGTCCGCTCGAAGCGGGACATCAGCTCGGCCACGGGCTCGTCCGGCTCCGAAATCCCGGCAACGGCGGTGGGCCCGGGGATGATGAGGACCTGATCGGCGTCGTAGTGCGGGTCATGGCTCTGCCATAGGGCGTCGGACTGGTACCAGCGCCTGACGTCGGCGTCGATGACCGGGACAAAGGGAACGGGTTTGCCAGGCTGCCGGCACACCACCAGGAAGTAGTCCACGTCGGCCGGGTGGAGTTGCGCCACCCGAGCCGTCGGGTGGTCCGCGAGCAGTTGCTTGATGGCCACCGCGGGATCGTCGAGGCTCTCTAGATCGGAGAACCGGGACTCGATTAGGCCGGTGTCGTTCGGGTGCAAACGAGCTTCGGTGCGCTGCAGGAGATCCTGGAATCGGGTGCGGTGAGTGCGGTCGAGCCAGACCCCGTCCTGGTACCGGTTGCCACTGCCGACCGCCGCAAGTTCGGCGTACCTGCGCAGCAACTGCGCGTACGTCATGTGCTCGACGTCCCCGAAGTACGGCTTGGCCGTCCGCGACAGCGCATCGATGATCTCCGTCCGTCGCTCCTGCACGGCCGCCTCGTCACCCGCCACCTCGTCGAGCAGGGCAGCAGCCCTGGAGGCGGAGTTGTCGACGAAGTGGATGTCGGCGTTGAGGCCGCTGAGACCGCTGGTCATGCCTGCTTCGAAGGAGCCGCGCGTGACCCAGCCGATAGCGCCTTGCGTCTCGGCCAGCAACTCCTTGACGCTGGCGCTGGCAGTCGACTCGGCCGTGGCCATGGCCGCCGTCCCGACCAGGATCGCGTCCACTGGCATGGCCACGACGCCATGCCGTTCGCTCCAGCGACCGGTGAGGAGGTCGGCTGCGCGCTCCGGCGTCCCGATCCCGCCACCCACGGCCAGCACCACGTTGTCGTGTTCGCGAATCTGGTGATAGGTGTCCAGCAGCAGCGACTCCAGATCCTCCCAGGAATGGTGGCCGCCCGCATTGCCGCCTTCGACGTGCAGCCACACCAAGTGCTCTGTGCGGTCCGCGATGTCCAGCGCCGACCGCACCTGCGCGGCACTCCCGGGCTTGAACGCGTTGAGCCAGATCCCGAGGTCGTTGAGTTCGTCGAGCAGTGCCACGGCGGCATCGGTGTCCGGAATCCCCGCCGAGACGGTCACGCCGCAGATGGGCGCCCCCGCCGCGCGAGCCTTCTGTACCAGCCGGTCGGCCCCCAGATGCATCCCCCACAGGTACGGATCGAGGTGCAGGGCATTGAAGACCACCTCGTGTCCGGGTTCCAGCAAGTCGCTCAGCTCGTCCAGCCGCTCCTGGAAGATCGTCGGCGTCACCTGGCCGCCGCCCGCAAGCTCGGCAACATGTCCGGCGTTGGCCGCCGCCGCCACGATCCCCGCGTCCACCGTCGTCGGCGTCATTCCAGCCAAGATGAACGGCGACCGGCCAGTGAGCCTGGTGTGCTTGGTCACCATCCCGCCGGCGTTCACCGTAGGGGCGAACTCGGCGTAGTCGCGCGCTACCGGCTTGGGCGCGCGGGGCGTGAACAAGACGCCCGGCGTCTCAGTGCGGACAACGGCCGCACCAGTTCCGCGCAGCGCGGCTTCGGTCACTGCATGGACCGGGCTAGGCCCAACCGCGAGGACCAGGCTGCCGCTGCCGGCGTGCGCCCGCACTGTGCCCGCCCAGTCCTGTCGCGTGGAAAGCACGGATGAGGCCACCGCGGAAAGCCCGGAAGCCAATGGCCCACCGGTGGCCGGGTCGATCACCTCGAGGGCGGGATGCAGCTCGATACCGTCCGCGGCCAGCCACTCAACCGCGGCAGCCACCGCGGGAGCCAGCGCCGAATGGTGGAACGGCACGGTGTTGGGCAGGGCTTCCCACTGCGGATCCCACGCCCGACCGGGCGCCTGCCCTTGCCGGCGTGCGATCTCCCGCGCCTCGGCCTGGGCCGTGACGTGATCCTGGAAGCGGCGCAGCAGGGCGGGCGCCCCGGTCACCACGTGCCGGATGCGGCCATTGACCATCCCGATCTCCAGCTCGGGGAACTCGGCCAGCAGTGTCTCCAGCTCGGACGTGGTCAGGCCTGTGACGGCGGCCATCGACGGGTCTGTCCCGGCCATGCCCGCGGCCAGCGTGGCCTCGGTCGCTGTGATCCCCAACGCCAGTGCAATCTGCACCGCTGACACGGCCGCGTCCTGCCCGCCGCCGGCAGCCATCGCACTGATAAGCCCCGCACTGTGCCCGGTCGCACGCACATCGCGGCGCTGCCACAACGCCGCAAGGCCCTGGGATTCCAGCGCGGCCACGCTCGCCAGCGAAACCAGTGTGGTGCCAGCCAGAGCGAACGGCGCTTGCGCAGCAGTGTTGGTATCGCAATCGCCGGACAGCACCTCGGTCAGATCATGGGCGAACCACCCGGTTGCCTGCTGCGCGGGCTGCCGGGTCCACTCCGCAACGCGCTCCACGACGTCCTCGACCCAGAGATTGCGCCCAGCGGTGAGCCGAGCCAGGAGTCCCGGCCACCCGGCATCCACTCCGGGGAACGTCAGCAGGATGTCCCGCTGCTCTGCCAGCAGGCTGCCCGCGGGCAGGTCCCGGACAACGGTCGGGGTTTCAAGGGTGGTCATACAGCGGGCCTTCCATAGATGAGGAATACATCATATGACGCTTACCTCATGTTTGGAAGACGCACCCACCCCCGGCGCGTCGGCACCAGCGAATGGCTAGTGCGCGAGCCAGGCCGGGATCTCGTCGGCCGGCAGCGCAGGTGCCCAGAGGAAACCTTGCGCGTACTGGGCGCCCAGCGCCCGCAGGGCCGACAACTGCTCGGCGTTCTCCACACCTTCCGCAATCACCTCGAGGTGCAGTGATTGAGCCATCCGGATGATGGCGTCTACGATGGGCCGGTCGAAGGGGTCGTCCGCACCGCCCAGGCCCCGCACGAAGGACCGGTCGATCTTCACCGACGTGACGGGCAGTCGCTTCAGGTAGGACAGCGACGAGTAGCCGGTGCCGAAGTCGTCCACGGCCAGCGCGACGCCGGCTGCGCGCAGCGACTCGAGTGAGGTGAGCACCGGTTCCAGATCGTTCATGACCGCCGACTCGGTGATCTCCAAATGCACAGCCTTAGCTGGAACCCCCGACACCGCCAGCGATTGCGTGACCTGCTCGACGAGATCAGGCAGTTGCCGCGGTGAGAAGTTCACGGCCACCCAGAGATCGGCAGCCACTGCCTCGGCGGCCCGCCATTTCGCGAGATCCGTAAGCGCAGTCTCCAGCACCCATTGCCCTATAGCGCTGGCCAAACCAGTCTCTTCTGCAGCGGGCAGGAACGCGTCGGGGTACAGCAATCCGCGGTCGGGATCGTTCCAGCGGATCAGGGCCTCCAGGCCGACGGTGCGACCGCTACTGAGTTCCAGGATGGGTTGATAGGCGACCGTGAATTCTTCTCCTGCCAAGGCCCGGCGCAGGCCGAGCGAATCCTGCAACCGCACGTCGGCTTCCCGATGCATCACCTCGTCGAAGATGACGACTTGGTTGCGGCCCGCTTCCTTCGCGCGGTACATAGCGATGTCCGCGTCCCGCAGCAGGGTCTGCGCGTCCGAATCGTCGCCTGCCACTGCCACCCCGACACTGGCGCTGACGGTCACCTGCCGGTGCTGGGAGGTGAACGGGTTGCGCAGAGCCTCCGCAATGCGTTGAGACAAGGCGGTCATTTCCGGCGGCGCCATCGCCTCGCACACGATGACGAACTCGTCACCTCCGAACCGGGCCAGCGTGTCGCCGGAGCGGATAGCCCCGAGTAGACGCTGCGAGACGTCCATCAGCAAGTCGTCACCCGCGTGATGTCCCAGGCTGTCGTTGACCACTTTGAACAGATCCAGGTCCAGGAACATCACCATGACCTCGCCGCCGGACCGCTCCGAACGCGCCAGGGCTTGCTCGATCCGGTCGGTCAGCAGCAGCCGGTTGGGCAGCCCCGTCAGCGGGTCGTGCAGCGCCCGGTGCTCCTGCTGCCGGGACATCTCCGCGGCCTTCTGCACGGCCAGCAGGGGCAGCAGAAGCAGTGGCAGTAGAGTCCAGGACTGCGGGTAAGCGATGGCCACGATCGCGATCAGCGGCGACAGCGCCAGCACGGCCAATGTGGAGACTGTGTAGAACCAGAACTCGTCGGAGAAGTCCTCCCACCAGCCCGTGTGCTCGTCGGCAAGTCCGGCCACCAGCGCGAGGTTCACCAGGTGGTAGACGATCCAGGAGGCGATGATCCACCAGATGTCAGTGACCGAGATGTCGGTGTGCGGGGAGGTCGGGGTCGGGGCGATGCCCGCGACGACCAGCACAAGCCACGACGCCGTGATGCTGCACGTGTACTGGCCCACGTTGAACAGCCACTTCCACACCGGCTTGCGCTGCATGTTTTCCGACAGGAGCACAGAACCCGCATAGACCAGTACCGCCGGGTAGAGGCCCCACAGGTACATGGCGGCGAAGACGAACGCCAGGGAAATCGAGACCGGGTTGCCGACCAGTCGGGTCATGACGATCGGCCGCAGTTCGCTGAGCACGACGACGGCCAGGATCATGAGCATCGGCGCACCCATGGCACGCAGGTCGGCAGGGCTCAACCGCATGACCGACAGGACGACGATCGCCCATCCGATCCAGGTCGCCGCCTGCCAGATGAGCGCGAAGAGGCTAGGCCGCCACAGGGAAGGCCGAGGAGGTCCGGTCGTCGACATGCCCCTCCTCCCTCGTACTGCTGAAGGTACCCGTCCAAAGACCCCTGCCGCGCGCCGCGCAGCCCGAGGCTGCCCGCCGCCACTCAGTGGGGTGAATTCAGTCAAGATTGAACCGTGATCGCCGTGGGCGCCGACATCATCCGCATCGCGCGCCTGGACAAGGGCGAGCGCTTCCTGCGGCGCGTGTTCACCGCCCAGGAAATCGAGCTGTGTGCGGGCCGCCCCGAGTCGCTGGCGGGACGCTGGGCGGCCAAGGAGGCCGTGCTGAAAGCGCTGGGCGTGGGCATCGGCGAGGTTCCGCTCACGGACATCGAGATCGCGGCGGAGGGCACCCGGCCGGTTGTGCGTCTGCAAGCGGCGGCCGCTGAGCTGGCGGGCACCGCCGGACTCACGGACTGGCAGGTAACGATCTCGCATGATGGTGATTACGCCGTGGCCTTCGTCGTGGCCACCGGCGTTAGCCTCGAAACGTGAGACGACTCCTGTTGGCATCCGCCGCCACTCTGGTCGGTGCCGCCACCCTGTACGCCCCGGCTCAGGCCGCCCCTCCGAGCGTCGCGGCACGCGCAGCCGTCGCCGCCGGCGAGCAGCCCCTGGTCTACGTCATCGTCCTCGACGGACTCGACGGCGACCTCTACGACGCCGGTCGGCTGCCGTTCCTGAAGGGCCTGGTCGACACCCGCGGCACGTACTACCAGGAGTCGCGCTCCATCATGGTCGCCGAGACCAACCCGAATCACACGGCGATGATCAGCGGCGCCTACGCCGACGCTTCCGGCATCCCCGCCAATGACTTCGCGCTATACGGCAAGGGGGCCACTTCGGTCGACGGTTGCCCGGTCGCAAAGAATGCCAAGGCCCCGTCCAAGACCGGACTGGCCGCGGCGTGCGTCAAGGCACAGACGTTCTTCCAGAGCACCGCCGGCAATCAGCGCATCACCACGGCCGGGGTGTTCGGCAAGCCGAAACTTGCCACGCTGTTCTCGGCCAAGCGCTCGGCCAAGAAGTACGCGGCCGACTACCTCTGGACGCCCTGCACAGGCGCGCATCCCAGCTACTGCCGCAAGGTTCCGCTGAGCCCGTACGGATACGCCAACGACGACGACACCATGTCTGCGCTGATGGCCACCGTGCGCAAGGGCGTCAAGACCGAGAACGGCAAGCAGCGCACGCCGAACCTCACGTTCGTGAACATGCCGACCATTGACGTCACCGGCCACACCTATGGAGCCGGTAAGCGCTACAAGAAGGCGGCCACGTCTGCCGATGACCAGCTGCGCCGGTTCGTCAAGCAACAGAAGAAGCTCGGGCTGTGGAAGCGGACGGTCATGTTCGTCGTGTCGGACCACTCCATGGCCACCACCGAGCGCAAGGTGTCGCTGGCACAACGTTTCACACAGGCCGGCATCCCGACCAGCGCCTACGTCATCGTGGCGAACGGCGGGACCGACCTCGTCTATCTCAGCGACCCCACCTCCCCAGACCGGTTCGCGCTGTTGGCGCAGATGCGCGAAGCCGCGCTCGGGCTCGAGGGTGTCGATGAGGCCCTCTACCGCGAGGCGAACCCGCGGGATGCTGGTGCCAGCCTCGGCGAAGTGCACCCTGACTGGCACCTCGCCGGCGATCGGACGGGTGACCTCGTGGTGACGCAGGCCGCCGGGGGAGCGTTCATGGACCCCTCGTACTTCACGGTCGGCGGCCATGGCGGCCCGAACACCCTGGACAACATCTTCACCATCACCGGCGGCTGGTCGGGCCTGGCGAAGAATGGGACGCTGACCGGGCAGCAGGCCCCCCGCTTCGACGACACCGCGCTGAACCCGGGTCAGGCAGAGAACGTGGACGTCGCGCCAACCGCCCTGGCGCTGCTCGGACAGCAGCCGCCCCGAGACAACAAGGGCCGCGTGCTGACGGAGGCGTTCACGGGGCTGTAGGAGGGGCCTGCCAGCGAACACCGTCGAAGCGCGCGAAGTCGTTGTCGAACGACACGATGCCGCAGTTGTGCTCGACGGCCAGAGCGGCCAGGTGCGCATCGTTGACGAGATTCCCCGCCGTTGCCAATGGGGCCAGCAGCCGCCGCAGAACGCCGCCGTGATCGGGTGTCGGCTCCAGCACGACGGCGCCCCCTGCCGCGATCCAGGCGTCGACCTGGTCCATCGCGTCATCCAGCGTCAACGGGTTCGGGAAGATGTCAGGACGGGTGGAAAGCCTCACGAACGCGAGCAGCGCGATCCACGCGAAAGCGACCGTGTCTGCACCTGACAACGCCTCGTCGAGCCAGCGTCGCGCACGCTCGTGATGGGGGGCATCGGAGTTGACGGCGTAGAGCAGAACGTTGGCGTCGACCAGGTTCACGAGCCCAGCCGCATCCGGCGCACGAGTTCCTCGTCCTCCACCTCACCTGCCACCGACAAGGCCCTGTCCAAGTTGATGACGCTGCGGCCCATAGCGAACGTCCTGGTCCGGAAGGGCTGCGACGCCTGTGTGTTGCCGCGGATGAGATCGTTCACGGCCTGCTTGAACGAGATTCCCCGTTCGGCCATGCGCCGCCGGACCAGTTGCTCGGTGTCCGGGTCAAGAGTCACCGTGGTACGCATGATTGCATCATAGCATCATCTGGTTTGATGCAATGATGCTCGTTGCGCAAATTCCTCCGCTTGTGCAATTTGCAGGGTGAATGGCTTAGCGCGGGATCAGCGCCCACATGTCCAAGTCGAGCAGCACTCCAGGCGCGTACTTGCCATCCTCGCCGCGCAGGGTCATCGACTCGTCGCGGCCCTTCGTCGCCACCAGCCGCAGCCGCAGCGAGCCCACGCCGGGCGCAGAGGTTTCGGCCTTGTCCAGCACCTCGGACCAGGCGTAGACGGTGTCGACAGCGAACGCCGGGGAGACGTGTGCCCCGGCGTTGATCGCCGCGATCAACTGCGCGTTGGCCAAGCCGTTGAAGGACAGGGCCCGTGCCATAGAGATGATGTGGCCGCCATAGATCAGCCGCTGACCATCCTCGCGCGCCTCGGTATTGAAGTGCACCTTGGCGGTGTTCTGCCACAAGCGCGTGGCCATCATGTGCTCCGGGTCGGTCAGCGTCACGCCGTCGACGTGGTCGATCTTCTCGCCGACCTCGTAGTCGTCGAACTGGTGCGGCTCACCCGCCGCGGCAAAGTCGTACCCGGTGAAGTCCAGGCCCGCGGGTAGCACGAGGTCCGCGGGGTCAACCACCTTGGCCAGTTCGGGCAGCACGGTCTCCGGCGCGGGAGCTGCGAGGTCGCGCTTGCGAACCATCACCCACCGCGCCCACTCGATGGCCACCTCGTCGCGCTGGTTGGTCGCGACCGAGCGCACGTACACGACACCGCTCTTGCCGTTCGAGTTCTCCTTCAGCCCGATCACGGTGGAGCGCGTGCGCAGGGTGTCGCCGGGTACGACCGGCTGGTGGAATCGGCACTCGGCGTACCCGAGATTGGCCACCGCGTTCAGCGAGATGTCGGGAACCGTCTTGCCGAACGCGATGTGGAAGCCGATGAGTTCCTCGACCGGATGCGGGTTGAGTCCGACCGCAGCCGCGAACGCCGCCGACGAGGGGATCGCGAAACGGGTCGGGTACAGCGCCCCGTACACCGCGCGATCGCCCTCGGTCACGGTCCGTGGAGTGGCGTGCTCGATCACCTGACCGAGCTGGAAGTCCTCGAAGAAGTTGCCCGGGTTCGTCTTGCTCATGATTCGAACGTAGCGGCCTGCAATCGCGCCACGATCGGGGCCCGGCGTTCGACCGCCATGCTCGATGCCTCGAAGGCCCGGATCTGCGAGGCCGCGACGTCCGCGCGAGTCCACCCGAGCAACGCGGCCACTGTCTGCAACTCCCCCGTCAGCGTCGTGCCGAAGTAACCCGGATCGTCGGTATTCACGGTGACCTGGACACCCGCGTCGATCAGCGCACCGATCGGATGCTGCTCAAGGCTTGGCACAACCCCGAGCAGCACATTGCTGGTCGGGCACAGTTCCAGCACCATGCCGCTCTGCGCCAGTTCGAACACCAGGGCGGGATCCTCAATCGCCCGCACGCCGTGGCCGATGCGGGTGGCGTGAGTCAACGCCGACCGGACACTGGCCGGTCCGGCCACTTCTCCGGCATGGATCACTGCACCGAGGCCGGCAGCGCGGACGCGGCCGAACGACTCCTCGAACAACTCCGGCGGGTAGTCCGCCTCATTGCCACCGCAGCCGATCGCCACGACTCCTTCGGGAGCCTTCGGACCGAGGATGAAGTTGGCCGTGAGCTGGGACTCCGGTGGCTCCACCTCCCGGGGAATATCCACGATCCAACCGATTTCCAGACCCATCGCCGCGGCACGCCGGCGGCCCTCGTCCAGACCGGCGCTGTAATCCTCGTCGGCGATGCCGTGCGAATGGTGGGCGAAGTAGGTCGTCGTGACTTCGGCGTAGCGGACGTTTTGCGCCACCAGCTCCTGGGCCAGCGCCTCGGTGATGAGCACGAAGTCGTCAGTCCCGCGTAGCAGACGCAAACCGCGCACGAACAGCTCGATGAAGTGCGGGAAGTCCCGGAACTGATAGTCCGCGGCCAGCTCCACCGGGTCGAGGTCGAGTCCGTGCGTCGCTGCGAGCGCCTGCATCGTGGCGGGCCGCAGCGAGCCCTCCAGGTGCAGGTGTAATTCACACTTTTCGAGGTCGTCGAACACGAGTCAATCCAATCGCATGTCCGGATTTGCAAACCGTTCGGCCAAATAGGAGCCGAAAACCCCGAATCCCAGTGATTTGGGCCGAACGGTTTGCAGATCCGGACACTCACTCGACTGCACCCACCAGCGCCTCCAGCAATCGGGTGTCGCTCATGTGCTCCGGATGCCACTGCACCCCCATGAGGAAGCGCGCGGAGGGGTCCTCGCACACCTCGATGGTCTGGTCTGGCGCCCAACCTGTGATGCGCAGGCGACCAGGATCGGCCACCGCCTGATGATGCGAGGAGTTGACCACGCACGAGTCGCCGAACAGGTCGTGCGCAAGCGACCCGGCCAGGAACGTGGCCTCGTGGTCCACGAACGTGCCCCGCTCAACGCGATGGGTCACGTCACTGACCTCTGGCAAATGCTGGATCAGGGCACCATCCTCGGCCACGGCCATGACCTGCAACCCGCGGCAGATACCGAGCACCGGCAGGCCCGCATCACGGGCTGCACGGTATAACGCGATCTCGAAGGCATCCCGCGCCGAGCGGGGCTCGTCATTGGTCTCGAGCGGAGCCGCGTTGTACAAAGTGGCATCAACATCCGGCCCGCCAGTGAGCACCAGGGCGTCCAGCCGGTCCACGATCACGGCGGCCGCCTCGGGTTCCTGCGGAGGCAACAGCACCGGCACTGCATTCACGGCCCGCACGGCATCGGAGTACCAGCTGTGCAGCAGAACCGCCTCGGTGTCCCACGACGACCACTGCGCCGGCTCCTCGTAGGCCGACAACCCGATGACAGCTCGCATGGAACCAGTCTGCCCAGGAAAGATCCTCGTGTGGTCATGTACATCGGAACCTCCGGCTGGAAGTACCCGCGATGGCGCGGTGACTTCTACCCGGCGAAACTGCGGCAGGCCGATGAACTCAGTTACCTCGCCCGGCACATGAACAGCGCCGAGATCAACGGCTCCTTCTACTCGCTGCAGCGTCCAGAACGGTATGCGCGCTGGCGGGACGCCACGCCCGAGGGCTTCGTCTTCGCCGTGAAGGGTGGCCGCTACATCACGCACCTGAAGAAACTGCGCGATCCGGAGGCTGGAATGGCCAACTTCTTCGCCTCCGGGCCGCTGGCGCTGGGAGCGAAACTCGGCCCGTTCCTGTGGCAGTTGCCGCAGATCCTGCACTACGACCGGGAGTTGCTCGAGGGCTTCCTCGCGACCCTGCCCCGCACCTCCGGCGAGGCCGCAGCGCTGGCGGCGTGTTCCACGCGACCGAACCCCTACACCGAAGAACCCGTGCCCCGACGGCTGCGCCACGCACTCGAACCTCGGCACGAGTCCTGGCATGCCGCGGCGCCGCTACTGCGGGATTACTACGTGGCGCTGGTCTGTGCGGACACTGCGGGCCGGTTCCCGGAGTTCACCGAGACGACCGCTGACTTCGCCTACTTCCGGCTGCACGGGCCGGAGAAGCTGTACTTCGGCTCCTATCAGGGGCGACTGCAGCAGTGGGCCGAACGCCTGGAGCCCGAGCGCGACACCTACGTGTACTTCGACAACGACGCCGACGGCGCTGCGCCGTGGGATGCAGTGGCTCTGAGCTCCTACATCTCCTCGTGAGAATCCGGGTCACCACCGAACAGCCGGCCGTCGTCCTCCGCAAGACCTCCGATCCCTGCCATCTCTTCGTCGGTCAACTCGAAGTCGAAAATGTCGAGGTTCTCACGCTGGTGCTCTGGGCTCGCTGCCTTCGGGATGGGCAACGTGCCCAGTTGCACGTGCCAGCGCAGAATGACCTGGCCAGGGCTGACGCCCAGCCGTTCCGCCGCGTGCACGACGGCGGGTTCGGCAAGCGGAGCCCGGCCTTTGCCCATCGGGCTCCACGCCTCGGTCACGATGCCCAGCCGCTCGTGCACCGCCCGCATGTGGTCCTGCGGGAAGCGGGGGTGCAACTCGATCTGGTTGACGACGGGGGTCACACCCGACTCCGCAATGATTCGCTGCAAATGGCCTTCTGTGAAGTTGGAGACGCCGATCGAACGCACCAGTCCTTGCTCGCGCAGGTCGACCAGCGCCTGCCAGGCCTCGCCGTACTTGCCGACCCGCGGGTTGGGCCAGTGGATGAGATGCAGATCGGTGTAGTCCAGACCGAGCCGGGACAGCGAACCCTTCACGGAGGCGATGGCGTCGTCATAGCCGTGGTGGCGACCCGGGATCTTGCTCGCGACCTGGATCTCGTCGCGCGGGATGCCGCTGCGCCGGATCGCGTCGCCGACCTCGGCCTCGTTCCCGTAGTTGACCGCGGTGTCGATGAGCCGGTATCCGAGGTGCAGTGCGGAAATGATCGCCTGGGTTCCCTTGCTGCCGGACAGCGGGTAGGTGCCGAAACCGATGGCCGGCAGGGAGTGGCCGTCGTTGAGATGCATGGGCTCACTGTGGCACCCAGACCCCCGGCTGGCCAACCGGTTCAGGTCATGATCCGACCGCTCTGAGGCGCCAAAGTGACCGAAACCGCGCCACCTACCCTTCGGCCAGCAACTTCTCACGCGCCTCCGCCAGCCTCGCGACCTCGTCCTCGGGCAGCTTCGGGTACTCCAGCGGCAGGTCCTTGATGGTCGTCGTGATGATGTCGGCGACGGCGGCCCGCATGGCCCATTTGCGGTCGGCCGGGATCACGTACCAGGGCGCCCATTCGGTGCTGGTGGCAGTGATCGCCTCCTCGAACGACGCCATGTAGTCATCCCAGTAAGCGCGCTCGACGATGTCGCCGGAGCTGAACTTCCAGTTCTTCTCCGGGGTGTCCAGCCGCTCGAGGAAGCGCTTCTTCTGCTCATCCTTGCTGACGTTGAGGAAGAACTTCAGGATCGTGGTCCCGTTGCGGGCGAGGTGCTTTTCGAAGGCGTTGATGTCCTCGTACCGGTGCTTCCAGATGTCCTCGTGCACGTCCTCCGGCGGCAGGTTCTGCTTGTCGAGGATCGCCTGGTGCACCTTCACGACCAGCACCTCCTCGTAGTAGGAGCGGTTGAAGATGCCGATCATGCCGCGGGCGGGCAGGACCTTCGTGGTGCGCCACAGGAACGTGTGGGACAACTCCTCACTGCTGGGAGCTTTGAACGAGGTGACCTGGCAGCCCTGCGGATTGACCCCCGACATCACGTGCGCGATTGTGCCGTCCTTGCCGGCCGCGTCCATGGCCTGGAAGATGATGAGCACGCTGTGGCGGCCGTCGGCGTAGAGCAACTCCTGGGCCTGCGCGAGTTCCTCCTTGTTAGCCGCCAGCATCTTGTCGGCAATCTCCTTGCGCTTCTTCTTGCTCAGATCCTTGGCACCCGGCGGCAGCCAATCCGCGTCATGATCGGCAATCCGGAAGCGCTCGCCCGGGTCGATCCGCAACTGGTTCAGCTCGTCCTTCGGCATCGCCATGGCGTTCTCCTAGCTCTCGGCCGCGGCCTTGAGCCGCTGCAGGGTGATCTCGATGTTCTGCTGATTGTGCGCCGCGCGCGGGCCGGGGATGATCACCGAACCGACGGTCCGGATCACCGGGCCGAGCGGCCCGAAGCGGCGGTCGTCCCAGGTTTCTGTCAGTCGGCAGCCGGTTGCCGTGGGTTCGAACGTGTAGGTCCACCGGGACACCGGCATAGGCCCCGAGTCGACGTCGAACACGAACTTGCGGCCAGGTTGCGCCTCCCGCACCGTGCAGTGGGTGTACCAGCGGATCAGGCCGCGCTTGTTGTGGCCACGGAACGTGTCCCCGACCTGCAGCGACCCTTTGACACTGCTTGCCCCGGTCGCCTCCGGGCTCCATTCGCCCATCCGGCGGACGTCGGTGATCAGCGCATACACGACCTCCGGCGGGGCTGTGATCTCGATGCTGGCACTGGCGCTGCGGTCGTCTGCCATGGCAGCGAGCCTAGGGGCACAGGAGCGCGAGCGTCCTGCCGAGGTTCGCCGCCATCGTCTCGGCGACAGGGCGAGGCAAGCTTCACCGTTTGGACAGGATTGCACCGTTCGGATCGGTGCACGATCGCACAAACGGTGCTGACGACGGCGCGCTGTGGTCCTGCTACACCCGAACCAGCGTCTTGCCGAAGTTGGCGCCGGAGAACAGCCCTTGCAGCGCCTCGGGGGCGGCATCCAGACCATCCAGGACGTGAGTCCGGACCTGCAGTCGGCCTTCGGCCATCCACTGCCCCATCGCCTGGCTCGCCTCGGCCGCACGGTCCATGTGATCCAGGATGATGAAGCCTCTGAGTAAGGCCCGGCGAGGGATCGCGTTGATGATGTTCGCAGGTCCGGGCGCCGGGCTGTCGGAATCGTATTGGCTGATGGCCCCGCACAGGATGATCCGGGCGTGGTCGTTGATCCGGGCGAGCACCGCGTCCAGCGTCTCCCCGCCGACGTTGTCGAAGTACACGTCGATGCCATTCGGACAGGTGCGCTTGAGCCCCCCGGAGATAGATTCGGCGCGGTAGTCGATGCATTCGTCGAAGCCGAGTTCCTCGGTCACCCAGCGGCATTTTTCCGGCGTTCCGGCCAGTCCCACAACTCGGGCACCCATGATCTTCGCGATCTGTCCGGCGATGGAACCGACACCGCCCGCAGCCCCGCTGACCACCACGGTCTCGCCGGGTTGCGGCTTGCCGATGTCCTCCAGGCCCACGTAAGCGGTCAGGCCGGTGACGCCGAAGACACTGAGCGCCTGCTCGTAGGAAACCCCGTCCGGTATCGGCACCCCGCCGCTGAGGATCGCCTTGGTCTGCCAGCCGGGCATTCCGAACACCCGCGCGCCGACAGCGAACTTGGGGTTGCGGGACTCCACGACGACCCCCGCTCCGGCACTGCGGATGACCTCGCCCTGCTTGATCCGCGGCAGGTAGGTGTCATACGACATCCACCCACGAATCGTTGGGTCGATGGACAGGAATTCCACGTCGATCAGGAACTCCCGCTCCTGCAGCTCAGGAAGTTCGACCTCAGCAGCCGCGAAATCGCTGGTTTGCACGTGGCCTTCGGGCCGGTTGGCGAGGGTGATGCGACGGGAAGTGACCATGGCTGCACCATACTTTGGCCTGTGCATCCCAGCTTCGCGTTCGTCGCCGCACTGGTCTTCGGGGCCACGTTGGGTCTGGTCATGCGGCGGGTCATGGGCGTGGGCATCCGGCTCGGCTGGGCGGAGGCGGTGCTGTCCGGCATCGTGGGCGCCGAGCTGGGCGCGGTGGCGATGTCACTGCTGGTCCCGGACGCCCGGCGCTACTGGCTGCTCGTGCTGCTGGCCGCCATCGTCGGCACAGTCGTCGTCATGCTGATCGTCGGCTACTTCACCCGGCAGCCGCAGCGCACGGCTGCTGAGCTGGTGGCAGCTGGGGAGGGCGCGGACGTGGAGTTCAAGTCCACTGCCCGCTGCAATCTGCACACCGGTCAGCGCGACGAAAAGATCGAGTTGGTGATCTCCAAGACGGTGGCCGCTCTGGCCAATGCCCGAGGTGGGGATCTGCTGATCGGCGTCGACGACGAGGGCCGAGCCGTGGGCCTGGTCGAGGACCTCAAGTTCATG
>ERZ795062.1707-NODE-1707-length-15241-cov-5.314368_pt1 | contig 15241 bp, 12 predicted proteins | sample MGYA00375146_ERZ795062 | MGnify/ENA primary metagenome ERZ795062 (study PRJEB30191, sample SAMN05720281) | activated sludge metagenome | isolation source: Anaerobic digester | place: USA | collected 2015-07-16 ... | reverse complement strand
CCGATCTGGGGCCGGGCCCATGCCCACCGAGGACCCGGCACTCGCGTTGCCCGACGTCCACAACAAGGAGGGCCGATACCAAGGCACCTGGCGGACAGGACATCTGGATCTGCCGGCGCTGCGGTACGCAGTGGCCGCGGCCGGCGGAGTCGACGGTATCGGGGTCTCGCACCTCGACGCGGTGGGTACCGCCGGGCTGTCGGTGGCCACCGGCTGGTCGGGAACCGCCGATCCCCTGCCACAACCGTCGGGCACCGACACCGGCGAGCTGGAGGCACTTACCGCGCGGGCGGCGGCGGCGCGACCGGACTACCGGCCGCTGCCCGGCACTGTCGAGGAGGTGCTTGAGATGATAACTTCGGCAACCGGATGCCCGGTGGTCCTCATCGCGGCAGGTCCGCAGCGAACCGACCGAAGGATGTTGTGCCCGAACCTCATCTGTTGAGCATCGTGTGTGTCGACGTCGTCGCGCTCAGTTATCGGCGCGACGATCGGCGGGTCGTCGTCGGTGTGCATCGGCGCACGGGCGAACCGTTCACCGGACAGCTGGTCCTGCCCGGTGTGGTGGTGACCAGTGGTGAACGTCTGCGCGACGCCGCCGGGCGGGCGCTCGCCAAGCTCGGGCTCAGTGCCCCCGACGCCGTCGGCCAGTTGCGTACCTTCGACGAGCCCGCCCGCGATCCGCGCGGGCCGTCCCTGTCGATCGCCATGTGGGCGGTATTCGACGACGCGGCAGCCCGACGGGCTGACCACGCCGAATGGTTCCCGTTCGGGGAAGTGCCCGAGTTGGCCTTCGACCACAACGCCATCATCGAGGCCGCCCGCGTCCTGCTGGCCGACTCACTGTGGCGGGACGCCCGGTTCACCCGAGCGCTGACCGGGCCGGTGTTCTCGGCCACCGACGCCGTCGCCATCACCGAACAACTCGACGGTCGGCCGCCGCACCGGGCCAACCTCAACCGCGACCTCGCCAAGAACGCGGCACTGGCCGAGGCGGGAACCGCGCCGGCCACCGGCGGCCGTCCACCCAAACTCTGGAAGTGGGTCTGAGCGCTAGCCGTGCATCCGCGACGACACTCACGTAATGCTGAGGGTACCGCTCCCATGAGTACCCGCACGTACCCGCGTCTACCTCGAATGGTGTTCACCCGTGAGGTGCGTTAGCGCGGTTTTTCGCGCAATGCCGGGAACCCTTAACTAAGGTCATTCCACCATCCGAGAACCGTCTAAATCGTTGTTATGCAATATGTTTCACCAAGATGGATTAATGGTCGCCAGAAGAATATCTGGACACGTGCCACTCGGGGCATGTCAGCGAGGTTCCAGTCCTGCAGCATGTCTCGCGGCGAGGTAGCCGAAGACCAGAGCCGGGCCGATGGTGGCTCCCGGGCCGGCGTAGGTGCGGCCCATCACTGCCGCTGCGGTATTGCCGACCGCGTACAGGCCGTCTATCGCGAGCCCGTCGTCGGTCAGGACCCGTGCGACGTGGTCGGTCAACAGTCCCCCTTTTGTTCCCAGGTCAGCGGGTACCATTTGCGCAGCGTAGTACGGAGCTCTGTCCAGTGGTCCCAGGCTCGGGTTGGGTTTGTTGGAGGTGTCGCCGTAGTAGTGGTCGTATGCCGACTCGCCGCGGCTGAAGTCGGTGTCCACCCCGTCCATGGCGAAGCGGTTGAAGCGGGTGACGGTGTATTCCAGTGCGTGTGGTTCGACGCCGATCGCCGTTGCCAGGGCGCCGATCGAGTCGGCCCGAATCAATGCTCCTGCGTCGAACCACGCTTGCGGAAGTGGCGTACGCGCAGGTCTGCCGGCGAACATATAGCGGTCCCGGTAACCTTGGTCGAAGATCAGCCAGGCGGGCAGGTTTTCCGCCGGCCCGTCACCGGCGCCCCGCGCCCCACCGAACATTGCGTGGGTCGCCTCAACATAGGGCAGCGATTCGTTCATGAATCGCCGGCCACGGTCGTTGACCATCAGGCTGCGTGGTAGGGATCGTTCTGCGAGCGCGAACCACGGCCGGCGTGGTAGCGGAATGGACGGCGCCCACCAGGCGTCATCCATCAAGGCCGTGCCAGCTCCCAAATGTTGGGCCGCCAGGATCCCGTCACCGGTGTTACCGGTAGCCCCGAGCGACAGCGCCGCACTCGCGGGCTCTCGCTGGTATTGGCGCCGCATCTCCTCATTGTGGTCGAATCCCCCGCAGGCCAGCACCACTCCGCGGCGCCCCGCGATCCGGGCACCGTCCGAGGTCACGACGCCGGTCACGCGGTTGCCCTCGGTGATCAGATCAACGACGGCGGTATTGAGCAGCACCGGCACACCAGCCCGGCGCACGCCCAGCATCAGCGACCCGGCGAGCGCATTCCCCAGGCCCACCATGCGTTGTCCGCGGACTCGGGCGACTGCTGTGCGGGTGGCGATTCGCAGCATGTGCCAGGGTCCGCGCCACGTGCGAAGACCTGTGCTGATCCACCGGTAATCCTCTTGCAGGACAACCATGTTGGCCGGGGCCTTCGCATAGAAGGGCGTCAGGGTCGTCTCGTCGTCACCCAGGCGCCGGACGTCGAAGGGACGGGGCTCCACCGACCGCCCGGCCGCCTGGCCGCCAGGTTGTTCGGGAAGGTAGTCGCTGTACCCGGGTACCCAATGCAAGTCCAGCTCGGACCGGTCAATGAGGAACCGCAGTGCCTCCGGGCCGCGGTCGATGTACGCGTCGATGCGCTCGGGCGATACGTCGTCGCCCACGATGGCGTGCAGGTACCGGCGCGCATCCTCCAGATGGTCGGCGGGGGCTTCACGACGGAGGATGTCGTTCCCTGGGATCCACACGCCGCCCCCGGAGCGTGCCGTTGAGCCTCCCCAGGTTGCGGATTTCTCCAGTAGACAGACCGACAGTCCATGTCCGGCCGCGCTGATGGCAGTGGACATTCCTCCGGCGCCGGTTCCCACCACCACGAGGTCTACCTCATTTGTGACAGTTAAACTCATGGTGACAGTTTCTATCAGGTTGCGAATTTATCCACAACCGCGTTTGATGAATTCATGGCTTCCTCACTCAGGACCAAACAGCGACTCCGGGTGCGCAGCGACATCGACGCGGCTGCCTTGCGACTTTTCGTGGAACACGGCTACGAGCGGGTGACGACCGAGGAGATCGCCGCCGCGGCCGGCGTCTCACCGAGCACGTACTTCCGGCACGTCCCAAGCAAGGTCGACCTACTGTTGCGGCCGCTACGATCGAGTAGCGCCGGTATCGTCGCGCTGTTTTCCGCATACTCTGGATCCGATGTCATCGCCGGACTCGTCGAGGCGATCCGCGCCCAGACCTCCCAGATCGACCCGGAACTGCACTTGCGCTGGCGTGCGGTAATCCGCGCCGTGCCCGGTGTCCTCGACCGGGTTGCCCTGATAACCGAAACCGACCGGCGGGAGCTAATCCGCCTCGCGGCGGAGCGCATGGGCTGTGACCCCGAGCGGGACTGGATGCCCGGAACCACGGTCTGCAGCCTCTTGGCGGTGGTCGAGTTCGGCTTCCGGCGTTGGATGGGTGAGACCGACGAGAACGTCGCTCTGATCGAGTGCATCGATTCGGCGTTGCAGTCGTACCTGGCCTGCCGGTGATCGGGACCCATTCCGGGGTGCGCAACCGGTAGTTAGTTGCTTCTCCCCGAGAGGTTAGGGACTCGGTCGGCGGGGGTCTGGCCTCCGATGCCGGTATGTGGTCGGTGGTGATTGTAGTGATGGAGCGCCCGACCGTGGAACGGGCGATCCCGAAGTGATAGGCGATCCCGTGTGGTCCCCACCGCCGGGTGAACCGCAAACCAATGATCCGGCGTTCACGTTTGCGGGAGATTCGTTGCGGTGACCGACGCGGCCGCGAGGACCGATCAGTCAGCGACGGCCCGGCCCGATAGCGATCAGCCCACCGCTTCGCTGTCGACGGTGAGCGCTGGAATCGTGCGACAGCACGCCGGCCGCTAGGGTCAGCCGTCCTCGACGATCAACACCGCGAGACGACGACGCGCTCCCGGGGTCAAGGGTGCATTAGCGTGAGTCATGACCGCCTCCGTGGTGTGGACGCGAGTCGTGGGAACCCAACCCTGCCCGGAGGCTTCGTTCACCTCACGCGTTCACAACCGCTCAGGGAAGAACAGCTAGTCTAGCCCCGCCGCAGCCGGACCCACAGCCCGTCGTCGACGGTCACGTCGGCATCCACACCGAACACACCGGCGATGGTGGCGGCGGTGATGGTCTCGCGCGGGATTCCTTCCTCCACCACGCGACCGCCGGCCAGGACGACGATGCGGTCGCAGTACATCGCGGCGAGGTTGAGATCGTGCACCGCCATGATGGCCGCGGTGCCGGTGCGCCGGACATTCTCGGCGACCAGCTCGAGCAGACTCAGCTGGTACTTGATGTCGAGGTGGTTGGTCGGCTCGTCGAGGATCAGCAGTTCCGGTTCCTGCACGAATCCGCGGGCGATCTGCACCCGCTGGCGTTCCCCGCCGGAGAGCGAGCCGTAGTGCGAGAGCAGCATCGATTCGATGTCGGTGTCGCGGGCCACCCTGTCGATCACCGCCCGATCGGTGTCCGAGACCATCGACCACGCCTGCCGGTGCGGTGTGCGTCCCAGGTCGAGCACGTCACGGACGAGCGGGTTCTGATCGGTGACCGCGGCCTGTTCGACGAACGCGATCCGGCGGGCCACCGCCCTGCGCGGCAACGACTGCAACGACCGGCCGTCGAGTTCGATCACCCCGGCACTGGGCCTGCGCAACCCGGCGAGCAGCCGCAGCAGCGACGACTTGCCCGAGCCGTTGGGACCGATCAGCCCCACCAGTTGACCTTCGGCGACCGACAGGTCGATCCCGTCGAGGATGGTGCGCCGGCCCACCTTCCAGCGGACGCCGGTGGCGGTGAGTTTCATCGTCGGCCCTGCCTGATCAGGATGATCACGAACGCCGGCACTCCGACGATCGCGGTCACCACGCCGATCGGAAGCTCCTGCGGCGAGACCAGCACCCGGCCCGCGATATCGGCCCACACCAGGAACAGCGCACCCAGAATCACCACCGTGGGCAGCATGATGCGGTGGCGCACCCCCACCAGTGCACGCGCCGCGTGCGGCAGGACCAGGCCGACGAAACCGATGGCACCGGCAACACTGACGATCACCGCGGTCAGCAGCGCGGTCACCGTCAGCAGGATTATCCGGGCGCGGGCGACATTGACACCGAGCGAGAGCGCGGTGTCGTTGCCGAAAGTGAACGCATCCAGCGAACCCGATGAGAACAAGCACACCAGCACACCCATCAACGCCACCGCCGCGCAGATCTGCACCTGCGACCAGGTGGGCGCCGACAGCGAACCGAGCAGCCAGAACAGCACCCCCCGGGTCTGCTCCGCGTCGGCGGCGGTGTAGACGATGAACGAGGTGAGTGCCGAGAACAGCTGCGTCACCGCGATACCGGCGAGAAGCACCCGATCGGTGGTGCCGCCGGCCAGCCACGACAGCAGCAGCACCAGCGAGAAGGCCAGTCCGGCACCGACGAACGCGCCGCCGGCCATGCCGACGACTCCCGATCCCACGCCCAGCAGCACCACCGCCACCGCACCCACCGACGCACCCGAGGAGATACCGAGCACGAACGGGTCGGCGAGCGGGTTGCGCAGCAGCGCCTGCAGCACCGCACCGCACACCGCCAGACCGGCGCCGCACGTGGCCGCGAGCAACGACTGCGGCAGCCGCGAGTCCCAGATGATCGCATCCTCGAGCGCGGTGAGCCCGGTGCTGCCGCCGACGACGTGGGCGCGTGCCGATCGCAGCACATCGCCGATCCCCAGCCCGGCGGGTCCGATCGTGATGGCGAACGCGATGGACATGACCAGCGCGATCAGTCCACCCACCCACAGCACCGCGATCCCGCCGACACGGCCGTACCGCCGTCCGCCATCGCGGACCGTGGCGGTCGCGGTCACTTGCTCAAGCCGAGTTCGACCAACCCGTCGGCGACGTTCTGAATGCCGTACACGGTGCGCAGCGACGGATTCATCTCCGCACCGGTCACCAGGATGTACCGCTTGTTCTTGACCGCGTCCATCTCCCTGGTCACCGGATTAGTTTCCAGGAACCGGATCTTGGCCTCGCCGGTTTCGGCGGTCTGGCTCTTGCGGGTCAGGTCGCCGAGCACCAGTACCTGCGGGTTACGACTGGCGACCGCTTCCCAACTCACCTGCGGCCATTCGGCTTTCGTGTCATCGAAGACGTTCTTGAGGCCGAGCGTGTTGGTGATGATGCCGGGCGCCCCGCAGCAGCCGGCGATATACGGCTGTTCGGCGTTGGCGAACCAGTACAGGACGCTGACGCCCTGGGCGTTCACCGACTTCTGGGCAGCGGTGACCCGTCCCTTGAGGTCGTCGATCACCGACGTCGCCTTGTCCGAGGTACCGGTGAGCTCACCGAGCTGAGTGATCTCCTTGTACACCTGGTCGAGGCTCGCCGGGCTCTCCCGCGTACCGTCACCCCCGTCGGCGACCTTGCCCTCGCAGTCCGACGGCGCCAGATAGTTGGGGACCTTCAGCTCGTCGAACCGGGCGCGGGTGGCCACGCCACCGTCCCCGAGTGTCGAGCTGAACGAGGCGGTGACGAAATCGGGGTTCTCGGCGAGCACCGCCTCCAGGGACGGCTTGTTGTCGGCCAGGCGCTTGATGCCTTCGTTGTCCCCGGCCAACGAATCGAGGATGGGGTCGGTCCAGGTGGCGGTGCCCACCACCCGATCGGCCAGGCCCAGTGACAGCAGCACCTCGGTGGTGCCCTGGTTCATCGACACGATGCGCTGCGGCGCGGCGTTCATCGTCACCTTCTCACCGCAGTTCTCCACCGTCACCGGGAAGCCTTCACCGGCCACCGCGTCGTCCCCTTCGTGGTCGACGTCGGAGCATCCGGCGAGCACCACCGCGACCGCGCCGAGCAGCGCGGTACCCAGCATCAACGGACGTCGGCGCGCGAAAGCCCGCGGCGGTGAGAGCGTCGAGCGTCGGGACGGGGAGGTACGCCGAGCGCGCATAACGAGGTTCCTTCTGGTCGCGGCCCATCTCGCGGGGCCGTTGTCCTGCGATCGCGCGGGCGGCGGCCCGCACGATACCAGCAGGTCTTCGGACTCGAGATCAACCGCCGCCGGGCGCCTTCCCGGTCTTCCTCGACCAGTGGCATCGTGTCCGGCACGTCCCTCTCACCGCTGCGCGTCAGTCCCGGATTTGCACCGGGTTCCCCGCCCATGTGGGCATGCTGGTCCGCTGAGTATAGGACGGACCGCCCGAACTCGGACATCGTGCCCGCCGACTCCCGGCCGCCGCTGCTACGGTCGGCCCTACACAGCGCCAGGAATGCCGGTGACCTTCCGAAGGAACACCGCACTGGAATGCCGAACTGCTGCAAAGAGACCTGCACGAAGCGATCCTCCGGCTCAAGGACCGGCCGGACCGAACTCCTGACCCCGCACGCGCCCGACCACCACGCGCAGCGCGGACGCGAACTCCCCCGCTCCGCGGCCACCGAGCCGCGAATAGGACAGCACCAGCCCGGACACCGCGTGTGTTGCCGACTGGCTGCTCAATGACCTTGTGCGCCAGCCGGCCTGGTCAAGTCCGGTGACCACCGCCTCGTCGTCGAGTCCCGGTAGCAGCACACACAGATGCAGACCGGCCTCGACCCCGGTGACGGCCAGTCGGGGGCATTCGCGGGCCAGTGCGGCCACCAGCCTGGCGCGGCGATCGCTGTACACGCGGGCGGCCCTGGCCAGGTGGCGGTCCATCGCGCCCGAGCCGATGAATTCACCCAGCGCGTCGGCGGGCAGCGCCGACGGCCCTCGGCGATGCACTGCCAGCCACCGCTCGACGGACCTGCGCAGCGCGGCGGGCGGCACGCACCAGGCGACGCGCAGATCCGGCGACACCGACTTCGACGAGGTGCCCACATACGCCACGCACCCGCTCGCGCCGGGCAGTGTGACCAGCGCGGGCAGCGGGGCGACGCCGTAGCGAAACTCGCCGTCGTAGTCGTCTTCGATCACCAAAGATCCTGTTCGCCTGGCCCATTCGACGAGGGCAACCCGACGGTCGACACTGATCCGGTGACCGAGCGGATACTGATGCGCCGGCGTGGTGAACACGATGCCCGGCTCGTCGCCGAGGACGGCGACGTCGAGTCCGTCGGCTTCCACGGGGTGGAACCGGACATCGAGGTCCTGCTCACGTGCCATGAGCAGGGCCCCGCGATAGCCGGGGTCCTCAATGTGGAACGGAATCCCGCACGCATCGGAGGGTTCGGTTGGCCCGGCCCGGTCTTGAGGGCCGACCGGGACCCGACCACAAGAAGCCCTACGTTCGGCGGCGAACGCCGCACACAGCGCGGCGATCGCCGAACGCGAGCTGTCGAACAGCAACGGATCGGCGTCGGCGATGCCTCGATGCCGGCGCAGGTGGCCGGACAGTTCGGCGCGCAGTCGCGGACTCGGCTCCTCCCACGGGTTCAGTCCGGCCATGCCGTCGGAGGCCGCCGCCCGGACCGCGCTGCGCCACGCCCGCCGGTCGACCAGGCCCGCATCGGGAATCCCCGGACGCAGGTCACGGACCGAACGCCCCCGTCGTGGCGCGAGCGCCCTCTCCGGTACGGCCTCGCGCAGGCCCCGGGTGCGCGCCCCGGCCCGCGCCGCCTGTACCACGCCCGCACTCACCCGCGTTCCCGAACCGTGTTCGGCGACGATGAATCCCGCGGCCGCCAGTTCGTCGAAGGCACGCACCACAGTGCCCCGGGACAGTCCGGTCTGCCCCGCCAGTGCACGGCTGGACGGCAGCCGGTCACCGTCGGCGAGCACACCGTCGGCGATACGGTCGACGATCGCACCCACCAGATCCGCCGCTCCCGAGACGTCGTCGAGAACCAGGGATCCGGGGCGAGCGGTACGGGCCATGGCACAAGAGTAGGCCGATCCGGGCCAAAGTGGTCCCGCCGAATTGACGGAAGTGGACCTTCATCAACGGCCACTTACGCGATGGAATGGCGTCATGACGAAGTTCCGGCAATCCCACCGCCTCAAAAACGTGCGCTACGACGTCCGCGGCCCGATCCTCACCGAAGCGATGCGCCTGGAGGGCCAGGGACATGACGTGCTGCGGCTCAACCTCGGCAACATGCGCCCCTTCGGGCTCGTCGCACGCCCGGAGATCGTCGACGCCGTTGCCGCCAACCTGGATACGGCCCAAGCGTATTCGGATTCACGCGGCATCCCCGCGGCCCGGCAGGCGGTGGCCGAGCACTATCTGGGGCGCGGGATCGACGGTGTGCGGGCCGACAACGTGTTCCTGGGCAACGGGGTCAGTGAACTCATCACCCTCACCCTGCAGGCGCTGGTCAACCCGGGTGATGAGATCCTCGTGCCCGCACCCGACTACCCCACCTGGACCGGTGCGGTGAACCTCACCGGCGGTGTACCCGTGCACTATCTGGCCGACGAGTCCGACGGCTGGAATCCGTCGCTGGAGGACATCGAGTCGAAGGTGACCCCGCGAACCACCGCGCTCGTACTGATCAACCCCAACAACCCGACCGGGGCGGTCTACAGCGAGGAGACCGTGCGCGGGATCGCCGACATCGCCCGCCGCCACGGACTGATCCTGCTCAGCGACGAGATCTACGAGGAGCTGGTGTTCGGCCAGGCGCGGCATCACTACGCCGCCCGCGCCGCCGGCGACGACGTGCTGTGCCTGACATTCGGCGGCCTCTCGAAGGCCTATCGCGTGTGCGGGTACCGCGCCGGCTGGGTTGTGGCGACCGGACCCCTGCACCTGGCCGGTGATCTCCTCGAAGGAATCACCCTGCTGTCCAACATGCGGGTCTGCCCCAATGTCACCGGCCAGCACGCGATCGCCCTTGCCCTCGGCGCCGGAACACCGGGCTCTCCACTGCCCGCCGACATCGTCGACCCCGGCGGGGTGCTGGAGCGGCGACTCGCGCTCACCGCCGACGCGCTCAACACCATCCCCGGGGTGAGTTGCGTCGCGCCGCGCGGAGCGCTGTACTGCTTCCCCCGCATCGACACCGAGCTGTTCGGCATCGACAGCGACGAGGAGTTCGTCCTCGATCTGCTGCGCGCCGAACACATCCTGGTCACCCACGGCACCGGCTTCAACTGGCCCGAACCCGACCATTTCCGCATCGTCTGCCTACCCGACGACGCGGTCCTGGAGCAGGCGGTCGCGTCGATCGGCGGCTACCTCGATCGCCGACGACGGTAGGTGCGTCATCGTAGTCGTGCGGCAAGCCTCGGCAGTTGTGTGAGCGGGTTGAGCCGCTCCACTTCCCGCCGCTGCGCGGCGGTAAACACCTCGCTCAGTCCCGGCGCCGGATCTCCGCCGCCGCTGAAGGTCAGCGCACTGAACGGCCAATCGGACCCGAACACGATGTGCGAGCGGTCGGCGACCGCACCGACCGCACTCATCGCTGCTTTCGAGGCACTCAGGGCGGTGTCGTAGTAGAACCGTGAGATCAGCTTCTTGGTGTCCAGTAGCGAGGCCCGCGCCATCTTCGGTAGCGCCTGCCCGACGGCGGACTGCGAGACCACACCCAGCCGGTGTGACAGGAACGGGACGGTACCGCCGGCGTGTGCGAGCTGGAACCGGATACGAGGGTACCTGTTCATCACCCCGGTGGCCATCAACCAGGTCACGGCTCGGGTGGTGTCGAAAGTGAACTCGTACAAGAAGTCCGGCAGCGGCAGCCCCGGCTTCGCCGAATCCGGGATGGCGGCCGGATGGATGAACACGTAGGTGCCGCGCCGATTCAGCTCCGCCATCAGCGGCTCGAACCGCGGATCACCGAGGTACACACCGTGGTAGGCACTGAGTAGGACGACACCGTCCAGGCGCAGCGTATCGAGTGCGTAGGCGAGTTCGGTGATCGATGCCGCGACGTCGGGCATCGGCAGCACCGCGAACGCGCCGAATCGCTTGCCATGCCGGGTGAACAGCCGCGAAACGTAGGTGTTGCAGTAGCGCGCCATGTCGCGGGCCTCCTTACCCCGTAGGAATCCGACACCGGGATCGGAGATCGACAGCGCCTGCGCCTCGATGCCCCACCGATCCATGAAGTCGATCGCCGCGTCCGGCGACCACGCCGGGGTCGGGTAGCCACCGATGGTGACATGTCCGTGGGACAGCAGCGCCGAGCGGTACTCCGGTGGAAGGAAGTGGGCGTGCAGATCGATCCGATAGCGCCCGGTAGGCGCGGCACCGGCAGGTCCTGCGGTCGTCGCGGTCGCCGCCCCAGCGAGCACCGCCCCCGCCGCGAGGGATGCGCCCTGGATGAGTCGACGACGACTGGGGCCTGAGGCCGCCGGGTCCGATTGGGTCTGGGGCTTGTTCACGGCGTCGACTCCTGCGTCTTGATGCCCGGCCAGGTCAGCTCATTCCGGGGCCCGGATTCCTGTATCGATCGCTACAATACCGCCATAGGCACTGACCACCGCAAGTACCGCGTGCGCATGCATTTCGAACAGCGCGCCGAGATCGACGTCGTCACCCCCGATTTCCTTGGCGATGAACAGGCCGTCGGCTGCGGCGATCGCGTACAGGACGACCTGACGAGCGCCATCCTCGGAGAGTTGGGGTGCCAGGTCGCGGACCACCGCCATCATCCGTTCGGTCGCCTGCGCGCGTACCTGAAGAAACTTTTCGCGGGCGCGCGGTTCCTCGGGACGCCGCTCCAGGGCGAGCATCAGACCGAGCCGAAGAAAATCGGGTGACGCCAGCAGGGACTTCGCCACTTGGCGGCCGAGTTCGATCACCCGGTCCCGAGGTGTCGACGCGTCGGGCAGTTCCCATGCCGAGAGCCAGTCCGCGAATGATCGTTCGATCACCGCCGCGATGAGGTCGTCCTTGTCCTTGAAGTGCCAATAGATGGAACTCGCCGGCAAACCGCACTGCTTACTCACCCTCCCGATGCTCGTGCCTTCATAGCCGCGCTCCCCGGCGATCTCGGTGGCGGCGTCGAGGATCTTATTGCGCGATTCCTCTCCGTTGGCCCGTCGCTTACGTGCCGATTCTGCGGCCATCTGGGGTCTCCTTTCTCGTCGGGGCATTGACGCACGGCACCCCGACAATTACTGTAGTGATCACTACAGCATCACTGAATCGCCGCGGCGCCCCGTGCGAGTCGCCTTCGGTCCAAACTATCGGGCTCGTGTTCAGCCGGAACACGAGCGGGTTCGGTGGCCCCGGTCCAACATCAGGAACAGAACGTGAGCGAGACAGACTCCATTTTCGACGTGGCGATCGTGGGCTACGGCCCCACGGGCGCCACCGCGGCGAACATTCTCGGACAGGCAGGGCTGCGGGTCGTAGTCCTCGAACGCGACCCGGACATCTACGGACGGGCCCGCGCCATCTCCACCGACGAGGAGGTCATGCGCATCTGGCAGAGCGTCGGACTGGCCGACGAACTGCAGGAAAGCATGCTTCCCGGCGGGGTCGTCGCTTTCGTCGACGCCGACGGCCGGCCGTTCTCCGAGGTCAGCCCACCCTCCCGCGGAGCAGGTCATCCAGCTCAGCAGTTCATCTATCAGCCCGCCGTCGACGGCGTGCTCCGCAAGGGGGCCGACCGGTTCCCCAACGTCACCATCCTCACCCGGCACGAGGCGCTGAAGGTGAAACAAGACGGGGAGTCCGTCGAGGTGCTGGCCGCGAACCTGGTGACCGACGAGTTCGTCCGGATTCGCGCGTCGTATGTGATCGCCGCCGACGGCGGGTCGTCGGCGATCCGCGGAATCCTCGGCGTCGGGTATGCGGGTAAGACCTTCTCCGAACGGTGGGTCGTCATCGACACCGAAGTCCTCCAGGACTGGCCGGGCAGTTCGCGCCTGCGGTTCCACTGCAACCCGAAACGGCCGGCCGTCGACTGCCCCACGCCGCTCGACCATCATCGGTGGGAGTTCCCGGTCCGCGCCGACGAGGACGAAGACGAACTGGTCAAGGGCGAAAGCATCTGGCGGGTCCTCAACGATCAGGGCATCACCGACCAGCAGGTGAAGATCCTGCGCGCGGTGATCTACAGCCACCACGTGCGTTTCGCCGACCGGTGGCGAGTGGGCCGGGTCTTCCTCGCCGGCGACGCCGCGCACGCGATGCCGCCGTGGATCGGGCAGGGCATGGCTGCCGGCGTCCGCGACGCCGCCAACCTGTGCTGGAAGCTTGAGGCCGTGATCCGGGGAAACCTCGACGAGTCGGTGCTCGACAGCTACCAGACCGAACGTGATCCGCACGTGCGGGAAACCACCGATCACGCGGTGTTCAGCGGTCGCCTCATCACCGAACGCCGCGAATGGGTGGCCGCGATCCGCAACGTCACGATGCGCGGCCTCAATCGAATCCCCGGCTTCGCCAAGTGGATCGTCGCCACACACTGGATTCCCAACGCGCACTACCCCAAAGGCTTCGTCCACCCCACCGCACACAAGGCACGCGGTTGGCAACTCCCACAGCCCGACGTCATCGACGACAACGGCACCACGGTGCGGTTCGACGATACGCGCGGCAAGGGGTGGACCGTCCTCACCACATCGGCGACGCCACGCCCGACGGCGTGGAGTGACGTGGCCGTACCCACGATCATCGTCGCGAACCGCCCCGGGACGCCGGGCAGCATCGTCGACGCCACCGGGATCCTGACCACCTGGCTGCGTGAGCACGACGCCGAGACGGTCGCGATCCGGCCCGACGGATTCGTGTACGCCGCAGCATCCCCCGGCACACCCCTACCCCCACCCCCCGGCTCGATGAAAATGGCGTCATGACAGTCGAACTGACCGCCAGCACCGTCACCGTCAACGGTGACACCGACATCCACTACGTCGAGGCGGGTTCGGGAACTCCCGTCGTCATGCTGCACGGTGGCGGCCCGGGTGCCTCCGGTGTGGCCAACTACGGCCGCAACATCGATGCTCTCGCACAGCATTTCCGGGTCATTGTGCCCGACATGCCCGGATACGGGAAGTCGAGCAAGAACCTCGACCAGGCGGACCCGTTCGGTTCACTCGCCGACGGAATCCGCGGGCTGCTCGACGCGCTCGACATCGACACCGCCGACCTGATCGGCAATTCCTACGGCGGTGCGTGCGCACTGCGGTTGGCGTTGGACTCCCCGCACCGCGTCCGCACGCTCGTCCTGATGGGGCCGGGGGGGATCGGCACCACGCGCGGTGTACCGACCAGGGGACTGAACTGTCTGCTCGGCTACTACACCGGCGACGGACCGTCGAGGGACAAGCTCGCCGACTTCGTCCGCACCTATCTCGTCTTCGACGGGGGCGCCGTCCCCGACGAGGTGATCGATGAACGGTACCGGGCGTCGATCGATCCGGAGGTCGTGGCGAATCCGCCGCTGCGCCGACCATCTGGTCCCGGGGCTCTCAAGACCGTGTGGAAGATGGACCTCACCCGCGATCCGCGGCTGACCCACCTGCACACACAGACGTTGATCCTGTGGGGAGCCGAGGACAAGGTCAACCGCCCGGCAGGCGGCTATCGTCTCCACAAGACCCTCCCCAACGCCGATCTGGTGATGACCGCCGCGACGGGGCACTGGTTGCAGTGGGAACGGGCGGACCTGTTCAACAGGCTTGTCATCGACTTCCTCACCGCAACCGATGGAGGACTGCGATGATCACGGCCTATTCGCCGACCGGCACCACCACCGCGGGCTTACCCGCCGCACCCGCGCCCCCGGATTCGTCGATCTTCGGACGAGTTCATCTGGGCTACATCGTGATCGAGACTCGCAAGTTCAGCGATTGGGAACGCTTCGGTCGCGACGCGATCGGGCTGCACGTCGACACGCCGACCGGCGATGTACTGCGGTTTCGGCTCGACGACCACAAAACCCGATTCCTGTTGCGGCGTGGCCCGGCCGAGGACGTCATGGCAATCGGCTGGCAGATCGACGACCACGAATCCTTCGACGGCGTGCTGGCCCGGGTGATCGCGCACGGTGTGCCGCTGGTCGAATTGCGACCGGAGGAGGCCCAGCTACGCGGAGTGGAACGCGCCGTCCGATTCCCGGGGCCCAATGGTCTTGTCCAAGAATTGTTCACCCGCGCGCACACCACAACCGAGCCGCTGGTCGCGGTGGCTTCGGGCGGATTCGTGACCGGCGAATCGGGTCTGGGGCATGTCGCCGTCGTCACCAAGAATC
>ERZ795062.1697-NODE-1697-length-15293-cov-18.477950_pt1 | contig 15293 bp, 14 predicted proteins | sample MGYA00375146_ERZ795062 | MGnify/ENA primary metagenome ERZ795062 (study PRJEB30191, sample SAMN05720281) | activated sludge metagenome | isolation source: Anaerobic digester | place: USA | collected 2015-07-16 ... | reverse complement strand
ATTCTTCGGCATGTGAACGAATATATTCCATTGCCAGCATGGCCGATTCTTTCATTACATCACCCAAATTACCGGTTATGGTGAGTTTCGATCCTTTCCCTCTACTTAGCGAGCTTTCAACAAACAAAATTTCTCCGCCTACGGCTGTCCATGCCAGTCCGGTTACGACACCGGCATATTCGTTGCCTTGATAACTTTCTTTGGTATAGGGTTCCACGCCGAGGTATTCTTTTAAATCGCTAACTTGCAGTTCTTTGGGATACTCTTGGTTGTCGGCTATTTTTCGGGCTATTTTTCGCAGAATTTTCGCAATCTGCTTTTCCAATTCTCGCACACCGGATTCACGTGTATAATTTTCGATTATTTTTTCCAGCGTTTTTTTCGGGATATTGAAAGCATCTCGAGGAATGCCATGATTATTTAACTCTTTTGGAAGAAGATGGCGTGAGGCTATTTCTATTTTTTCTTCGGTGATATATCCGCCTACGTTAATCAGTTCCATCCTGTCCAAAAGAGGTTGGGGGATGGAGTTCAGGTTGTTGGCTGTAGCAATGAAAAGAACTTTCGACAAATCGTAATCGATGGAAAGATAATTGTCGTGAAATGCCGAATTTTGTTCGGGATCCAACACCTCAAGCAGTGCAGAAGCCGGGTCGCCACGAAAATCGCTGCCGATCTTGTCTATTTCATCCAACACAAAAACAGGATTGGAGGACCCGGCTTTTTGAATATTTTGAATGATTCTGCCCGGAATGGCACCGATATAGGTGCGGCGGTGTCCTCTGATTTCGGCTTCGTCATGCAATCCTCCTAGAGAAATGCGAACATATTTACGGTTCAGAGCTTCGGCTATGGATTTTCCCAGCGAAGTTTTTCCTACACCCGGAGGACCGTATAAGCAGAGAATGGGCGATTTCATATCTCCTTTGAGCTTTAGAACCGCCAAGTGCTCGATAATACGTTCTTTTACTTTTTCCATTCCGAAATGATCGCGATCGAGGATTTTTTGAGCATTTTTCAAATCAAAATTGTCCTGTGTATATTCATTCCAAGGCAATTCCACTATGGTTTGTACATATCCGTATTGTACCGAATAATCGGGCGACTGGGGATTCAGTCGTTCTAGTTTTTTTATTTCTTTTTCGAATATTTCGGCAACCTCCGCGCTCCATTTTTTCTCTTTTGCTTTTTTACGGAATTCATCGATTTCTATTTGTTGAACATTGCCGCCTAGCTCTTCCTGAATGGTTTTGAGTTGTTGTTGCAGGTAATATTCTTTTTGCTGCTGGTTCAGATCTTCGCGTGTTTTCATTTGAATGTTCATTTTCAACTCCAATATCTGCATTTCGCGATTCAGGATCATCAGTAAGCGGTAGGCTTGCTCTTTTTCATCGTCGATATTCAGTAGTTCTTGTTTTTCGCGACTGTCGATGGGCAGATTGGTAGCGCAATAGCTTACCAGCATATCCAAAAAAGTTTCATTGTTTAGCGTTTGCAACAGTTCTTTGGGCGGTTCGCCTAGTAGCTGCAACATTTGTATCATGATATCGCGTATGGAATCGAGAATGGCTATGTATTCTTTGTCCTCTTTTGAGGCAGGAACAGATTCTTTTATTTTATATTTTGCTTTAAAAAAAGGTTCGGTTTCTACCATTTCATCCCATTCGAATCGTTTTTTTGCTTGAATGATAATACTGAGATTATTGTCAGCCAGTTCGATTACCCTCATGACTTCGGCAATAACGCCAACGCGATACAAATCATCCGGTGCCGGATTTTCGATATCGCCGTCTTTCTGACATACCAAGCCAATATAGCGTTGTTTTTTATCCAGTGACTTAATGAGTTTCAACGATTTTTCTCTCCCCACGGAGATAGGGAGTCTGCTTCCCGGAAAAATAACGGTATTTCGTAAGGGTAAAACGGGTATGATCTCGGGCAGAAACGAATTGTCTATATCTTTGTTGTTGTCCATAAAATCATCGGCAATAAATGAAACAAAATTAGGATCCATTTCTTCGGAATCGTAACTATATATTTTTTTATGAAACATAATTTATCTATTTCGGTATTTCGTAATATTTTTATTTCCTTTTCCTTTTAACTATAAGAAGAGGTTTTTCCATCACACTAATGCAAACAAAAATAGGGTTATTTTGTTTTATGTGTATAATAAATTGTCCAAAATCCATGCCAAATAGATGATTTTAAAAAATGTTGGGTTCCGGTTTTCGTTTTAAAAGGTTTATGGTCTATCATGATCGATGTGCCATGAAAGTGGGGACAGACGGGGTATTGTTGGGGGCGTGGACTTCGATAGATCGATGCAAAAATATTTTGGATGTGGGGACGGGTTCGGGGTTGATTGCCTTGATGCTTGCTCAGCGAAACGAAATAGCCACTATAACAGCTATTGATGTGGATGTTGATGCTGTTGCTCAAGCAAAAGAGAATGCGATAGCATCGCCTTTCAAAGATCGGATTGAAGTAAAAAACATTTCTTTTCAAGATTTTGTGAAGCAAACTTCTACTGAGTTTGATTGTATTGTTTGTAATCCTCCGTTTTTTGTGAATTCGTTGTTGTCGCCCGATAAACGCCGCAGCGAGGCTCGTCATGCTTATTCACTTCCAATTGAAGATTTACTTTTTTTGAGTAGAAAGATAATTTCTTTGGGTGGAAAACTTTCTTTGGTTTATCCTTTTGAAAGGAAGTGCTTTTTGGAAGAATTGATTCATGAAGCAGGATGGTATATTTATCGTCAAACCGACGTGTATCCCACACCCGGTAGTTTGCCGAAACGGTTGTTACTTGAATTGTCGTTAGCTCCATCCGATGACAACATAATTCATAATCATCTGGTGATTGAAAAGCAAAGACATCATTATTCGGAAGAGTTCATCCAATTGGCAAAAGATTTTTATCTCTATTTGTAATTGTTGTTTAGGTAAATGATTTGGATAATTTAAAAAAGACTCCGTAAAAACTAGCGTTACAATTTATATAACCTTTTTAATTTTCGCAGATATGATTAAAATAACCGTAATCGGGGCAGGTAATGGCGGACAAGCTCTTGCAGGGTATTTGGCCATGAAAGGTTTTGATGTTGCACTTTTCAACAGATCGAGAAGAAGAATATATCCTATCATCGAGTCACATAAAATCAAAATTGAAGGACAGGTTGAGGGAGAATATGAAGTGTCTTTTGCGACAACAAAAATTGATGAAGCAATAAAAGGAAGAAAGCTTATTATGGTTGTCGTGCCGGCTTTCGCTCATAAAGAAATTGCAGAAAGGATGGCTCCTTTTTTAGAAGACGGACAGATTATTGTTCTGAATCCGGGCAGGACAGGAGGAGCATTGGAGTTTTACAATACATTGAAAAGGGAGGGTGTAAAGAAGGATGTTATTGTTGCGGAAGCACAAACTTTTATTTTCGCTTCCCGAATGTCAAATCCGGGTGTTACGCGAATTTTCAGAATAAAAAATGCTGTACCGGTTTCAGCTCTTCCGGCTTCAAGAAATTCCGAATTGGCCGAAACATTGTTGGAAGTGATGCCTGAATTTGATATTGTTAAAAATATCCTATATACAAGTTTTAATAACATAGGTGTTGTTTTACATCCCGCTACCTTAATTTTGAACGCTGCACGGGTGGAAACCACTGCGGGTAAATTTGAATTTTATTTTGAAGGTATTTCTCCTTCTGTTGCTAAAGTGCTTGAAAAAATTGATGAAGAAAGATGTCAAGTAATGAAGCTTTTTAATGTCCAGCCGATGACTGTTAAAGAATGGTTGAGTTATGCCTACGATGTCAGTGGTCAAAATTTATATCAGGCTATTCGCAATAACGAAGGTTACCGGGGGATATATGCACCAACCAGCCTCAATAATCGTTATCTTCTTGAAGATGTACCCATGAGTTTGGTCCCCATTTCATCTTTTGGGAAAGAGTTTGGGGTAGAAACCGGTGTCATCGATTCGATGATCACCATAGCTAATGCGATGTTGGACGGGAATTTTTGGGGAAAAGGAAGAACGGTTGAAGATTTGGGATTGAAAGGGTGGAGCATAGAAAAAATAATAAAATTCGTTGAGGAGGGGGAAGAATGAAAAAAATTTTAGGTGCTTCTATTGGAAGTGATGTACATGTTGCCGGGCTTTTGAATTTTTTGGAACTTGCAAAAAAGGAAGGATATGAAACAGTTAATTTGGGCGCGGCTGTGCCGATAAGTCGAGTGATTGAAAATATAAAAAAAGAAAAGCCGAGCATTGTGGCATTAAGTTATCGATTGGGTGCTGTTGCTTTGTCGAATCTATTAGATGAATTTTCTAAAGAAATAGCAAAAACAGGCATCGATGATAAAATTGATTTTATTTTTGGAGGAACAACAGAAACTTCCGAAATTGCAGCTCGATCCGGCATTTTTAAAAAAATATTCGATGGGTCAGAAGAAGAAGAGGATGTTGTTCTCTTTTTAAGAGGGCAGTTGAAATATCAAGAAAAGAAGGATTATCCCGATAGTTTACCGGAAAGAATTGCATTTAAACATCCTTATCCCTTGATAAGGCATCACATCGGACTTCAGACGATAGAGGAGACCGTAGAGGAAATTAAGAAATTGGCAGAATCCGAACTTTTGGATATTATTTCTTTGGCTCCGGATCAAAATTGTCAACAATATTTTTTTGAACCCGATAAGATGCATCCGGCACAGGATGGAGCAGGAGGGGCGCCGATACGCTCAAAAGCAGACTTTATAAAGCTTTATCAGGCAAGCCGAACAGGAAATTATCCTTTGATCAGGTGTTATTCCGGTACAAATCGGATAGTAGATTTTTCCAAGCTTTTGAAAGAAACGGTTAACAATGCCTGGGCAGCTATTCCTCTTTTTTGGTATTCCGAACTTGACCGCCGTTCCGAGAGGAATCTGTTGGACGCCATAACAGAAAACATGGAAGGTATAAAGTGGAATGCTACTCATGGTGTGCCGGTAGAAATAAACGATGCGCATCAATGGGAGTTGAGGTATGCCCATGACGGGTTGGCTGTTGCCGTCACGTATCTTGCGGCCTATGTGGCAAAAAAACTCGGTGTTAAGTGGTATATTCAGCAATATATGATGAATACTCCTCCCGGTTTGTCTCCTAAAATGGATGTGGCAAAAGCTATTGCAAAACAGGAACTGGTTGACTCGTTGACCGACGAAGGGTTTATCCCGTACCGAATGATACGAACAGGATTACTTTCCTTTCCTGCAGATCCGGATAGCGCAAAAGGGCAGTTGACGGCTTCTATGTTTTATGCATCTTATTTGAAGCCACATATCATTCATATAGTTTCGTATTGTGAAGCCATGAGAAGAGCAACTTCAAAAGAAATTTTGGAAAGTGTAAAAATGGTCCGCAGGGTGTACTCATTGGCTGCTAAAGGATTGCCTGATTTTAAATGGGATCCCGAAATAAGAAATCGGGCCGATTTTTTAAAAAATGAAGCGTGGACCATTATTGAAAAAATCAAAAATTTATCTCCCCATACGGATGATCCGTTAACTGATCCCCAAACACTTTATATGGCTGTCAAAACAGGCATATTGGATGCGGTTGGTTTGCAAGGAAATAGCGTAGCAAAAGGCGAGGTTAAGGTAAAGCTTGTAAATGGAGGATACGATATAGTTTGAGGATAATGTAAATTTAGTTGGGTATGAAAAGACATTTTTTCTTTCGTAATCCATAAAAAGTAGTAATTTTGTTGTTTCATTTTCCATCGTGACTTTTTATGGGTATGAAGAATATAAAAATAAATGATAAGGAGTTTGAGCTGTTTATTGAAGCGGAGAAAATAGAAAAAAGTATAGGGAGAATTGCCGAGCAGATCAACGCGGATTTGAAGGGAAAAAACCCACTTTTTATTGTTGTATTGAACGGGGCGTTCATGTTTGCTGCCGACTTGTTGAAAAAGATCACTATTCCATGCGAAATAACTTTTGTGAGGTTAGCGTCATACCGGGGGACGTCAAACACAGAATCTGTACAAAAAATACTTGGCTTGACAGAATCGGTAGAAAACAGAACCGTAGTTATTGTGGAAGATATTATCGATAGTGGAAATACGCTGACGGCATTGATAGAAGAACTAAAAAAGCATCATCCGCGCGAAATCAAGATTGCTACTTTGTTCTTGAAACCCGGAGCTTTAAAATACGATCTTCGGCCGGATTATGTCGCCATGGAATTACCTCCTGATTTTATTGTAGGATATGGGTTAGATTATGATGGTTATGGGAGAAATCTTATCGATATTTACAAATTGAAAAATTAAAGTTACGGAGATAATGGGTTTTTTGATTTTTTTTGTATAAAATAGCGTGGGATAGAAAAAAAAATTCTATCTTTGTCTTACAGAATAAAATGAAAAAGTTTTAAAGGTGTAAATATTTATATCATGGATAAGGATGAAATAAAAAAATCGCCAAAAGCGAACATTGAAAACCAAAGAGACATGGCTTTTTTGATGGGGCTTGTTTTAGCATTGGCTGCAATGTTCGTTGCATTTGAATGGTCATCAGGAATGTCTGAGTCGACCGTAAATGTAGTTGTACAAGATGTGATAGCCGAGGAAGAAATCGAAATTACCCGTCGCGATCCGACTCCTCCTCCGCCCCCACCTGCACCCGAACCCGAAGCACCTGAGATTCTCGAGGTAGTGGAAGAAAAAGTAGAAACACGTATTCAAATTAACATAGAGGATGATCAGAGTAGGGCTCAAATTCAAACTTTTGTTCCTCCCCCTCCTCCCAAACCAAAAGAAGAAGAGGCTGCAGAAGAAATTTTTGTAGTGGTGGAAGAGATGCCTGAATTTCCGGGAGGCCAAACTGCTCTGATGAAATACTTAAGCGAAAACATCAGGTATCCGGTAATAGCTCAGGAAAATGGTATTGAGGGACGTGTAATTTGCTCTTTCGTGGTAGAACGAGACGGAAGTATTACTGATGTTCAGGTGGTACGTGGAGTGGATCCCTCACTTGATAGAGAAGCTGTGCGGGTGATTCAGTCTATGCCGAAATGGAAACCCGGTAAGCAAAGAGGCAAACCTGTGCGAGTACGTTTCACATTGCCCATTGTATTCCGCTTGCAACAATAAAAAAGAAATTAATTGAATTGATAAAAGCTGCTTTTATTCACGAAAGCAGCTTTTATTGCAATTTTATCCTATTAATAAAATGATCTACAGTAGAAGCGACCTGGAAAATAAAATTAATAATGCTATAGAAAAAATATCATGGAATTTATCTCCTCAGAATTTGTATGATCCTATACGATATGTTTTATCCGGTGGAGGGAAAAGATTGCGTCCAATACTAACACTTATGGCGACAAATCTTTTTAGTGATGATATCGATTTATCTATTCCCCCGGCACTTGGCATAGAAATTTTTCATAATTTCACTTTATTGCATGATGATTTGATGGATAGGGCAGATATGCGTCGTGGAAATCCTACGGTACACAAGATTTGGGGGAATAATGCTGCTATTTTATCGGGTGATGCTATGTTGATTCAAGCTTATATGTACATTGCCAATGTTCCTCTAAACATATTGCCCCAAATTTTATCTATTTTTTCCGACACTGCCATGAAGGTTTGTCAAGGTCAACAGTATGATATGGACTTCGAAAAAAGAATGGATGTAACAGAAGCAGAATATATGGAAATGATTCGATTGAAAACAGCCGTTCTGATTGCATGTTCTTTAAAAATTGGTGCAATAATGGGAAATGCATCGGCAAACGATTCCGACCTTTTGTATCGGTTGGGTATTCATATTGGAATGGCTTTTCAACTTAAAGATGATTTGCTGGATGTGTACGGTGATGCCGAAACATTTGGTAAAAACATAGGAGGTGATATTGTTTGTAATAAAAAGACTTTTTTGTTGATAAAAGCACTCGAGAATTCTAATACGTCGCAACGAAAAGAACTTGATAAATGGCTTAAAGCAGTCGATTTTGATCCTTCCTCTAAAATAAATGCCGTTAAAAATATTTATGATGAATTAAATTTGAAATCAATTTCTGAAAATCTCATAGAAAAATATTATCTTTCGGCATTAGATTGCTTTTCAAATCTATCTGTTGCGGATATTCGAAAAGAAGAATTGTTGCTTCTGATAGAAAATTTAATGCAGCGAAAGAAATAAATAATAATAAAATAAAAGGTACATTGAACGAAAGAACGTTTCAAAAATAGTTTATAATAGTGAATTAACAAATGCCTTATCGCAGATTACCAAATACCGATATTGCACGCATACGAGCATTGAAAACAGCTATCGAAAAATGTTCAAATACAGATTTTCAGGAGGTGGCAATTGAAATGAAAACACTTCAAAAGGCCAAAAACGTGCTTGTACAATTTGAACGCGTATACAATCAGTATCAGCAAGCCTTCGATACCCAGGTAAAAGCAAATATATTGTTTCAACAGAAGGTGAAAAATGCACGTATGTATCTTTCGCATTTTGTACAAGTGTTATACATGTGCATCATTCGTTCCGAAATAAAGAGTGAATATTTAGAATTATATGGTTTGGAAAATCAAAACATGATTGTTCCGGATCTTGCTTCAAATGAACTTATTCTTGAATGGGGTGAAAAAATAATTAAAGGTGAAGAGTCTCGCATAGCAAAAGGCGGAGTTCCAATCTTTAATCCAACTATTGCGAAAGTTAAAGTAATGTTTTCACTTTTTAAAGAAGGGTATCAAACTCAAAAAATACATCAGAAAGCCACTTCTCGTCTGCAAAATCAAATAACTGAAGCAAGGGAAAATGTAGATAAGATTATTTTTGATATTTGGGAACAGGTGGAAAGAAAAAACAAAGACTTGCCCTTGAGTACACGTCTTGAAAGGAATCGTGAATACGGGGTGGTATATTATTATAGGAAAGGGGAAACAGTAGAAGAATGAATCTTATCGATACCCATGCACATCTTTACTTACCGGAGTTTTATACCGATTTTGAAGATGTTGTCCTCAGAGCGAAAAAAGCAGGTGTATATAAAATTTTGTTGCCTAATATCGATACTGAATCCATAGAACCTCTTAAACAAACGGTGTTGACCGATCCTTCGTTTTTTATTCCAATGATGGGCTTGCATCCCACTTCAGTTAAGGAAGATTGGGAGCATCAATTGAATATAATTTATAATGAACTAAAAACAAATCATTATATCGGTATAGGTGAAATAGGTATCGATCTGTATTGGAATCAAACTTTTAAGGCACAACAAATAAAAGCTTTTGAAAAACAATTGCAATGGGGTATCGAAATGAATCTGCCGGTGGTAATTCATTCGCGTAACGCAAATAATGAAGTGATACAAAGTATCAAAAAAGTAGGGTTGGATTCTTTGCGAGGTGTTTTTCACAGTTTTGGAGGTTCAAGAGAAGAGTTGAAAAATATTCTTGGACTGCCTTCTTTTTTTATTGGAATAAACGGCATAATTACTTTTAAAAATTCGGGTTTATCCGACGTATTGCCGTTTTGCGATATTGAACGAATCGTATTAGAAACGGATGCACCTTATTTAGCCCCTGTACCTTACAGAGGAAAACGTAATGAGCCTGCTTATTTAAGAGAGGTAGTAAAGAAATTGGCGGTAATTTTTAGTATTAGCGAAGATAAAACGGCTGAAATTACTTCCCAAAATGCAGAGAAGGTATTCGATATAAGTAATTGGAAATGTGGGTTTTTTTGAGCTTTTTGTTGAGCAGAAAAAGACTTTTATAAAAAATTAAATGGGATTTAAACGGCATATATGGGATAAATTTTTTAATTTTGTGTATCGAATGAGAGGCAAATGAAATATTTTTTGTAATTTGCGTCCGTTTCTGAAAATCTCCGTCAGGAGAGATGCTCGAGTGGCTGAAGAGGCACGCCTGGAAAGCGTGTATACGCCAAAAGTGTATCGCGGGTTCGAATCCCGCTCTCTCCGCAGAGAACATTTGAGGAAAGAGAAAAAATGTTAGAAACCCTTGGTGAATTAGAATATTCAAAAAATAATGAATATAATCAATCAAATAATTAATTTATAAACAATTTCAGATCATTAATCCTAAAAAAATTGAACACACAATGAAAAAGTTATTTGCAATTTTAGCAATTCTCGGCGTAATGTCGGTAGGATTGCCATCGGTTCTTTTAGCGCAAGATTCTCCTGCTGTTGAAGATTCTGTTGCTCAGAGTGAACAAGTAGTAGCAGAGCCGGTCGAAAGCGAAGCCGAAACTGCTGTTGAAGAAACTTCTTCCGGCAGTTTGCATCAAGCTCTTAAAATTAAGTTTATTGAAGGTGGTGTACCTTTTATGACCCCTATTGCACTGGTATTTATTCTAGGTTTGGCTTTTGCTCTTGAAAGAATCATCTATTTGAGTTTGGCAGATGTTGATTCTCAAGCGTTCCTAAAAAGAATAGGAGAGGCTCTCAGTAATGGCGATGTAGAAGGTGCAAAAGATATCGCTCGTGATACGAGAGGTCCAATCGCTTCTATTGTTTATCAAGGGTTGCTCCGTCTTGAAGAGGGACCGGATGTGGTGGAACGTTCCATTGTATCGTATGGTGGTGTACAGAGTGGTTTATTGGAAAGAAATTTGTCGTGGATTACTTTGTTTATTGCTATTGCTCCTTCTCTTGGATTCTTGGGAACGGTTGTGGGTATGGTTCAAGCATTCGATGATATTCAAAGAGCAGGTGATATCAGCCCGACAATTGTTGCTGCAGGTATGAAGGTGGCCTTGATCACGACGGTGTTTGGTCTTATCGTTGCCATTATTCTTCAGGTTTTTTATAATTATCTTCTGAATAAGCTGGAAGGTATTCTTAATAGAATGGAAGATGCGTCTATCACTTTCCTTGATCAAGTGATCAAATACAATGTTAAATATAAAAAATTGTAATTTACCATGGCTGTAACAAAAATACATAAAACTTCCAGAATGGTATTGTATGCCATCATGGGTATTACTATTTTGGTATTAGCAGTATTCCTTTTTGGAGGTGAAGTACCCGTTGAGCAGCGTTTGGTGCCTACTATTTCAGAACCTAAATTTACTGATGTATTGTTGTACTGGGTTTATGTTTTGTTGGCAATTTCGATATTGGTAATGTTGGTATTCGCCGTTTCCGACTTCATCTCGTCATGGAAGGTCAGACCAAAAAGTGCTTTTAGGTCATTTTTAGTAGTTTTGGCATTTGCTGCAATGTTGATTATTACTTTCATATTGGGTGATGGTACACCTTTGGATATTGTTGGTTACACAGGACCGGATAACGTTCCTGTTACCTTGAAATTTACCGACATGTGGCTGTATAGCATATACATCATGTTGGTAGTCGCTGTTTTAGCAATGATTTTTTCACCCTTGTTGAAAAGAAAGTTTAATAATAAGTAAGATCCCTTTGATGGGAATTTAGAAAGGTAAAAGAAATTATGGCAGAGAAGAAAAAAAGAAAAGTTCCGAATCTTAATTCAAGTTCGATGGCGGACGTATCTTTTCTTTTGCTTACTTTCTTCCTTATGACTTCTTCTATGGATACCGACAGTGGACTGGCACGACAGTTGCCTCCGCCACCTCAAAGTGAGGAACAACTCAAAATGGATATTCAGAGAAGAAACCTCATGGTGGTATTGGTAAACTATCAGAACCAAATTATGGTGAGAACCCAGGCTGGTGACGAGTGGTACAACAATATAGCCGAGATGGAAGGTAGAGGAGGAAAAGTTCCGTTAAAGGAAAAGGTAAAAGAGTTTGTGTTGAATCCAAACAATCGTCCCGACTTGCCTGAACTGATTGAAAAGGATTTTGGTCCCCCGATTGGGAAAGTTTTGGTTACTGCTGATAGTCACGTAATATCTTTGCAAAATGATGCTACCACAAGTTATAAAGCATATATTGCCGTTCAAAATGAATTGGTAAAAGCATATAACGAATTGCGTGAAGAAGCGGCCAGAAAATATTTTGGGAAATCGTATAAAGAGTTGCTTCCCGAACAACAGGAGCAGATCAAAAATATGTATCCGCAGCGCATCTCGGAAGCAGAACCTAAAGATTATAAATTAGGAGGTGAAAAATAATGGGAAAATTTAGTAAATCAGCCGATACTCGTTCGGTGCCGGAATTAAATACAGCCTCAATGCCGGATTTGGTTTTCGCTATTTTATTTTTCTTTATGGTAACTGTATCCATGCGCTCTGAAACATTGATTGTAAAACATACGTTGCCCACAGCATCGGAGGTTCAAAAACTAGAGAGAAAATCGCTCGTAACTTACATCAATATCGGAATTCCTCTGGATCCTCGCTTAGGAACAGGGACTCGAATGCAGTTAAACGATAAATTTGCTGAGATTACTGATATTCAGGAATATATCGCTCAAGAAAGAGAAAAACTTAGTGAAGCCGATCGGCAGTTTATGACAGTTTCGATTAAAGCTGATGAAAACACAAAGATGAAGTATATTAGCGATGTGAAGCAGGCATTAAGAAAAGCGTACGCACTTAAAATCAGTTATTCAGCTCGAAAAGGAGAAAACTGATAACTTTTAAGTGAAGAATAATTTCAAAAACCGGATTATTAATTAAATGATAATCCGGTTTTTTTAATATTTAGGCAGGTTTTACGGATTCCCTTGTTGAATCCATTTCATTACATTTGCCGGTGGGCGTTGTGCAATTAATTCTTTTTTCATGAAATCCATATAAGGCATAATATGATGGAAAAATTGATTATACCCTTCACACAAATAGTTGAGTCCTGCTTCACCATATTTATCGGCTGTAAAACGATTTTTGGGACATTCGCCATAGCAGGCAAAAAGTACGTCGCATTCTCTGCACTGACGGGGAAGTTTGTCAAATTTATCGTTTCCGAATTTTAGTTGTTTTTCCGAATACATCATGCTTACTAGCGGTTTTGTATAAATATTTCCGAGTTTGTATTCCGGAAAAACAAAATGATCGCATGAGTAAACATCACCGTTAAATTCCATCACACCTGCATGCCCGCAGGTTTTGGCCATTGTACATACGCCGGGCTGTTCTCCTACCCAATTGGCAAGGGTTGAATCAAAGATTTGAACGAATATTTTTCCTACGTCTTTTTTAACCCACTCATCAAAAATGGCACATAAGAAATTTCCCCATTGGTGGGGGGTAACGCTAAAGGGTGCTAAAGCGGCATTTTTTTCTGAAACAGTCGCGAGCGCAGGATTGGCTTGTTCGCCGGTTAGTCTTTCTACAATGGGTGTAAACTGAAGAAATTGGCATCCGATTTCTTTAAAGAAACGGTAAAATTCCAGAGGATAGTCGGCATTATAATCGTTTACAACCGCCATGCAGTTAAAATCTACTTCGTGTTTTTTTAAAAGTTCGATACCCTGCATTACTTTTCGGAATGTTGGTCTATCCATTTTATCGCGACGATATTCGTCATGAAATTCCTGAGGCCCATCGATAGATATCCCCACAAGAAAATTGTTTTCTTTAAAAAAGGCACACCATTCATCGGTAAGCAATGTTCCGTTGGTTTGTATGGAGTTGTCGATTTGTCTGCCTTGGGCATATTTTTTTTGTAAGTCTAATGCTTTCTTATAGAAAGAAAGTGGCCTCATTAGCGGCTCTCCGCCATGCCATGTAAAAAGTACCTGAGGCATGGTTTGCGATTCTAGGTATTCTCGGGTAAACCGTTCAAGCAATTCGTTACTCATTACATGACTTTGGTTTTGAATATAGAATTTCGATTTTTCCAAATAATAACAATAATCGCACGCTAAGTTACAAAGTGAACCCACCGGCTTCAACATGACATATAATGGTTTGGCAAATGGAGCATAAATAGACATATGAATACAATATTTATTGCAAAAATACGTATTTTGGATGAGTATATCTATCTTCTAAAGTTATCGGTTGAATGTTTTACGAAGGTTATGACAAAAAGTATTAACTTTGTTGCATTACTTCTTCATTAGGTTTTCGAGATAAGTTCACAATATGCGTATTTTTTTCCAACGACATACGATTAAAACGATAATTGCTCCTGCGTATAACACGAATGGTATTATTTCGGAGTTTGTGAATAAACTACCGGGAATATTTGATCAAGAAGGGGAGCTTATTTTTCATGGGCGTAATACCTTAAAAAGGTTTAAGTTAGATAACTATGATATTATCGTAAAAAAATTTGCAATACCCGATTTCATTAATAGTATTGTTTACGGTACATTTCGAAAATCCAAAGCCGAACGTTCTTTTATAAATAGTTGTGAAATCATCAGAAGGGGATTTAATTCCCCCGCACCAATAGCTTATATTGAAGAATATAGGTATGGGAAATTAACCGATAGCTACTATATTTGCGAATACATGGAAGGGTTTAACAGCATGCGCCCTTATTTAGACGGCATTGAAAAAAATGATGCGCTATTGACGGCTTTTTCCCAATATACTGCAGAACTTCATTGTGCGGGGATTTTTCATAAAGATTACAGTCCCGGTAATATTTTGTGGAATTACGATGAGAATTCAGATAAATATGCATTTTACCTGGTGGATACCAATAGAATGAAGTTTATAGAGTATGATAAAAGGTATCTAAAAAATTTATCGCGATTGAGTTTTTCTTTTGATGTGTCTATGTTTATTGCAAAAGAATACGTTGCTTATATGCGAACGGAAAAACATATGCCGATGACATACAAAACGGTCGAAAAGATAAATGAATACGCTGACCGTTTTTTTCTTCGCAAGGCTTATAAATATGCGTTACGAAATATTTTGAAACAACCTTTTCCATTAAGCGTAAGAGGATTATGGGATATAAGTCGTTTTTTTATATGTAAAAATTTAAAATTGTGTAAGAAGTTGTCGAAAAGTGTTACTGATAATTTTTTTTCGATAGAAAATAATATTTATATTCGCTATATCTATGAACACGATACGCGAAAAGTGCTTGTTAGAAAATATAATTATGGAGAGATATCAAAAAAATAGGGTAAGCTTACTATATCGCGCCGCTACAACCAAATACCCTTGCTTCGATCAAGACCTGGGGGATTCTCTGGGAGCTGGCCGTATAGGACTTACCCTAATGCAAAGGTACATCTTTTTCTCAAAATTCCAAAATCGAAATACAATTTGAACTTAGCCTATTATTAAAAATCTTCACAATGAATAGAAAGGTAGTAGACAGATTTATTAAATATGCCAAAATCGATACTCAATCTGACGAGAACA
>ERZ795062.1693-NODE-1693-length-15315-cov-8.458453_pt1 | contig 15315 bp, 14 predicted proteins | sample MGYA00375146_ERZ795062 | MGnify/ENA primary metagenome ERZ795062 (study PRJEB30191, sample SAMN05720281) | activated sludge metagenome | isolation source: Anaerobic digester | place: USA | collected 2015-07-16 ... | reverse complement strand
GAGTATCAGCAGACGCTGAGCGTGCTCTTCGTCGGTGACCGCTTCCTCTCCCCAGCGGTCACCCAGCCTCGCAGTGAGGAACTTGCCATGACCCACGTCGTCATCAACGCCAAGCGCATCGGTTCACCGGCCGGCCACCACCGTCAGCCGCGGTCCGGCCCGACCTCGTCCACCCTCATCGGTGGTGCGAGCACCGAAGCCACACCGGGCAGCGTCGTGCACGCCACAGCCGCCGAGCTGGAGGGGCTGCGCTTCGTCTTCTGGAGCGCATCCGATGGCATCGGCGGCGCCGTCGCCACGACCTCGTCGATCGACCAACAGGTCGGCGACAGCCCGCTCACCCTCACTGCGTGGTACTACCCCGTGGGTGGTGACGGAGGTCCCGGCGAAGCGGGCTACCTCATCGACGCCTTCTCGGCGACCCTCAATGACTTCGTCGACGATGACTTCGTCACCGTGACGAGCGACCCGAGCCTTACCGCCACCGCCAACGTCGCGGGTTGGGTGCCCACCAAGCAAGCCCAGCAGCTCACGGCATACGGGTCGATCCACGGCGGACAGGTCTTCCAGACCTGGGTCGGTGACGCACCTGCGACCGGTGCTACGGCCTCCCTCGCACGGGGCGCGTCGGGCCTGGCCATCGCCACTTACCGGGCACAGCAGATCGCCATCCCGCGACTGGACATCGACAAGCGACAGGGCTGGCTCATCTTCGGCGGCATCGGCGTCGACGGCGGCGGGTTCGTCATCCCGATCGGCGGCGGTCCCGGTGGCGGCCCGGTCGGTCCGTGGGGTCCGTTCGTGGAACGGGTCGGTCACCTGCTGCAGGTGGGCGTACACAGCAGCCGGCTGGGCAAGGACGGCCTGCGGCTACAGCACCTGGCCCTGGAGCAACTCCAGGTCGCCACCAAGGAGCAGTTCGGCGTGATCGAGGGGTAGCGACCGGACCGGCCCCTCCCGTGCAGGGGGATGGGGCCACCCGCGCGGCATACCGGCAGATGTCCGGTATGCCGCGCGGCAGCGCCCGGGACGCCCCGGGCAACCCAGCGGCTCAGCGCTGCCGATGGGCCAGGTAGTACTCGATGAGCGAGCGCGTCGAGGGGTCTTGACTCGCCAAGGCGGCCGCGCCACCGGCAACGGCGGGCTCCAGAGCCTTGGCCAACTGCTTGCCCAGCTCCACGCCCCACTGGTCGAAGGAGTCGATGCCCCAGACGATCCCCTGGGTGAAGGTGATGTGCTCGTAGAGCGCGACCAACTGACCGACGACCGACGGCGTCAGGGCCGGAGCCATGATCGAGGTCGTCGGGCGGTTGCCCTCGAAGACCCGCGCCGGGACGATCCCCTCCGGAGTGCCTTCCGAGCGCACCTCATCGGCCGTCTTGCCGAAGGCCAACGCGGCGGTCTGGGCGAAGAAGTTGCCCAGGAACAGCTCGTGCACGTCGGCGGCACCGTCGCGCAAGGGATAGGCCGGAGTGGCCACGGCGATGAAGTCGGCGGGGATGAGCTGGGTGCCCTGGTGGATGAGTTGGTAGAAGGCGTGCTGGCCATTGGTGCCCGGCTCGCCCCAGAAGACCTCACCGGTGGCGCTGGTGACCGGTGTGCCGTCCCAGCGCACCGACTTGCCGTTGGACTCCATGGTGAGCTGCTGCAGATAGGCCGCGAACCGGCTCAGCTGCTGGGCATAGGGCAGCACCGCGTGGGTGCGGGCATCGAGGAAGTTGACGTACCACACGTTGAGCAGCCCCATCAGGGCGGGCACATTGCGCTCGAACGGCTCGGTGCGGAAGTGCTCGTCGACCGCGTGGAACCCGCCCAGCAACTCGGCGAAACGTTCCGGCCCGATCGCGACACACACCGAGGTGCCGATCGCCGAATCGACGGAGTAGCGCCCGCCCACCCAGTCCCAGAAGCCGAAGGCGTTGGCTGGGTCGATGCCGAAGTCGGCGACCTTGTCCAGCGCAGTCGACACGGCGACGAAATGCTTGGCGACTGCCTCGCGACGAGCCGATTCGTCGTCGGCGATCGCGCCGGCGGCCACGAGCCCGTCGAGCAGCCACGCGCGCACCAGCCGGGCATTGGTCAACGTCTCGAGCGTGGTGAACGTCTTGCTCGCGACGATGACCAGGGTGGTCTCCGGGTCGAGACCGGCGGTCTTCTGCGCCGCGTCGGTCGGGTCGATGTTGGAGATGAACCGCACCTGCAGCCCCGGCTGGACATACGGCGCGAGCGCCTCGTAGACCATGACCGGACCGAGGTCCGACCCGCCGATGCCGATGTTGACGACCGTCTCGATGCGCTTGCCGGTGACGCCCACCCACGCGCCGGAGCGCACCTGGTCGGCGAAGGCGTAGACGCGAGCGAGCACCTCGTGGACGTCGTGGTCGACGTCCTGGCCGTCGACGACCAGCGGCGCGCCCTGCGGGCGACGCAACGCGGTGTGCAGCACGGCCCGGTTTTCGGTGACGTTGATCCGCTCACCGGCGAGCATCGCGTCGCGCCGCTGCGCCAGGCCCACCTGCTCGGCAAGCTCGACGAGGGCCTCGAGCACCTCGGTTGTCACGAGGTTCTTGGACAGGTCGACATGCAGGTCGCCGCAAATGCGCGTGAAGGCCGCGGCACGCCCGGGATCGGCCGCGAACCACCCCCGCAGATCGGGCGTGAACCCCTCGCGCAACTCGCGAAGGCGCTGCCAGGCAGGCGTGGTGGTGGCGTCAACAGGGGCAAGCATGGGGTTTCCTCGCCTTCCAAGGTCGCGGCATGAGGGTTCGCGACCAGCCTAGTGACCCGGCCTCCGCGACGGGTATGCCGTGCACTCGGTTGCCGCACGGCATACCTGCCGGTATGCCGGGACACCGGGTTACGGTGAGCTATGCGCCTCACTCACCTGGGACACTCCTGCCTCTTCGTCGAGATCGCCGACCGTCGCCTGCTCATCGATCCAGGCGGGTGGTCCGCCGACTTCGAGGACCTCACCGACCTCGACGCGATCCTCGTCACCCATCAGCACGCCGATCATCTCGACACCAAGCGGCTCAAGGGAGTCCTGGAACGTAATTCAGGCGCTGCCCTGTATACCGACCCGCAGACCGCGGCCATCCTCGCTGCCGACGGGCTCGCCGCGAGCGTCTTGCGCCAGGGTGAGGACCTGACCTTCGGGGAGGTCAGCGTGAGCCCGCGTGGGGCAAAGCACGCCTTCAACCACGACGGAGTGCCGACGGTCGACAACGTCGGGGTGCTCGTCACCGCAGCGGGGGAGAGTCGGCTGTTTCACCCCGGAGATGCCTACGACGCACCGGTCGAGGACGTCGACATCCTCGCCGTGCCGATCAACGCGCCGTGGGCGGCGGTGCGTGACTCGATCGACTTCGTCCGCAATGTCGCTCCGCGGGCGATGGTGCCGATTCACGATGGGCTGCTGGCTCCGCCCGGGCGCAACCTCTACCTCACCCACGTCCTCACCTACGGTGGGCGCGATCAGGTGACTCTGCACGACCTCGCCGGCCAGGGGAGCGTCAGCGCCTGACGTTCGGGTGGCCGACGGGTCAGGGCTGACCCGGCGAAGGGCTCAGTCAGCTGCGAGGGCGGCGGCCCCGATGATTCCGGCCTGGTTCTGCAGGGCGGCCGGGATGATCGGCGTGCGCAGGTCGAGCAGGGGCAAGAACTTGTCGGCCTTGCGAGAGACGCCGCCGCCGACGAGGAACAGGTCAGGCCACAGCAGGTTCTCGACCGTCGTGTAGTAGCGCTGCAGTCGGGCCGCCCACTTGGTCCAGGACAGGCCGTCGCGTTCGCGCACTGACGCGGCGGCCCGGGTCTCGGCGTCGTAGCCGTCGATCTCCAGGTGGCCCAACTCGGCGTTGGGGATGAGCACCCCGTTGTGCAGCAGCGCGATGCCGATGCCGGTGCCGAGGGTCGTGAGGACGACCAGGCCGTCCTTGCCCTTGGCCGCGCCGTAGCGCACCTCGGCGACACCCGCGGCGTCGGCGTCGTTGACCAGCAGGCAGTGCCGACCGAGGGCCTGCGCGAAGATCTCCTGACCGGGGCAGTCGATCCACCCGTGGTCGATATTGGCGGCCGTCCGAACGATTCCGTGCTGGACCACGCCCGGGATGGTCACGCCGATCGGCGCGTCCTTGGGCAGGGAGTCGACGAACTGGTCGGCAATCTGGTCGACGATGGCCGCCACCGCCTGTGGCGTCGAGTGCTCAGGTGTGGCGATCTTGATCCGCTCCCCGATGAGCGAACCGGTGGTGAGATCGACCGGCGCCCCCTTGATGCCGGAGCCGCCGATGTCGATCCCGAGAGCGACGCGGGGGGTTGCGGACATCGAGGCCTCCTGAGCTGGGGTGGGCCCCTTCACGAGCCCGTCGAACGAATTAGTTCGCATTATGACCTAAACCAGCGACTTACGGGAGGGTGAGGATCTCGCTGCCCGAATCGGTGACCAGGATCGTGTGCTCGAACTGAGCTGATCGGGCCTTGTCGGCCGTGACGACGGTCCACCCGTCGTCCCACATCTCCCACTCGTGGGTGCCGAGGTTGAGCATCGGTTCGATGGTGAAGGTCATCCCCGGCTCCATGACGGTGTCGTAGGCCGGTGCGGCGTCGTAGTGGGGCACGATGAGGCCACTGTGGAATGCCTCGCCGATCCCGTGGCCGGTGAAGTCGCGCACCACGCCGTAGCCGAACCGCTTGGCGTAGGAGGAGATGACCCGGCCGATGACATTGATCGGCCGCCCCGGCGCCACCGCCTTGATGCCGCGGAGCATGGCCTCCCGGGTGCGTTCGACGAGCAGTCGCGACTCCTCGTCGACATCGCCGACGAGGTAGGTCGCATCGGTGTCACCATGCACCCCGTCGAGGAAGGCCGTGATGTCGATGTTGACGATGTCGCCGTCCTGCAACGGACGGGCATCCGGTATGCCGTGACAGACCACTTCGTTGACCGACGTGCAGATCGACTTGGGAAACCCGCGGTAACCCAAGGTGGAGGGGTAGGCGCCGTGGGCCACGAGATAGTCGTGCGCGATGACGTCGAGTTCATCGGTCCGCACGCCAGGAGCGATGGCTTCGGCAGCTGCTGCCATGGCCCGAGCGGCCAGCTGACCGGCCGCCCGGATCCGCTCGATGGTCCCGGCGTCTTTGACCTCCGAGCCGGCGTACCGCTCTGGCGCTGCCCGGTCGACGTACTCGGGGCGGCGGATGGTTGCGGGTACTGCCCGTCGAGGGCTGACGGGGTGAGGCACGACGCTCGGGTGACGGACCGGCATACCGGGGAGTCTAGGCACGCATCCCCGGTGTTCCCGACCGCGGACGGCATACGGTAGGGGGGAGCCGACCGAGGCCGGGCCCGAGGAGGAGCCATGCACTACTGGTACAACATCGCGACAGGCCGGGTGGAGACCGATGACGACCGAGGTCCCGCTGAGGACGTCCTGGGACCCTACGACACCCCCGAGGAAGCCGGTCGGGCCCTGGACATCGCCCGGGCCAAGACCGAGAAATGGGACGCCGAGGACCGGGCCTGGGAGACCGGCGGGGACGCGGAGCCGGCCGGAGAGTGACCCGCCCGCCGGCGTTCCGGGGTGCGTAACGCGGGCGAAACACCGGTAGGGCAGGATCGCACCATGGACCGTCAGCAAGAGTTCGTCCTGCGCACCATCGAAGAACGGGACATCCGGTTTGTCCGGCTGTGGTTCACCGATGTCGTCGGCACGCTCAAGTCGGTCGCCATCGCGCCTGCCGAGTTGGAGGGCGCGTTCGCCGAGGGGATCGGTTTCGACGGGTCGGCCATCGAGGGCTTCGCCCGGGTCTATGAGGCCGACATGCTCGCCAAGCCCGACCCGGCGACCTTCCAGGTGCTGCCCTGGCGCGGTGAGAACCCCGGCACTGCGCGGATGTTCTGCGACCTGCTCACCCCCGACGGGCAGCCCAGCTTCGCCGACTCCCGGCACGTGCTGCGGCGCGCGCTGGCCAAGGCGGCCGACCTCGGCTTCACGTTCTACACCCACCCGGAGATCGAGTTCTTCCTGTTGCGCCCACAGCAGGGCAAGCGGGTCACACCAGTGCCGGTCGACCACGCGGGCTACTTCGACCACGTCCCGCACGGCACCGCCCACGACTTCCGTCGGGCGGCGATCACCTTGCTGGAGAACATGGGCATCTCGGTGGAATACAGCCACCACGAGGGTGCTCCCGGGCAGAACGAAATCGACCTGCGCTATGCCGATGCGCTGTCGACCGCCGACAACATCATGACCTTCCGCACCGTCGTCAAAGAGGTGGCCCTCGAGCAAGGCGTCCGGGCGTCGTTCATGCCCAAGCCGTTCGGGCAGTTCCCGGGGTCGGGGATGCACACCCATCTGAGCCTGTTCGAAGGCGACACCAACGCCTTCCACGAGGCCGGCGCGCCCTATCAACTTTCGCGGACCGGCCGGCAGTTCATCGCCGGTCTGTTGCGCCACGGCGGCGAGATCACCGCGGTGACCAACCAGTGGGTCAACTCCTACAAGCGGCTCTGGGGTGGCGGGGAGGCACCGGCATACCTCACCTGGGGCCACAACAACCGCTCGGCCATGATTCGGGTGCCGATGTACAAGCCCGACAAGGGCAACTCCACTCGCGTCGAGGTGCGCTCCATCGACTCGGCCTGCAATCCCTATCTGGCCTTCGCGGTGTTGCTGGCTGCCGGGCTCAAAGGTATCGAGGAGGGGTACGAGCTCCCCCCGGAGGCAGAGGATGACGTCTGGAGCCTCACCGACGCCGAGCGCCGCGCCATGGGGATCTCACCGCTGCCCTCCTCGCTGGGTCGTGCGCTGGAGATCATGGAACGCAGCGAGCTCGTGGCCGAGACCCTCGGTGAGCACGTGTTCGACTTCTTCCTGCGCAACAAGCGCGCGGAATGGCGCGAATACCGCCAGCAGATCACGCAGTTCGAGCTCGACCGTTACCTCACCCAGCTCTGACCGGGGCGAGTGTGCAGCGCTCTCACAGCACCAGTGCCCACCTCGCCCGGCTCGGATTCGCCGAACCGGGGCGCAGCGCCGGGCTGCTCGCCGAGCGGGTGCTCAGCGAGCTCGTCGGTGAGGCCGGAGCCGACGACCTCGCCGAGCCGTTGTCGCGCGGCGCCGACCCCGACCTCGCCGTCCTCGGCCTGATCCGCTTGGTCGAAGCCACGCAGGCCCGTCCCGCGGCTCGCGACGGGCTGGCCGACCTGCTGCAGTCCGATGACGAGCGCCGCCACCGGTTGCTCGTCACGCTCGGTGGTTCTCGGGCCTTGGTCGACCACTTGGCGACCCACCCCGAGCACTGGCGGGCCGCCGCCGATGCGACGCCTCCGACGGCTGCCGACCTGCGATCGGCGATGACCGACGCCGTCAGGGCTCACTACCGATCCCCCCGGCAGACCCCATCGGGTATGCCGTCGCGCAGCTACCCCCCGGCATACGACGTCTTGCGGGTGGAGTATCGCCGTCAGTTGCTGCGGATTGCCGCACTCGACCTGGCCACATCCGACCCGGTGACCCATCTCCCCGTCGCAGCCGAGGCCCTGGCCCAGCTGGCCGAAGCCACCCTCGAGGCGGCCTTGCTCATCTCGCGGGAGGAGTTCGGGCCTGGTCACGAGGACTGCCGCTTGGCGATCATCGGCATGGGCAAGACCGGCGGTGGCGAACTCAACTACATCTCCGATGTCGATGTCATCTTCGTCGTCGAACCAGCCGACGGAGCGACCGAGGAGCGCGCCGTGGAGGTCGGGACGGTGCTGGCCGCCGCGACGATGAAGGCGTGTGGCTCCTCCACCGCCGAGGGCACCCTCTGGCCCGTCGATGCAGCCCTGCGGCCGGAGGGCAAGCAGGGTCCCTTGGTGCGCACCATCGCCAGCCACAAGGCCTACTACGAGCGCTGGGCCAAGACGTGGGAGTTCCAGGCATTGCTCAAGGCCTGGGTGTCGGCCGGCGATCTCGAGCTGGGCAAGGCCTACAAGGAGACCCTCAAACCGCTCATCTGGGGCGCTGCCGGCCGGGACAATTTCGTCGAGGACGTGCAGGCGATGCGCCGTCGCGTCGAGCAGCATGTGCCGGCGGCCGAGGCGGCCCGGCAGCTCAAGCTCGGCCCCGGTGGGCTGCGCGATGTGGAGTTCTCGGTGCAACTGCTGCAGTTGGTCCACGGTCGCACCGACGAGAGCCTGCGCTCGGCGACCACCCTGGAGGCCCTGCACGCGCTCGCCCGCGGCGGCTATGTCGCCCGAGACGATGCCGCCACTCTCGACCGGGCCTACCGGCTGCTGCGCACGCTCGAGCACCGCATCCAGCTCTATCGGCTGCGGCGCACCCACCTCATGCCCACCGAGCCGGATGCTCTGCGGATCCTCGGGCGCGCGCTGGGGCTGGAGGGCGATCCGGCTGCAGCCGTCGTCGCGGCGTGGCAGAGCCAGGCTCGCGAGGTCCGGCGCATCCACGAGCGGCTCTTCTACCGACCGCTGCTCGCAGCGGCCGCACGGTTGTCCTCGGCCGAGACCTCACTGAGCCCCGAGCAGGCCCGGGCGCGGTTCGCGGCGTTGGGCTTCCGCGACCCGGCCGGTGCGATGCGTCATGTGGAGGCGCTCACCTCCGGCGTGTCCCGTCGGGCGGCCATCCAGCGCACCTTGTTGCCGGTCATGCTCGGCTGGTTTGCCGACGAGGCCGATCCCGACGCCGGGCTGCTCGCCTTCCGCCGGGTCAGCGACGAACTCGGCACCATCCACTGGTACCTCAAGATGCTGCGCGACGAGGGCAGCGCGGCCGAGCGCCTCGCGCATGTTCTGGGACGCAGCCGGTATGCCGCAGAGCTGCTCATCCGCGCACCCGAGTCGGTCGCGATGTTCGGAGAGCCCGACGGGCTCGTCCCACGCACCGAGGCAGCCCTGACCCAGACCTTCCGTAGCGCGGCCGGCCGCCGAGACTCGCCGATGCGAGCCATGGCTTCCGTGGGAGCGCTGCGACGCCAGGAGATCCTCCGAGTCACCCTGGCCGATCTGCTCGGTGACATCGACGTGACCCAGGTGGGCCGGGCCCTGTCCGACATCGCGGCGGCGACGATCGCCGCAGCCCTCGACATCGCAGGTGCAGCGGTCACGTCGGCTCAGGGTGGCGCCGTCGTCGACATGCTCGTCGTGGGCATGGGCAGCCTCGGGGGAGCCGAGCTCGGCTATGGCTCCGACGCCGACGTCATCATCGTCCACCGGCCGCACGAGGGAATCGCCGAGGACGTGGCACAGCGGCAGGCCATCGCGATCGTGCAGGAGCTGGTGCGCCTGGTGGCGGCCACCGGTCCGGATCCGCTCGTCCTCGACATCGACCTGCGCCCAGAGGGCAAGAACGGCCCGCTCTCGCGCAGTCTCACCTCGTATGCCGCCTACTACGACCGCTGGGCGCTCACCTGGGAGTTCCAGGCGCTGCTGCGCGCCCGGCCGATTGCCGGCGATGCGGAGGTGGCGACGGCATACCTGGCCTTGATCGACCCCCTCCGGTGGCGGCCCGGGGGGCTGACCGCGACGCAGCTGCGCGAGGTCCGCACCATGAAGGCTCGCGTGGAGGCCGAGCGGCTGCCGCGAGGCGCCGACCCTCGCACCCACCTCAAGCTCGGACGCGGCGGCCTGACCGACATCGAGTGGACCGTCCAGGCCCTCCAACTGCAGCACGCCGACACGCACCCGGAGTTGCGCACCCCCAACACCGTGGCCGGCCTCGGCGCAGCCGCGCAGCTCGGCCTCGTCACGGCGGAGCAGGCCGAGACGCTCCTCGCGGCGTGGACTCAGGCCGCTCGGCTGCGCAACGCCGTGCTGCTCTGGAAAGGTCGGCCCGGGGACGCAGTCCCGGGGGATGTCCGCGAGGCCGACGGGGTGGGCCGCATCGTCGGGCGGGAGCCAGGCACGGGCGCGACGCTCACCGAGGCCTATCTCCGTCAGGCACGACGCGGCCGAGCAGTGGTCGACACGGTGTTCTACGGGCACGAGTAGGCCCCTCACCGGGTGGGGGAGACGAGAGGGCCGGGGATGTGGTTCCCTAGGCCCGTGACCATCACCGTGTTCCTCCTGGACGACCACGAGATCGTGCGCCGCGGGCTGCGCGAACTCCTCGAGCTCTCCGGCGACATCGAGGTCATCGGCGAATCCGGCTCGGCCCTGGAGGCCGAGCGCCGTATTCCGGCACTGCGCCCGGCCGTGTCGGTGCTCGACGCCCGCCTGCCGGACGGCTCGGGGATCGACGTATGCCGTGCGGTCCGGGCCGTCGACCCCGGCCTGCGGGCCCTCATCCTCACCTCCTACGACGACGAACAGGCGTTGCGCGCTGCGGTCCTGGCCGGCGCATCCGGCTACGTCCTCAAGGACATCAAAGGCAACGACCTCGTGGCAGCGATCCGACGGGTTGCCGCCGGGGAGCAACTCATCGCCTCCGACGTCGTCGCCCGGGTCCGCTCCAGCCTCACCGAGACGAGCGTCGACCCGCGGCTGCGATCGCTCACTCCTCAGGAGCGTCGCATCCTCGAACATATTGCCGAAGGATTGACTAATCGCCAGATCGCCGACGGCATGTTCCTCGCCGAGAAGACCGTGAAGAACTACGTCACGTCGATCTTGGACAAATTGGGCATGGACAGCCGCACTCAGGCAGCGGTGTATGCCGCTACTCACCCGATGCGCAAGGGCTCGCGGCGGGCTCCCTGACTTCGGGGACCTTTGGCCCTGACGGCTTCAGGAGGGCTCGAAGCACGATTCAGGCGTGAGCATCGTGCGGTCGCACTCCGCGATTCCGTACCGGCCGGGCCAGTCTGGGGACGTCGTGGCCGGGCTGCTCAACGACGGTCGCGCCGAGGCCGTGGCGCGCGTCGCGGTGGCCGAGGCTCAGCGCCGGGGGGCGCGATTGCGGTTCGTCCAGGTCGTCGATCAGGACGTGACCCCCGAGGAGCGGGCCGACGCCGACCAGGCGACCTTCCGGGCGGCAGTACGCGCGCTGCGTGGCTATCGCGGGATTCCGTGCCGCTTCGAGGTCGTCACCGGCGACCCCACCGACACTTTGGTCGACCTGGCCCGGTCGGCAGCCGCTCTCATCGTGGGCGCCGACGATTCCCCTCGGAGCCTGGCGTTGCGGATCGCCACCCTGGTGTCCTGCCCGGTCGTGGCGGTGCCCGTCCAAGCCGCCTGACCCGGACCGCTGGGGCGCCTGCACGGCATACCATCGGCTGCGTGACTCCCACGTCCATGCTGCGGCTGCCACGCTCCACCGACGCCGTGGCCACTCTCCTGGACGCCGTGCTCGCCGTCGGATCAGAACTCGACCTCGACGTGCTGCTGCCGCGGCTGGTGCGTAGCGCCTGCTACCTGGTCGGTGCGCGGTACGGATCGCTGGGCATCCTGCGGCAGGACTCCTCGGGGATCGCCGAAAGCGTGACCGACGGCCTCAATCCCGATGACCTCGGCCTGCTCGGCGTGATGTCGTCTCTCGACGTGCCGGTGATGGTGCGTGGCCAAGCCTTCGGGATGCTGTCGCTGGCCGACAAGGTCGGCGGGTTGGACTTCACCGAGGATGACCAGGCCCTCGTGCAGGCGCTCGCCGGCGCGGCCGGGATGGCCATCGACAACGCGCGGATGTTGGCGGAGACCCGACGGCAGCAGCAGTGGTCCGAGGCGATCAGCGAGATGAGCCAAGCCCTGCTCTCCGGCCAGGACGAGCGTGACGCGCTCGGTCTGTTGGTCTCCCGAGCCTGCTCGGCGGCCCAGGCCGACCTCGCGGCGATCGCCCTCGTGGGGCAGGACGGGGCGTTGGTCATCGAGGCGGCCACCGGCGTCAACCCGCGCGCCGGATCGATCGTCGGCACGCCCCTCACCGAGCCGCACTGGTTGGCGGTGCTCGAAAGCGGGGAGCCGCTGCTGCTGGTCTCGAACGAGGGAGAGACCGCAGCCGACCCGTCGGCTGGGCTGCTGCGTGCCGCCAGCGGGCTGGAGGCCCACGGTCAGACCGCCCTCGTGCCGATGAGTGTCGGGCTCGGGCATATCGGGCTGCTCGTGGTCGCCTGGGCCGGTGACGAAGGCCGGGTTGCCTATGATTCCGCCGAACCGCTCAAGCAGTATGCCGACCAGGCTGCCGTGACGTTGACGGCCTCGAGTGCCCAGCGGGACCGGGCGCGCATGGAGGTCCTTGAAGACCGAGAGCGCATCGCCCGCGACATGCACGATGTCGTCATCCAACGACTGTTCGCGACCGGGCTCGGCCTGCAGTCCGCTGCCCGGGTGGCCGGTCACCCCTATGTCCAGAACCGGTTGGCCGAGGCCGTCGACGAGTTGGACCTCGCGATCAAGGACATCCGGCGGATGATTTTCGCCCTGCATCAGCCGGCCACGGTGCCCTTGGACGAGGAAGTGCGCGAGCTTGCCCTAGGGTTCCGGGCGCCGCTCGGTTTTGCCCCGATCGTCGCGGTGACCGGTGAGCTCGATGTGGTGGCCGAGGAGTTGCGGCTGGACCTTCTTGCGGTCATCCGGGAGGCGCTGTCCAATGTCGCCCGCCATGCCCAGGCGCAGCGGGTGCTCGTCGATGTGGTCATCGACCGGTCGGCAGTGCGGATCGGTGTCGAGGACGACGGGGTGGGCTTCACCGAGACCGGACGCCGCAGCGGGCTGGGCAACCTGCAGGAACGGGCCGCTCACCACGGCGGGACGATGATGCTCATCTCGCCGGTGGGGGTGCTGGGCGGCACTCGTCTGGACTGGGAGGTCCCGTTGGGGGCCACCGATTCCCAGGGCTGAGTGGCGTCACGGCATACCTCCGGGGGTATCCGCTAAGCTGGCGGGATGATGCGCCGTGCTGCCACCTTCGCCCTCGCTCTGATCTTTGCCTCCACAGCCGTGACCGCGTGCAGCGGCTCGTCCGGCTCGGGCGGTTCCCTCGGATCCGTCACGGCGGCGGCAGCCGCGCCGGCCAAGGGGGCAACGCTCGACGCCACGGCTTTCGCCGCCGCGCTCAAGCGCCCGGGCACCGTGGTGCTCGACGTGCGCACGGCAGCGGAGTTCGCCGACGGCCACCTGCCCGCCGCGATGAACATCGACGTCAACGCAGCGGACTTCTCCACCAAGGTCGGTGCGCTGGACAAGAACGTCCCGTATGCCGTGTATTGCCGCAGTGGCAACCGCTCGGCCACCGCGCTGCGCATCATGGAGGGGCTGGGCTTCTCGCAGGCCTACCACCTCGGCGGTGGGATCGGCGCGTGGACCGCAGCAGGCGGGCCGACCACGAAGTAGCTCCTCAGTGCAGTCCGAGCTCGATCAGCTGGGCCGCGGTGAGGGTTCCTCCCGATGTTGCGGCGGCGCGGAAGGCCGGCAGGTGCATATCCGCCGACGCGCGCCGCAGGTTGGTGAAGACGCGGGTCAGGCCCGGGTCTCCGGAAACCGCTGCGAGCAGCTTGTCGTAGAGCGCGACATTGGCCACCTCCCCGTCGGCCCAGGCCTGCGCCGCGGCGGCCAGGGTGGCCGGAGCCGGGACCCTGCCGAGGTACGGGTTGGCGGGTGGCGTGACGCCGAGGCGCTGCAACTGGCGAGTGAGGGCGTCGATGTGCCGTTCCTCGGCAGCCCGGATGGACGCGTAGGGCTCGACCTGCCCGAACGCATCGAGCACGGCGGCATACGAGGCGGCTGCTGCATATTCGCCCTCCGGCCCCATGAGTGCCTCCCAGGCTGCCGCTGCCAAGGGTGCGGTCGGCGCCGGGATGGCAGCGGGTGCGGAGGAACTGGGGCTGCCGCTCGGATCGGCTGTCGACGTCGAGGTTGTTGCGCAACTGCTCAGGCCGATGGCGAGCGCGAGGGTCGCGATGGCGCTGGCGTGGGCCCGGCGGCGGCTGTGGATGATACCCATGGGGGTATCGTGCCCGTTGCGCGTGTCGCTTCGCTGTGCGCCGCGTGAAGCTTTCGTGTCAGTGGGCGAAGCGGCGCTCGCTAAGGTCACCCTGTGACGACCTCTCGACGGCTGCACCTTGACTCCCGGGCAGTGATCCTCGTCATCGGCTGCTGTGCCGTGTGGGCGATGGGCCAGGCGATGAGCAAAGTGGCACTCGCGCAGATCCCTCCGGTGACCCAGTGCGGGTTGCGTTCTCTCGGTGGGGGATTGCTCGTCCTCCTCTGGACCAAGTGGCGCGGCATCCGGGTCTGGGAGCGCGACGGCACGCTCTGGCCGGGCCTGCTGGCCGGCGCGCTCTTTGCTGCCGAGTTCGCCTGCGTCTACCTGGCCCTCGGCTATACGACGGTCGGTCGCACGACGACCTTCCTCTACCTCGCCCCGTTCGTCGTGGTGGCGGGTATGCCGTTCATCGCCCGGTCCGAGCGGCTCGGCCCCCTGGGGATCGCCGGTCTCATCCTGGCCTTCACCGGCACCGTCATCGCGTTCTCCGACGGTTGGGGCGCCGCCAGCGGCACCACCCAGTGGATGGGCGATCTGCTCGCGGTCGCTGCGGCCATCGGGTGGGGAGCCACGACGCTTGTCATCCGGGCGACCTCGCTCTCCGGGGCGCACCCGGCCAAGACCCTTCTCTACCAACTCGGCGTCTCCGGCGTGGGGCTCACCGCGCTCGGCCTGGCGATAGAACGTCCCCTCGACTGGCCGCTCACCCCACTGGTCACGACGTCACTGATCTTCCAGATCGTCGTCGTGAGCTCGACGAGCTACCTCGTGTGGTTCTGGCTGATCCGCGAATACGCCGCACCGCGCCTGTCCGCCTTCACCCTGCTCACCCCGATCATCGCGCTGGCGATCGGCACCTTCTGGCTGCGTGAGCCGTGGTCGGTGCGTCTGATCCTTGCGCTCGTAGCGGTCAGCCTGGGGTTGCTGGCCGTCAACTATCGACCTCCCGCGCGTCGCTGAGAGTGCGGAAGGGTGCGGCAGAATGCGGCTATGCAGGAGCGTATGCCGGTCGAGCACGCGCCCGGGTGCTCGCTGGACCCGGTGCATTGGTTCCGTCACGCGGTCCATGTGACCGCTCGCTTAGCGCTGCAGGACACTGATCGCACGCAGCACGACCAACGGGCAGCATCGGCACTGTTGGACACCCTGGGCATGCTGGCCGAGTTGCCGGAATGGGGCGAGGTCACACTGCGCGAGGTGGCCCGCTCGGCGACCTACATGAGCGATGAGATCTTCTTCGGGATGTGCACCTGCGGTGCGGCCCGCGAGGCGGGCCATTGACGGCTGCGCCGAGGCCAGGCAGCCACGGCCCGAATCGGCCGAGAATCGAGGGCGGTCAGGCTCCGACGACGAAGTAGTCGTTGGGGTGCAGCCGAGCATCGGCCTCGGGAGT